>Ga0307509_10011330_pt1 | contig 10811 bp, 14 predicted proteins | sample 10_EM_MG_FD_202245 | JGI IMG/M metagenome (GOLD analysis project Ga0307509, IMG submission 202245) | Populus trichocarpa ectomycorrhiza microbial communities from riparian zone in the Pacific Northwest, United States - 10_EM | ecosystem: Host-associated > Plants > Roots > Unclassified | place... | reverse complement strand
TTTTTTGATCCCTCCTTCCAGAATCCGCTCTCTCACCCACCTTCCCCACACACGCAGTGCTATTTCTTCGACTCTGACGTTGGGGGATTTCACTATGGCCCCGGACATCCGTATGTCCCCCCCACTCTTGATGACGACGACATTGTCCTGAAGCACGTGCTCGTTTCTGCTACAGCATGAAGCCCACTCGGATTCGCATGTGCCATTCTCTGGTTATGAACTACGGACTGTACAAGAGGATGGAGATATTCGTAAGTGAGCGAGGCAGCACGTTGTTCTCGCCGCCGCTGCTGCTGCCGTGGTGCCTGGCTTCTGACCGATCGGTGGTTGTTGAAAATTTCCTTTTTTTCTTTTTAGCGCGCCAAGCCCGCGACGAAGCGCGAAATGACACAATTTCATTCTGATGATTATATTGAATTCCTCAGCAAAATCACGCCGAGTAACATGGGGAATTTCGTCAAGGAGCAACACAAGTGTCAGTTGGTTCTCCCTCTATGGTTCCGGTGGTTTCTGCGTTATCTTATAAACTAACTTTGTGTAGGTAATGTTGGTGATGACTGTCCAGTGTTCGATGGCTTGTTTGACTATTGTGCAATATCCGCTGGAGGATCGATGGGTCAGCTTTAGTCGCCATGCCCCACTCACGTATTCTCACTCTTCATTAGAGGGAGCTGCGAGACTCAGCAGAGACAAATGTGACATCGCTGTTAACTGGGCAGGTGGTCTACATCACGCGAAAAAAAGCGAGGCGAGCGGTTTCTGCTACGTGAATGACATCGTCCTTGGTATCCTAGAATTACTGCGGTGAGCCCCTTGAGCAATTCATACCATTTTTGACTGGTTTTTTTACTCTCTGACCCAGGTATCATTCAAGAGTGTTATACATTGATATCGACGTCCATCATGGGGATGGCGTCGAAGAGGCATTCTATACCACAGATCGAGTGATGACGGTTAGCTTCCACAAATATGGGGAGTATTTCCCCGGAACTGGGGAACTCAGAGTCGGTATCCTTGCAAGTTTTATGACAACCGTTGACACTTACACCCACAGGACATTGGCATCAGCAAGGGGAAATATTACTCACTGAATTTTCCTCTTCGAGACGGGATCAACGACGAGAACTACAAGAGCGTTTTCGAACCTGTAAGTTTTCTTAACACTCCGACAACAAGGGTTCGACTTCATTTTCCTTGGCAGGTAATACAGCAGGTTATGGAATCATACGATCCCGCTGCAGTTGTTCTACAATGCGGCACTGACTCACTCGCGGGTGACAAGTTAGGCTGCCTCAACCTGTCCATGCGAGGTTTGTGTATCCGACAATTCTACTCTTCGGCCTGACAGTCAGTTTAAGGACACGCAAACTGTGTCAAATTCGTCAAGTCCTTTGATAAGCCCCTACTTCTGCTCGGGGGTGGTGGTTACACGATGCGGAATGTGAGCCGTGCGTGGGCGTACGAGACTGGGCTGGCAACCGGTGTCGAGCTGGGTCATGGTAGGTGTATGCCTATGACAGATAGGAATGTCCTCATCCTTCTTCAGATATACCTGTCAACGAATATTATGAATACTTTGGTCCGGATTATCAGTTGGACGTCAAGGCTTCAAACACAGAAGACCTGAACAGCCCTGCGTACCTCGAACGTGTCAAGAACATCGTCATGGAACACCTCAGGCATGTCGGTGGCCCTCCCAGCGTCCAGATGACAGGTACATATACTCCACGACTCGTCGAGTGATGGATCTTGATAGAACAATCTAGACGTTCCTGTGTTACCGATCGACGCGGAGATGGACGATATGAACCAAGACGAAGATATGCTTGATCCAGACGATCGACGCCCACAGCGAATCCTCGACCGGCGTGTTCAAGCGGATGGGGGGCTTTCGGACTCGGATGACGAGGGTGAGGGAGGGCGTCGAGACCACGCGTCTCATCGCGGCTCGCCGAGCAGCAACGGTAGCCATTCGGGCGGCCACAAGTTTGGCATAGGTGTGGGCATATTGACTACGCCTGCCGCCTCGACGCACGGTGCGGGCCCAAGCGGACATACGACGCTTCCACCACCAGGCCTTGGAACGATGGATATGGACCAGGGATCATCCAACGGTACCACCGCACAGCCTAACGCTGGTGGGAGAGGATCCCCCGGATACGAGGAGCTCAAGCCAGATGAACCTGCTGTCTCTGACTCGAGGAACGGGCGATAATCCCGGGTTCCCCCGTTCTTCAAATTCATTTGGGTCCATTCTCTGACTTTGGTCCAATTCTCTCGGTGGTAGATACACACATGTCGGTCAGCTATGACAGTTACAGAACTATCGGGACACATCTATCTCCCAGGCTTGCATTCATCTGGAATAAGGAATGACAGGAAGGCACCTGGATACTAAAACTCCTCGACCTCAATCGTGAAGCCACATTCGTAACACACTTGGACCCCGACACCGTCCTCATTTGTCGTAGTCTCACCAAATTCGTGCTTATGCTCTGCATCCTTCCGCCTTTGCCAGACACCTTCTCGAGTCCGTTTGCGCAGCTCCTGAAGACCCTGTTCGAACTTTTTATTCTTCTTTTTATTCTTCTCTGCCGTCCGTTTATCCCATTCCGTGTCCAGCGCCTCTGGCGAGCCCCATTTCTTCCAGGCGAATTCCTCTACTTGATACCGGCAATAGAGCATCATGTTTGCGAACGTCGACTTGTGTGGATTGGCTTTGAGCATATGCGGTAGTAGCTCCTCGTCCCTCAACTCGGCTACGCTTGATTAGAACTGTGTGAAGACAGAGACAGATATGCAACTCACAGTCAGTCAAGAGGTAGTCCTGACAGTGGGCATCCTTTTTAAGCCAAGTACATGCGTAAAATGAATCACGTTCACCTCTTTACATTCCGTTTTTGTCAGAAGGCTGTATTTCTCAACCTTTTCATTCCGGCATTTGTTGCATACAAGACATCTGAATATCTTTCTATACATCTGGTCGATATCCACAGAGCCACAATCATGGCATTTGGGATTTCGATTCGCATCTAGGTAAATAGCTATGCCCGACGACGGTCATGAGGTGACACGATAACGTTAACTGAGGTGGATGGGACCAAAAGGTAAGAGCACATACGAGGATCGAGGTTTTGCATGGCTCTTTGTCTCTCACGTTCCCTCTCTTTAGTCTTTGCGTCGTCGTTCGCTTCCTTATCATCCTCGACGAGGAAGCCACCCTTGGAGTTGACCATCTTTGATAGATCATAATCAAAGTATTTTCCGAGACGCGAATCGCGTTGTAATTTGTCACTGCTGGCATTGTTCCGTGATGGGCCCGTTGGGGAGCCGGAGGCCGCGGGAACGACGGAGAGGGGTCTCTTGTTGTTAGCGTTGCGCGCAGAGGAAGCGACGGTCGACGCGAGCGCCGATGCTTCCTTCTCGCGTTGCCTTGCCTTGGCTAGAAAGAAGACAAAGAAACCGCGGGGTTTTTGTTGCCGCACGTCAAAAAAATAAGAAAAGAAGGGCAAAGGGACAACGACAACGGGGTTCCCGAGACAATAGATGGCAAGGATGGAAACGACAAGTAAATACCTCTTAGGCGGTTCAATTCCACTTGTCTGACTCGTTCTGGGGTCGTCGTGAGTTCAGGGTTGACATTATTCGAGGAACTGTTGGGAGGAGTAACCGCTCTTGTTGGTTCAGACATTTCAAGAGGTGCATCCGCAGTACTAGTGCACGTCCGAGTCACTGACGTCAGATTCGCGTACACGTGATTATCATCAGCCTAATCGCACCCTTCTCACCGGTGGCACGGCACATGCACATGAATTCATCCGGCTCGCAGGTTCCATCCTCATCGGCATCGGCATCCTCTTCTTCATCTATACCCATACATGGCAGATCCTTTGGACCACGATCAGGCTGAGCCTCACGACATCTCCTATGCTCTCGACGTCGAGCAATTGGACCTCAATTTATACCGGTCCAGGAACCTCACCCTACCTTTTGAAGCACGCGGTGTGTTTGGAGGGCAGGTAATATCACAAGCTCTCGTCGCAGCAACGAACTGCGTCAAGCCAGAATTTGCCTTGCACGTACGTGTTCACTCATACACTTGCCATATCTTTAGCGGTCCATGCTGACGCATATATCCCGCCTCTCGCATACGGACAGTCTCTGCATGTATGTAGCCTTCTCATGCCCGTCAGGTGTCGCCAATGAAAGAAAAAAAAATTCTTAGGCCTATTTTATCCTGAGCGCCTCTGCTTCTGCGCCCTTACTCTACTACATCGACCGAGTGCGCGATGGAAGGTCGTACTCAACGCGGTCGGTCCGCGCCGTCCAGGGCGGGCGCACCGTCTTTGTCATGATCTGCTCCTTCCAGGTGCCAGAGTTCTGGCAGCCATCTCGTCACTGGACCATGCCACAAGCTCCTCACCCGGACGAATGTGAGAGCGATGTCGCACATATCAAGCGCTTGGCAGAACAGCCAGACCTCACAGAAGAGGGCAGGTTGCGACTCATTGCCTACGCAAATGTGCGTTATTATGCTGTTTTCGAAGCTACGAGCAGCTGAGCATCAGATGCGTTAGGAGAGAGAGGATAGTCCAGTCTCCGTCAAGTATGCTGGCGACGTTGTCAATGACCATGAGAATCGGAGGACGTTTATGTATTGGATGAAGGCCAAGACAATGCGACAGTATTCCGCTGCCTTCCAGAAAGTAAGTGTTCACCGTCTTGCAATTGACCTTTCTCTCATTCGCGTGCAGTGCATCTTGGCATACATCTCTGACCGTCATTTGTATGCAACCTTGAGACATGCTATTGCCATAACCCGTAACCCCTGATTTTGGCATTACCGTATGTAGCCTATCGGTAGCGATCAACACATCTCGCCTCAAACGGAGTCGATCGAATGGGCCTTCGGCCCTTGGAATGGCAGTACGTTATCAGTTGCTCGCCATCATTACATCGCTAATATTTCTTTCAGTCAAGCCTGGACCATTCCGTGATGTTTTATCAGTACGTCGCAGGGTTGTGTCTTACAATGCAATCATTCACCACTCAAACTGTTGTCAGAAACAACTTTGACTGTGGTGACTGGTTGCTATATGTGGTAAGATCCATCCATTTTCAATGTCTGCGGGGCGATGTTTGATGGAAAACACAGATGACGTCTCCAGCAGCGGCAATGGGACGCGCCTACTGCAATGGACTCGTGAGTGCCTAACTGATTCGTAGATGCCGAGAGCGACTACGATTCTCACACGTTGATAGCTGTATACTCGGGATGGGACATTGTTGGCGGTTGTGAATCAGGAGGGTGTTCTACGTGCTAAGGTCGACCGTCCCATCGAAGATGTTCCTCAGGTTAAGGCGAAGATGTGACCGAATGGGTCCACAAACATACACCGTGATCAAGCAACACACCCTTCTAGTGCACTATGGCATATGGTCCTAGACAGCCTGCTTATTGTGTAGTCTCAAAATGACGTGATACATGCACGCGTTCCATGCTCAGTTTCGCGGGTGCAAACTAGTCTGAACAAGGAGACTGCAAGGCCGGGTCTGACGACCTGAGACTCACGCCTTTCGACCGGGGTCTTGGCTTTATGGAAGCATTCTAACCGCTGTGATTGGCGCCACTCACATTCAAGTTATTGGCGTGCTCGTCATCATCCTGCTGCTAGCAACTCGTACTCCTGAAACATTACAACCATTTGTTTCGCAGGCCATGTTACCCCACTCAGGATGAAGATGGTGGGTTCAATACGTGCCGGGAGGGGTAACCAGTCATCTTGATTCAGACATTCAAGATATCATTCCCATTTATATTGCATCACGTACATGCGAGATTACTAATGATTAATGATCCCGCGCCACTCTCGCATCGCATCCGACGAGTATATGAATTCACCAGACATGAACGCATGAGGGCTTCTTCCTCATCATCTTCCTCAGCTTCGTCACTGCCCGCATAGGTATGGCCGATTCCTTGGACAACAACCATCGCGATATTTCTTATGCCCTCGACGTCGAGCAACTCGACCTCAATTCATACCGGTCCAGGAACCTCACCCTGCCTTACCAGGCACGTGGTGTGTTCGGGGGCCAGGTAATATCACAAGCTCTCCTTGCGGCAACTAAATGCGTTAAGCCAGAGTTTGCGTTGCATGTACGTGTCCACTCGCACACTACCATATTCCCACGTGATCCGAGCTCATACGTATATCCCTCGCCGCGCGGACGGACACAGTCGCTGCATGTACGTCACTTTCTCGCGCTTCATCAGGCGTCGAGGGAAAAGGGGGGGGAAAAAATAATGACTTTGCTTTTGAGGCCTATTTCACCCTCAGCGTGTCCGCCTCCGTGCCGGTGCATTACTACGTCGACCAAGTGCGTGACGGACGATCTTACTCGACGCGTTCCGTCCGTGCCGTCCAGGGCGGGCGCGTCGTCTTCATCATGCTCTGTTCCTTCCAGATACCGGAGTTTGGGCAGCCATCTCATCATTGGACCATGCCACGAGCTCCTCGTCCGGACGAATGCGAGGGCGAAATCGAGAATCTCAAACGCATGGCGGCACAGCCAGACCTCACAGAACAGCACAGGTCTCAACTCATCGTGTGGGTCAAAGTGCGTTTATTTATCACGCCGGTTTGAGGCCACGAGACGCTTAGCGGTAGGTACGATAGATGGCAGAGTTGGCTCCAGTCTCCGTCAAGAATGCTGGCAGCTTTGTCAACGAACTTGAGGGACGGTGGACGTTTATGTATTGGATGAAGGCCAAGACAACACGACAGCATTCGGCTGCCTTCCAGAAAGTACGTATTCTTCTTGCAATTGACCTTACTCTCATGACTCGTCATCAGTGCATCTTGGGTTACATCTCTGACGTCAATTTGTGTGCAACCTTGTGTATTATCGTCATTATTCCCCTGATTTTGACGTTATTATATGTAGTCTACCAGTAGCCGTCAACACATCGCGCATCAAATGGAACCTATCAGATGGGCCTTCGGCCCTGGGTGCACCAGTACGTCGTCAGCTACTCGACGTCATCATATCACTAATATATCCTTCAGTCGAGCCTGGACCATTCCGTGATATTTTATCAGTACGTTCTGACCTTACGTCTTGCAAGGTGATTATCCAAGTTGTTATCAGAAACGAATTTGACTGTGGTGATTGGTTGCTATACGTGGTAAGATATGCATTTCCAATGTTGCATGGCAAAGCTCAATAGAGAACGCAGATGACATGTCCAGCAGCAGCGCTGGGACGTGCTTTCTGTACTGGACTCGTAAGCGCCCAGATGCAGAGAGCGGTTTCTATGCTCACATTTTAATAGTTGTATACCCAGGATGGTACATTGCTGGCGGTTGTGAATCAGGAGGGTGTCCTGCGTGCCAAGTTCAAGGCCCGCCCCCCTGGTGAAGAAACGCCACAGGCCAAGGCGAAGATGTGACCAGACGGGGATGCATACATAACATACACCGCAAATCAACCTTCTGGTGCCCCGAACCATAACAGCATAACGGTACAGTAGAGACAACCTGCTTGTGGCACAGTGTTATAATAACAGGATTCGCGCTTAACTGAATTGTCCCTTATTTATTGTCGATTGATGGACGCATACCCATGCGCCCCATCCTCAGAATTGAGGGTGTGTCCAAATGAAATTTGGTCGAATGAGGAGATTGCAAGGCCCAGTATGACATCCGTGGCTCACAGCCCAGGACGATTTGAATGGAAGCAAGGATGGGCGTGGATAGCAAGTGCGGTGAAGAATGCCAAAACTCATCCTATCGATGGTGGAAGCCCCATAGTGAAGAGAGCGTTGCCTATGAAATGAATAGCGAGTGCTGGGAGGGGTAACTGCTCTTGTTCAATCCAGACTGTAATTACCTACATCACTAGTGACAAAACGACCAGAGACTCGGACTTTGTGGCTCGGAGCAGCTCGGGTTCAGACAGCCATCCATCCCATGTTGCACTGCACGTGACTGTTACATTAACGCCCACGCCCACGCGTGATTACCATCAATTAACCGCCCTCTCACCCTGCGATATGAAATAAATTCACCGGACATGCAGGCTTCCTCCCCTCATCTTTCCCACCGGTCACGCAGTTATGGCTGATCCCGTAGGGCCCAATCAGGTTGAGCGTCGTGATATCTCTTATTTACTCGACGTCGAGCAACTCGATCTCGACCTGTACAGGTCCAAGAACCTCACCTTACCTTTCCAAGCACGCGGTGTGTTCGGTGGGCAGGTAATATCACAAGCGCTCGTCGTAGCGACCAAGTGCGTCGAGTCAGAATTTACCTTGCATGTACGTGTTCACTCTCACGCTTGTGATTTCTGTAATAATCCACGCTGATACGTATTTCCCTTATCGTAAACACGACGGATAGTCGCTGCATGTACGTATCCTTCTCCTTCTCGTGCCTGCCGGGCATCACCAATTTCAAAAAAAATGAGAGTAACGGTACAGTTTCTCAGGCCTATTTCACCTTTACTGTATCTGCTTCCGTGCCGTTGCTCTACTATGTCGGTCGACTGCGTGATGGACGGTCATACTCGACACGTTCAGTTCGCGCCGTCCAGGGCGGGCGCATCGCCTTCGTGATGCTTTGTTCCTTCCAGAAACCGGACTTCTCGCACCCGTCTCGTCACTGGGCCATGCCACAAGCACCTCCCCCGGACAAATGTGAGGGCGAAGTTGAGCGCGCCATTCGCATAGCAGCACAGCCGGACATTGCAGAAGAGCACAGATCGCGACTCGTCGCCTTCGTAAAGGTGGGTTTGTGTCATCTCGCCGTTTCAGGGCTACGGGTCACTGAGCCGTGGGTGCGTTAGTCGAGAGAGGGGGCCCTAGTCTCCGTCAGGTGCGCTGGTGACTTCGTCAACGAACTTGAGGGACGGTGGACGTTTATGTATTGGATGAAGGCCAAGACAACACAGCAGTATCCCGCGGCCTTCCAGAAAGCAAGTACCCCTCTCCTCGTAATTGACCTTCCTCTCATTCGCGATTAGTGCATCTTGGGGTACATGTCTGACGTCAATTTGTATGCGGCCTTGAGTATTCCCATCGCGATTTCTTCTGATTACTGTATGTAGCCTACCGGTGGCAGCCAATTCATCTCGCCTCAAACAGAGCCTATCCGATGGGCCTTCGGCCCTGGGCATGATGGTACGCCGTCAGCTGTTCAATATCATTACATTGCCAACACCCCCTTCAGTCAAGCCTGGACCATTCTGTGACGTTTTATCAGTACGCTGCGAGATTACGTCTTGCAATATGATTATTCAAGTTGTCGTCAGAAACGAATTTGACTGTGGTGACTGGTTACTATACGTGGTAAGATCTGCGCATTTTCAACGTCTGTAGGGTGATGGCTGATAGAAGGCACAGATGACGTCTCCAGCGGCAGGGTTGGGACGTGGCTTCTGCACTGGACTTGTAAGCGTCCAATTGATCGGTGAATGCTGAAAGCGGCTGCTATGCTCACACGTTGACAGCTGTACGCTCAGGATGGGACATTACTGGCAGTCGTGAACCAGGAGGGTGTCATACGTGCCAAGGTCCGCCCTCCTGGTGAAGCAAGTCCACAGGCCAAGGCAAAGATGTGATTGGACAGGGGCCACATACATGCGTCCCAATGACATTATATGAAGTTTAGCGGAATCATTCCTCTTCACCCACTGATTGGTGGACGCACGCACGCACGAACTGGTTGGATGAGGAATTGCAAGGGCCAGGATTTACATTTGTGGCCATCCACAAGACAGTCTGAATGGAATGTATGCAGAGCGCAAGGAGTAGTGTGAACAGCAAGTGGGATGGATACAGGGTAAAGATCGCTCAATTCTTCCGACGGTATGAGCTCCCTGGTGCAGAGAGCGTTGAGTACAAAACGAGCATCAAACAAGGCGATCCTTACCTTCAGTGAGCCTTGCCCGACCACCCGTAGGCTGACACAGTACGCTGGAGCACGAGCTGCAAATGACAACGGTCTGTGCGTGAGAGAAGACGGTGGAAATGCTGAAGCATCCTGCGGGTATCCGACAAATTATCAGCACCGAGGCCGAGCGGACGTGAATATCCATGTACCCGGGCATTTAACGTCCATGAAATAAGAGTTTGGGGATTGCACGAGACGCTTCAGCTTGTGCTTTTTTGACTCGGCCTCAGCAGAGGGGTTGAGGAGATCGATGGCGAGAGGCTAATTGATGTGATGTGAGTATTGCGAGTGTCATCATACAGGGATGATATGGATACTGACCATGGTGTAAGTTTTTTTGGTCTGCGAGGATGCCTTTTTGTCAAGAAGCGCAAAGAGCGAGTGGTGAAACGATGTCTCGTCTGGTTTGTCTATGCCTACGCAGATACAAAGTTAGAGTTCATTCGGAGATATTCTCTGCGCGGGTTTCTCCGAGAAAAGCTTTGTCTCATCATCCCCTTATCCCCCACACGGTAGAAAGGCTATCATCCCGGCCCATCTCCGCCGCTGCTCCTGTGCTTTGTTGTATGTACGTTGACTTCTTCTGGTTCTTTTCATTAGATGAATCATAATGCCTCGGAATTTACAGTTATCATTGCGATGACATACAATGACTCAACCAGAGTCCGCCTCGCATGTATTCGAGAATAATGTACCTCGTCGTTATAGCCAAGGACAATTCACACCGAGGGTCCCATGATAGGGTGCGAGCGTTTAAACTGTCCAAGCACTGTTATGTACTGTATTGTTAAATGCTGTGTCAATACTGATATTGTACGAATCTCCCAGGACTGTCGTGCCACGTCCGAGCTCTCTGGA
>Ga0307509_10011329_pt1 | contig 10812 bp, 9 predicted proteins | sample 10_EM_MG_FD_202245 | JGI IMG/M metagenome (GOLD analysis project Ga0307509, IMG submission 202245) | Populus trichocarpa ectomycorrhiza microbial communities from riparian zone in the Pacific Northwest, United States - 10_EM | ecosystem: Host-associated > Plants > Roots > Unclassified | place... | reverse complement strand
GACGCTGTCGCCGACGGCCACCTGGGCGGCCGAGGCGGAGCCGAAGACGAAGACGCCGTCGGAGGCGCCGGGGGTGGTGTCGGGGCCGGGGGTCTCGACGAAGAAGCCGCTGAAGCCGCCGGTCGGGTAGGCGGCGGTTACCACGCCCTCGGTGGTCACCGTCTGGTTGACGTACGGGGAGGTGTCGGTGTCGGCGCCCTGGATCTGGGCGATCGTCAGGGTTACCGCCGGGGCCGCTACGACCACGCTGAAGGTAGCGCTGCCCGACTTTCCAGAAATGTCGCCCGCAGTGGCGGTCACGCTGGAGGTGCCGGCGGAGGTTGGCGTCCCCGAGATGACCCCTGAATCGGAAATATCCAGCCCAACCGGGAGGCCGGTCGCGGTCCAGGTGTAGGGCGGCGTGCCACCGGTGGCGCTCAGGGTGATCGGCGCGACGGCGGTGCCGGCGGTCGCGTTCTGGGTGCCGGGGTTGACGACGGAAATGTCGGAAACCGGGGTGGCAGCCGTCGGCGTCGGCGTCGCGACCGGGAAGTCGGCGAGGTTGTTGTCGGTGTCGGCGCCGTCCGCCGAGCGCTGATAGCTGAGGACGACCGAGTTGCCGGAGGCCGCGGTGCCCTCGGGCGAGTTGCTGGTCCCGTAGCCGATCTTGTCGATCACCGTGCCGTCGGTGGGCAGGACGCCGGTCGTGCTGGCGGCAAGGTAGAGCGTGCCGCCGGCCGCACCCGGGTTGATGCTGCCCCCGGTCGACAGGTCCGGCGTGGGCAGGGCCGCCCCGCTCGCGCCGTTGCTCGGCAGCTGGATCAGGAAGTGGCTCCTCGCCGCGACCGACCCGGACAGCGCGAACACCTGCGACCCGCTCGGCGTCACGGTGCTGGTCGGCGCCCGGTACTGCAAGGTGTCACCGGAGAGCGGGATGGCGTCGCCGGTCGGGTTGTAGAGCTCGATGAACTTGTTCAGGTAACTCGCGCCGGCGGAGCCGCCGTTGACGTACGCCTCGCTGATGACCAGCCCGGTGCCGGCCGGGTTCGCGAGCGCCGGCGAACCGGTCAGCGAACTGGCGACGCCCACGGTGGACAGCGACAACGCCCCGATGGCGACGCGCCGGATGAAAGCATGGGACACGACCCCGACCTCCAGGTGAAATGGGTCAACGAACGGACGCTAGGCGTCCCGGTCCGACTGAGGGGGGACAAGATCTGAACGGCATGAATTTGTCGATGAACAATAAAAGTACGGGTGCGGACGTGCACTCGGGCCCATACCAGATCAGTCATCATGATCACGGCCACGCCCCGGCGGGTCGCCGGTTGGATCGAGCGGGCACGCAAAGTCACGGAGCGAGCTTTGGCGGGCGCATGAGCATGCGCTTTTGAGCGCGACCACCGATCTCAGCCCGCCGGTCGCGTCGCGGGCTGGGGCACCGACTGGGTCGCGTGCGCCGGCCGGTTCATCGGCACTTGCGGTTGTCGGGCCCGTCGGGCGTACGTCTGCATGGTCTTGAATGTCGTGCAACCTTTCCGCGGGGCGGCGACGACATTGCGGATGGACGGGAGCGGGGGGAGCGGGATGCGGACCGAGCTGGAACGGGAGTACGTCGAGTACGTGACGGTGCGGCTGCCTCGGCTGCATCGGATCGCCTACCTGCTCTGCTCGGACGCGCACCAGGCCGACGACATCGTCCAGGCGGCTCTCACCTCGCTCTACCTGAACTGGAAGAGCGCCTCCCGGGCCGACAACCTGGACGCGTACGTGCATCGCATCGTGGTGCGGCGCTACCTCGACGAGCGGCGGCGGCGATGGTCGAGCGTGCTGCTCGGGGACGCGGTGCCGGAGCAGGTGGCCAGGGACGACCACGGCATCGAGGAGCGGGACGCCCTGCGGGCCGCGCTTCGGCAGCTGCCGAAGGGGCAGCGGGCAGTGCTGGTGCTGCGCTTCCTCGGGGACATGTCGATCGAGGACACGGCCGAGGTGCTCGGTTGTTCGGTCGGCAACGTCAAGAGCCAGTCGTCACGGGGACTGGCCACGCTGCGTGAGGTGCTCGGCCGGGTCGGGATGGCGGAAGGGAAGTCATGGACGAGCGGGAACTGAGGGACCGGCTGCGGACGGTGAGCGTGCCTGCCAGCCGGCTGGAGGTGGAGACGCTGGTCCACGGTGGGCGGCGACGGGTGGTGCGGCGCCGGGCCTGGCGGGCGGCGGTGGGCGCGGCGCTGGCCGTCGGGGTGCTGATGGCGATGCCGTCGCTGCTGGCCCGTCCCGAGCGGCGGGCGGCCGTGGTGGACACCGCGCCGTCGATCTCGGCCAAGCCGCCGGTGACCGCGACGCCCTCGGCGGCGCCGGCGATCGTTTCGCCGTCGCAGACGCCGGCCGCCCGGGCGTGCGTGATGAGCGCGCTGCCGGTTCCCGCGGGACTGAAGGATGTGCAGGTCGCGGGGGTGGACCCGACCGGGCGCTACATCGTCGGCAACGCGACCCGGGGGAACAACTGGAAGCCGGTGCTGTGGACCGCCGGGACGGCGCGGGCGCTGCCGATCCTGGGCGCGTCGATGCAGCTGAGCGGGGTGAACGCGCAGGGGGTCGTGGTCGGGCTGGCCGGGATCGGGCCGAACGAGCAGACCTTCCGCTACCAGAACGGGACGTACACCCGGCTGAAGACGCCGGCCGGGAGCTGGCACGCGTACCCGCAGCCGGTGATCAACACGGCCGGGGACATCGTGGTCAATGTGGAGCCGGCCGGGAACTCCGGCGGCAAGGGCAGCATCGTGCTGTTCTGGGCGGCCGGCGAGATCGTGGCGAGGAAGCTGCCGTTGCCGGCGGGGGCGAACGTGATGGCGATCCTGGACGACGGGACGCTGGTCGGGGCGCTGTACAAGAATGGTGCGGCGATCGCCGGGTACACCTGGGACCAGCAGGGTCACGGGCAGAAGCTGGCGACGCCGCAGGGGCAGACCGGCGCCGCCTATGCCGCCCGGGGCGACTGGGCGACCGGCGGGTTCTGGCCGGCCATGTCCACCGCCCGGTGGAACCTGCGGACCGGCCAGTTCACCGAGCTGCCGACCCCGGCCGGCGCGGACGTTTCGCCGGTGCTGACCGGCCTGGGCGCGGGCGAGCAGGTCAACGCGAACGGCTGGGTGGTGGCGGCCGGGTACGCCGTACACGACGGCGGCGGGGCCACGCTGACCGTCCCCAAGGGCCAGAAAGCCAGCGCGGTCGCGGTCTCCGACGACAACCTGGTGGTCGGGCAGGCACTCTCCTCGTCCGGCACCGGGCTGGGACCGCGCACCTGGCGCTGCTAGGCCGGGCATGCCCATCGTTCAGGCGATCATTGCGGGTGGATGGTGACGGTGCCGGCGGTGCCGTTGACCGTGACCATCTGGCCGGGACGCAGGCGGGTGGTTGCGGTGCCGGTGCCGACGACCGCGGGTATGCCGTACTCGCGGGCGACGAGGGACGCATGGGCGGCGAGGGTTCCGCCATCGGTGACGACCGCGGCGGCCCGGGCGAACAGCGGTGTCCACGCGGGCGCGGTGGCCTTGGCGACGAGGATGTCGCCGTCGGCGAAGGTGGCGAAGTCGTCGGGGCCGGTGACGACGCTGACCGGGCCGGTCGCTTGGCCCGCGGATGCCGGGTGCCCAACGATGGTGTTGTCGTTCGTGCTCGCCATGCCGCCGCGGGCCGTTTGAACGGCGTGTTCGATGACGTCGCCGAACAGTCGTGTCGGACGCCCGAGGCTCAAGGGCGCGGCGAGTCGTCGTTGCCGATTCCACTCGGCCCGGCGGCCGGCAACGTCGATTGCGGTGGCTGTGGAGTCGAGATCGGATCGGGCGCAGAAGAACACGTCATCGCTGTCCTCGATCACGTCGATCTGTTTCAGGTGCCGCCCGAGGGATCGTGCGCAGGCTCGCAGTGCGGGCCAGGCGAGAGTGAATGCGCGTGCCTGCTGCTCGCGGGTGATCGCATAGCGCTGGTTGACTCGAAGTAGCTGCTGGAACTGAGCGAGCAGCCGGGGCTGGTCGGCGAGGGCGGCGGTGCAGCGCTGCTCGGCGGCGAGGCGTTCGGCGACGAGCGCGGCGTGCCGGTCGCCGTCGTCCTGAGGGAGGGCGAGTGCGGGCAGGTCAGCGGCGAGCGGGTGGTACCAGTCGGCGCTGAACACCGCGTGCGAGTCCATGGTGGGCTCAGCGCCGGGTAGCCCGCGCAGTAGTAGCTGTGCACCGCCTTCGGTGTCGGGCAGGATCTCGGCTAGGTGGGCCCGGGTGAAGCGGGTCAAGCAGGCTTCCATCTTCCAGGCCGATCCGCCGACGATCGCTAGGTACCACAGCGCGACGCCGGCCTGCCGGCCGAGCTGGTCGACGATTTCGATCAGCCGGTGGGGCTGCGCCGTGGGGATCTCAGCCTCGGTGGTGGCGATGAGGCCTCGGTAGGCGGGTAGTTGCTGCTCGCGCCAACGGCGTTCGAGGTCTCCGAGGACGGCGCGGTCGGCCGCTGCCGGGTTCCGCCCGACTCGTATGAGCGCGTTGAACAGGACTTTCACCGCGTGGGTGCGGCCCTGGCGCAGCACGGTCGCCAGCAGGGCGGGTGATGGGATCGGGGTGGCGTTGTAGTACCAGCCGTTGACCAGCGTCCAACGGAACGGGACCCGGACGCGGACGCTTTGCTGCATGCCGTCGAGGTAACCGGCCTCGATCAGCGGTAGCAGCCAGGTGGCGAACAGCGGGGTGACCGGCTCGGGCAGCCATTCCCCGAGTCGGAAGTTCCGCATCCATAGCCCCGGACCCGGTGGGTTCCACGACACAGGGTCGGGCAGGGCGGTCATCGGGCGTGCCTGCAGCAGCCACAGCCGCTGGTCGAGGTCGATGGCCCATTCGATGTCCTGCGGACGTCCGCGGCGGTACGCGACGCGTCGGGCCAGCGCCGCGACAGCAAGGGCTTGCGCGGCGGTCAGGACCGACTCCGCCTCCGCGCGCAACCGCATCGGCGTGGCGACGCCGGCTTCGATGATCCATTCCTCGGCAGCGCCGCGACCCGACACGAGCGCCTCGCCGAGGCCCGGCACCGCGGTGACGACGGCCTGGTCCCGGATGCCGGTGACCGGATGCGCGGTGAACCCCACCCCCGCCGCGACGGGATCGATCATGCGCTGTACGAGTACCGCCATCGACGGTTTCGGGCCGCCGCGCCGCTGATGGTAGGCGAGGACCCGCTCGCTGCCGGCCGCGGCGAAACAGGCTTGGACAGCGTCGAACAGCCCATCAGCCGGTACGTCGAGGAGCGTCTCGTAAAGCCCGGCGTAGGAGGCGTCCGGCAGATCCTCGGCCGTGCCCGACGAGCGTACGGCGAACCGGCCGCCGCCCAGCTGCGCGGCCGCGGCCGTCAGGTCATCGGCAAGCTCGGCGTGCTCCTGGGCGGCGGCGGTGACGACCACGCCGGGCGGCACGGCGAACCCCGTTGCGGCGAGCTCGGACAGGACCGCGGCCTTTCCGCCCACCACTGCCGGTCCCCACCGGGCCGCCTGTTCCAGTTCGATGATCGAGTCGACGTTCATGACGCTCCTCATATGTAGCGTCGCAAAGTATTGTGACGCTACAGTAGGCGCGTCAGGCTGGAACGAGCAACCCGCGACGACGGAGCACGGAAATGCGACCGGAACTGCTTAAAGGACACCTCGACGCGCTGCTGCTCGCGGTGCTCGAGGACGGTCCCCAGCATGGATATGCGGTCATCGAGTTGCTGCGGGCCGGCAGCGGCGCCACGATCGACCTGCCCACCGGGACGGTGTATCCGGCGCTGCACCGCCTCGAACGCGCCGGGCTGATCGCCAGCGACTGGCAGACCGTCGGCGGCCGACGCCGCCGGGCCTACCACCTCACCGCCGCCGGAGTGCGGGCGCTCGGCGAGCATCGGGCGGTGTGGGACGAATTCTCCGCCGCCGTCACGGCCCTGCTGGGCGCCCGGCCGAGACCGGCGACGGCATGAGCGACCCGCCCGCTGCCGCACTCGTCGAGGCCTACCTCGACGAGGTCGCCGCCGGCCTGTACGGTCCGCGGCAGCAGCGGAAACGCATCCTCTCAGAACTGCGCGACGGTCTTGGCGAGGCGATCAGCGACCGGCACGTCGACGGTCTGCCACCCGACCGGGCGGCATCCGCCGCCGTCGCCTCCTTCGGCAGCGCCGAGCAGGTCGCCAGCGCGTTCAGCGGAGAGCTGGCCACCGGCTACGCCCGACGCGCGGTGATCGGTTATGTCGCGACCGGGCCGCTGGTCGGCATCTGGTGGCTACTTCTGCTCCTTCCCCATCCGTGGCACACCGGCCTGGTCGCCTTCATCACTGCGATCCCGGCCCTGCCGATCGTGGCCCTGGGCATCGCGACCGCCGCCGGTGTGGTCGCCACGACTGGCAGGCTGATCCGCTGGCTGCCCGAGGCGGCACCTCGCCATGCGCTCGCCGCCACCGCCGGTGTCGCTGCGCTTGCCGCTGCCGGGGATCTGTTCATGATCGCCTTCTATGTGCAGTCCGGCGTCCACGCCGAGGCGACGGCTGTCGTCGCGGTCAGCGCGAGCCTGCTGCGCATCGGTTGCGGGGTGCATGTCATCCGCCGCTGTCACAGGCTCTCTCGAATGTTGGCGCGCTGCTAGGGCCTAGGTCAGCGCGGCGCGCCGTGCGGTTCGCTTCCAGCTCAGGTCCAGGCCGACGCTCAGCAGCAGGACGGCGAGCAGGGTCAGCAACGACGCGGGCTCGTGAATCAGGTCGGTGACGACGAAGGTCACCAGCACCACCCCGGCGCTGAGGACGGCGAGCGTGAGCAGCAGCGCGTTCGCGCCCGTGTCCGCGCGGACCCGGAAGTGCGCGAGGGTGACCAGGATGAAGATCAGCAGGGCCACCGCGCTGCCGATCGAGGCGATCGCGGTGAGTTTGAAGAACACCGCCAGCACCAGGCAGATCACGGCCTGGATGAGCAGCCCGTTCGGGACCTTGCCGGCGGTGCGACGGCCCATCACCGGCGGGAATTGGCCGGTGGCGGCCAAGCGGTCGCTGAGCCCGGCCGCGGGGTACAGCCCGGCGTTGGTGGCGCCGGCCGTCGCGAACAGCGCGGTGATCGCCATCAGCCAGTAGCCGGCCTGGCCGAGGGCGGGCTCGGCCGCCACCGCGAGCGCGGTGCCGCCTGAGGCGATGACCTCGGAGACGCTGAGCGTGCCGAAGACGCCGAGCGCGATCGCGATGTAGATGACCGTGGCGATGCCCAGCGCCAGGAACATCGCCCGGGGCAACTCGCGGGACGGCTTGGCGAGATCCTTGGCGGTGAACGTGATGATGCCGAAACCGAGGAACGCGAAGAAGGTCAGCGCGACGCTGGAGATGATGTCCTGCAGCGGCGGGTAGCCGGAGGGCGCCAGCAGCGACGGGTCCATGTCGGCCAGGGTGACCACCGCGAAGACGACCAGGATGCCCAGGACGATGTAGACGATGACGGTCTGCGCCCGGGCCACCAACTGCGACCCCACGAGGTTGACCAGTGTCATGACCGCGATGATCAGCGCCGCGAAGACCTTGGCCCAAGCCACGTTCTGGTCGGTGAACATGTCGCTGGCGTAGTTGCCGAAGGAGACCGCCACCATCGCGGTGACGATGGCGTTCGCGGTGTAGGTCAGCCACGCGGTGACGCCGGTGACGTGCCCGTCGCCGAAGCCCTTGGCCACGTACTCGAGCAGGCCGCCGGCCGACGGGTAGCGGGCGCCGAGCCGGGCGAACGAGTAGCCCTGCAGGACGGCGACCGCGCCGGCGATCAGGAAGGACAGCCAGACGGCCGCGCCGGCCACCTCGCCGGCCGCGCCGAGCAGCGCGAAGATGCCCGCGCCGACCATCGAGCCGACGCCGATGAAGGCGGCCTGACGAATGGAGAGGTGCGGAGAGCTTTCCGGTACGGCCATGGCCCGGTCCCGTCGGTCGTGGACTCCCAGGACCATTGGAAACCGGTCGATGGCCGGCGAGCCTCATCTGCGGCGGATGGGTTACGCGGACAGGTCGTGCCAGGGGCGCTGCCGGACCGGTTGGGTGGCCGGCTCGTCGAACAGGTCGAACTGGTCGAACCCGTCGCGCGGGGCCACCACCGGGATCGCGTCCGCGCCGGCCGGGCGCGGCGTGGCCCAGACCGGCTGACGCTCGGGCGGCGCCCAGGTCAGGGCCGGTTGGGCCGAGCCGGCCAGGGCGCGGCGAACCCGCTGCGGGGGCACCCAGATCGGTGGCGGGCCCCACCAGACGACGCGCTCGCCCCGACCGGCGGCGACCAGCGGGGGTGCCGGGCTGCGGGGGCGCGCCGCCCGTCGGGGCGAGGCCGGGCGGCCGGCGGGGGCGGCCGCCGCGGCGAGGGCGGGAACGGGTGCGGCGGGCAGTGCGGGTTGATCGGGTGTCGCGGGCATCGCGGTCGCCTTGTTGGCCGGGGCGGTGGCCAGCAGGACGGCCATCAGCACGGTGACGCCGCCGGCGCCGAGGGCGGCCACGTTCCACCCCGGACGGACGGTGTCGCCGAGGAACAGCACCGCCACCGCCGAGGGGGCGATCACCTCGGCGATCCAGAGGACCGCGGTGACCGGGCCGACCTGGCCGCGCTGGAGGGCGTTCGCATACAGCATCATGCCGGTCACGCCGAACACCAGCAGCGCCGCGACCAGCGGCTCGGTGACGACCGCGAGGGTGGCCGTCTTGACGCTGGTCATCGTGCCGTCGGGCAGGGTCAGCGCCCGGCCGACCAGGGCCGCGCCGCCGAGGCAGAGACCGGCCAGCCCGGCCACCACGCCGGGCGGGGCGACCTTGGTGGCGCCCCAGCCGAGCAGCGCGACCAGCAGCGCCGCGCCGCAGAACCACAGGCGCAGCTGGGCCGAGGCGGCGACACTCTCCTGCTCGCCGGCGGAGAGGGCGAGCACGGTCAGCGCGGCCACCGAGACACCGACCGCGATGACGTCGATCGCGCGGAGGCGGGACTTGAGCATGACCCGGGCGGCGACCACGGTGACCGCGAGCGAGCCGGCCAGCACCGACTCGACCACGTACACCGCGAGCTCGCTGAGGGCGATCATCGAGCCGGCCCAGGCGAGCAGGTCGAGCACGGTGCCGATGATGTACAGGGGATGGCCGAAGGCCTTGACCGTGCTGGTGGCGCGGCGAGCGCCGAGGGCCTGGAAGATCGAGGCCGCCGCGTACGCGAACGCGCCGAAGATGGTGATCGCCAACATGACCCAGCCGGTAACGGTCATGGCAGCCACCTGCCGCGATAACTCTGGGTGTATTGAGCAATCACGCTCTGATGATATGCATCGAACGTCCTAGATCGGAACCGCTACGAGGATCTGTCCCGCATAGGTTTCCGCCTGCACTGTGGCCACGTCGGCCGGAGCCATCAGGGCGGCGCCGTCCAAGGTGGTCGAACCGGACGGCGAGGCGAGCCAACTGCCGGCCGGCTCGCGGGATCCGTCGTGCGCGATGACGAAGAGGCGGCACTGCTCCCCCGCCGGCACGCCGGCCACCGTGGCGCTGACCCGGACCCAGCCGGCCGCCGGCCGGACCGTCGCGCTCATCGACACTCCGGTCTCGGCGTCGATGCCGGTGCCGGTGCGGCTGCCGGGGACGGTCGAGGCGACGGCCACCGGCGTCACCGCGGTTCCCCGGCCGAGCACCGCGCCCGCGCCGAGGGCCACGACCACGGCGACCACGGCCGCGGCGGCCACCAGGGCCCGGTTCCGCCAGGCCTGGCGGGCGCTGATCCGGCGTACCTCCCGCAGGGTGCTCCGCAGGAGAAGGTCGCCGTCCGGCGGCGGGCCGTCCAGGAACGCCTCCGGCGGAAGCTCGCCCAGCACGGCCTCCATCCCGCGGAGATCCTCGACCTCACGCCGGCACGGCCCGCAGCCGTCGAGATGCGCCCGCACCGTTGCCTGCTCACCACGATCCAAAACCCCGAGGACGTACGCCCCGAGCAGGTCCGTCTCGTGCTCGCTCACCCAGCCGCCACCGCCTCCCGCAGCCGGCGCAGCGCGTGGTAGCTGCGCGTCTTGACCGCCCCGGCCGGCACCCCGAGCGACTCGGCGGCCTCGGCGACGTCCCGCCCCTGGAAGTACAGCGCCCGCAGCACGTCCCGTTCCTCCGGCGCGAGCGCCTCCATCGCGCCGAGCAGGGCGATGTCCGGGGCCGGGCCGGCGCCGGCGATCTCCCGGACGATCGCGAACAGCCGGGCACGGGCCGGGCCGTCGAGCACCTCCGGGTCGCGCCAGGCGGCCACCAGCGCCTCCCGGGCCACCGCCTCGCCCCGGGCCCGATCGCCGGCCAGCCTCGACGCGTACGCGAGCAGCGCCGCCCCGTGCTCCTCGAAGACCCGACGCACCAGCACCTCGTCGGCGCGCCCGCGGCGGTTCACTCACCCACCTGGAGCACGGAGATGGTGTCGTCGTCGCCGTTCGAGACGTAGGCGAGCCGGCCGTCCGGGGCGACCGCGACCGTACGCGGGCTCTTCCCCACCTTCACGGTGGCGGTCACCTGACCGGTGTGCCCGTCCAGCACCGAGATCGTGTTGTCGCCCTCGTTCACCACGTAGCCATGCTCGCCGTCGGCCGCCCACGCCACGCTCTGCGGCTGGTGGCCGACCTTGAACGGGCCGGTGCGCCGCAGCGTCACGGTGTCGACCAGGTCGGCGGCGTCCGCGTCGTAGCCGGCCACCAGCACCCGGCGGCCGTCCGGCGAGACCGCGAGGCTGTGCGGCGACTTGCTCACCGGCACCGACCTGAGCAGCTTGTCCGAGCGCATGTCGACCACCGCGACCACGTTGGACTC
>Ga0307509_10011328_pt1 | contig 10812 bp, 9 predicted proteins | sample 10_EM_MG_FD_202245 | JGI IMG/M metagenome (GOLD analysis project Ga0307509, IMG submission 202245) | Populus trichocarpa ectomycorrhiza microbial communities from riparian zone in the Pacific Northwest, United States - 10_EM | ecosystem: Host-associated > Plants > Roots > Unclassified | place... | reverse complement strand
TTTATTTTTCTTGCATTAAATGTACAGAAAGGTATGGATGTTTTCTTTTTAGTGCCACAGGAATCACTTCATTTCGACCTCTAGAACTCGCGCTCTGCACAAAACATCGATTAAACATCAAATCTGCCAATTACCTCCAATTTACTCCTTTTTGCATCTTTCATCCAAAAGTACCTTCAAAACATAAAATAAGGAATATCAAGGCATTTTATATATATAACATAGGCTAAACACTAGTTAAATGTGGGTGAAACTATCGAATAATATGGTTGCATCATTTGATAGAAGGTCCGGAATTATAGGACCTTGTGATGATGGGTTGATTGAGTAAATTGATAATAGTCGATAACTTGGGATGTCCTAAAAGCAAATGAAACTCTGCCGAATTTTTGGTAAATTAAAAAAAAAATTACCCTCAAATTAAGAGGATATGTTGGGATCTTTTAACATTGATCAAGTCGTACAGTCGGACTGTTACAGTTGGTATCAGAGCCCTGGTATGGGTTCTGGGAAGAATTCAAAAGAGGTTGTTGATGTTCATTAATTTATTGCAGGATGGTACGTACCCGTCAAGAGATCAGAACAGATCTAACCTCTACAGGGAGGGGGAATAGAGATATAGACTTTTCCAAGGGGCAAGAAGAGAGCCATTTGGAAGATACTGCTTCACATGCACCGGTAGTATTGACTCAAGCAAGGCATGAAGAATCGATGGGGCCTCAAATTAGATAGGCACCAAGACAAACTGGGGATGTTCGGCCAACCATGTTAGCCCCACGGGAATGAGTAGAGGAGCCCCCTCAGACTACACCTGCAGGGCCATCTGTTTCCTATGTTGATCCAATGCTCCTAGCTCAACTAGTCAAAGCAGTAATGGAAGGTATGGCTAATGCTGCCACTCCTATGCCAGCACCCCCACCCGCACCCATCATACCAACCGTTTCAGAAGCAACTACAGCTACTAATGATGTGGTACATCTAGTTCGTTTGGTGAAAAGTATGAGAGAAATGGGTTGTGAACCCTACTCAGTGAACAAGATGCTGAAGTGGCGGGAAGAAGGATTAGAAAAGTGAAGAAAACAATGATTCAAATTAAGATACCACATGATCTGCGGGTAGATTATGCTACACAATTACTATCAGACGGAGTTATGACTTGGTAGGAGACAGTTCAGTTGAAGAGGGCTACAGAAACCCTATCCTGGGATGATTTCAAGACAGAGTTTGAGAATCAATATTACTCCAAATATCATCAAAAGATGAAGGAACATGAATTCCTAGCCTTGAGACAAGAGGGAATGTCAGTACTCGAGTACGAGAGACGATTTCATGACCTCTCACTATTCACACCACATTATGTTCCATCAGAACAACACATGATAGAAAAGTTAAGGGATGGCTTTAGACAAGAATTGAAGCAGAGGTTGATTGCTTTACAATTCAAAACAGTAAGGGAACTGCTTGAAGCAGCACAGGCCTTGAAGGCTTGTATGGAAGAAGGCCAATAGAGTCACATGGGTGCAGGAAAACGAAAGGATATGGAATTTTTAGGCAGGCCACCGTTTCCAAAGAGAAGTAGAGGTGAACAGTTCCTTCAATTCAAAAAGAAAAGGGGGACATCAACTAGCTCCCAACAGGATATCGGTGGGAAGTTGGGAAGTGATCAGACCCACTCCAGGGCTATAGCTGTGAGGGGGCCTAATGAACAGAAGGAAATTGTCTACCCTCGATGTGCTCAGTGTGAACAAAGACACCCCGGGAGTTGCTTGGTTTCTCCTGGACGATGCTACATATGCCGAGGAGAAGGTCATAAGTGGAGAACCTGACAGTACTTGGGAAGAGGATGTCATCACTATGGTGAGAAGGGTCACTTTAAAAGGGAATGCCCCCAGTTAAACACTGAACAGCCTCAGAGACACAGGCAACAAAGTCAGAGTCATCAACAGTCCATCACAGTAAACAAACCGGGAAGGTCAACTCAGTCAGGAGTTAACTCAAATAGGGGACGACCTAGAGTGCAAACTGAAAGGGATCAAGGAAGGGTTTTTCATATGACCCAGGAGGATGTCAGAGCAGCATCAGATGTGGTAGCAGGTATGGTGCAAATGAATGACTATCAAATGCATGTTTTGTTTGATTCTGGTGCCACTCACTCCTTTATAACAAATAAAAATGTAACCAAATTGAGTAAGGAAACAAAAAGGGTAAAAAAAGGATTTATTATTGGGACACCTTTGGGTGAAACTGTGGAAACAATTGTTGTATTTGAAGGGGTGGGAATTAACATTAATGGGTGTGAACTAGAAGCAGATTTAATACCCTTAGAATTAAGTGATTTTGATATAATTCTAGGTATGAATTGGTTGGGCAAAAATAAGGCTCGTCTAGACTGCTTTACAAAAATAGTAACCTTCCAAGGGGCTAAGGGTGAAACAATGGTCTTTAAGGGGGAGAGAATTTCCAACTTTACAAATATAATCTCGGGTATGGTTGCGAGAAAACTACTAAAGAAAGGTTGTACAACATACCTTGCCTATGTGATAAATTCAAAAAAGGGTAAAATAGGATTGTCTGACATTCCATTTGTGAGGGAATTTCTGGACGTATTTTCGGGACTACCCCCAGAAAGAGAAGTTGAAGTCACCATCGATATATTGCCTGAGGTGTCTCCTATAGCCCAACCACCATATAGAATGGCCCCAAAAGAATTGGATGAGTTGAAAATTCAATTGCAGGAGCTTTTAGACAAAGGGTTCATACGACCAAGCAACTCACCTTGGGGGGCACCCGTATTATTTGTGAAGAAGAAAGATGGAATGTTGAGGCTTTGCATAGATTACCGTCAGTTGAATAATGTGATGGTAAAGAACAGATATTCGCTTCCACGAATAGATGATTTGTTCGATCAGTTGAAGGGTGCTAAAGTATTATCAAAGATTGATTTAAGATCAGGATACTACCAGATGCGAATCAAAGGGCAAGATGTGTCGAAAACTGCCTTCAGAACTCACTACGGACACTTCGAGTTCTTGGTGCTACTCTTTGGATTAACTAATGCTCCAGCACTTTTTATAGATTTAATGAACCGAGTATTCCAACCATACCTTGATAAGTTTGTTGTCGTATTCATCGATGACATCTTGGTTTACTCCAAATCCTATGAGGAGAATGAACAGCACCTGAGATAGACACTACAGACTTTGAGGAGCCACCAGTTGTATGCCAAGTTGGATAAATGTGACTTCTGGTTAAAAGAAGTTACCTTTTTAGGGCATGTAGTGTCTTTAAAAGGCATTTTTGTGGACCCTCAGAAGGTGGAAGCAGTTTTGAGATGGGAAAGGCCTACTACGGTAACTGAAATTCGTAGTTTTCTCGGATTGACAGGGTATTATAGAAGGTTTGTGGAAGGGTTTTCAACGATAGCAACTCCATTGACACGCTCACCAGGAAGAACATAAGATGAGAGTGGTCAAAGGAGTGCGATAAGAGCTTTCAAGAATTGAAGAGAAGGCTTACTACTGCCCCCGTACTAATCCTCCCATCCGGAACAGAAGGCTTTGTAGTCTACAGTGATGCCTCAAGAAAAGGATTGGGTTGTGTCCTAATGCAGCATGGAAAAGTAGTTGCCTATGCATCGAGACAACTGAAGACTCATGAAGTCAACTACCTAGTTCATGACTTAGAATTGGCAGCAGTAGTTTTTGCTTTACGAGTATGGAGGCACTACTTATACGGATCCCGGGTTCAAATTTTCACGGATCATAAGAGCCTTAAATATCTGATGTCGTAGAAAGAGTTGAATATGTGACAACGGAGATGGGTAGAATTAATTAAAGACTACGACTGTATTATCAATTATCATCCAGGAAAAGTCAACTACCCTGTCATATATATTTTTAAGTATCGGTTAATGGCCTTACACCATGGTTTCCATTATACAATCGAGGATAGTTTCAATGGTTTCCATTATTTGGAAACAAAAACACCATGGTTTCTACTCATTGGAAACATCAACATGATGGTTTCCATTCAAAACAAAGACAACCACATGAATTTTCTTTTTATTAGGGACAACTAGGAAGTAACTTTTGTTGCCCATGATTTAATTTAAAGGACTTGTCAACTTAAATAAAAGCACAGGGAAAGGAGAATCTATATTTTCATCCTATAATTAACTAAATCATATTTTGCTTCCTTGGTCATCATTCTTTTAGGCAATTTAACATCAAAAGTTGTCATATTCATAGATATTGGTAAATAATCATCAACTATCAATTTATATCTTGTCCTTAGTCATTGATACCGTGGTCATTAAGTATCGTTCCTTTCTTACCCGTACTCATCGACACTGCAGCCACTAAGTATCATTCTTATCTCATCCTTAGTCATTGATACTATGGCCACTAAGTATAATTTGGTCATCCCCTCATGTATGCCAATAATTCTGCCAAACCCATTTGATTGCCAACAAATTCGGCTATTAATATCTTCCTACCGAGCTATCTTTAATATTTTACTCTACATCTTCATACAACCTTATACCTAATTATTTTATTTGAGTTATGTTCAACAAACAACTGATGACATGTAATATGGTCTAGGAATCCTTGTACATATAGTATTCTTCCATTCATAACTACCATTCCTAACTATGATCAATTTTGTAATTATTAATTTTGGGCCTTAAAATGATGTACCTATTTTAACCCAAGGTTTACACTGACATAATATTGGATAGATTTTGGGTGCCATTGTAATTGTTAATTTTAAGCCTTAAACGATGTAATTTGGAGCTGGTGTCTTATAAAAGTTGTAGGTATGGATGCTATATTTCAAATGAAACTAGTCTCGATTTATTTAGACTTGTATAACTCTAGATATGAGAAAAAGACTGAGTAAAGGTTCAGACCGACATAGTAATGGACAAAGTTTGGATGCTAATGTAATTGTTAGTTTTGAACCTTAAAACGATGTAATTTGGAGATGGTGTCCTTATAAAAGTTGTAAGTATGGATGTTATCTTTCCAATGGAACTAGTCTTGACTTATTTGGAGATTTATAATTCTAGATATAAGAACAACACTGAGTAAGGGTCCAGACTGACATAGTACTGGACAAATTTCTTATGTTATTGTAATGAGTGTGTTTAGACATATAGATGGAAAATATAGGTATTATGTCCTTCATAAAAGTTGTAGCCCTATGTATTAGCTTTCCATAGACACATCATGCTCAAAAAAGAGTTCTAAAACTTTAGTTATGAATAAAATATAAAATAGTGTTCGGGGTTGGGTGGACTAAACCAACTAGGACTAATCAAGCTCTAATCTTTTCTTGGAATTTATTGTTGATTAAAGGTTCTAACACTTGGAATGATGTAGTAAAAAATTGATGAAATGAACACTTAATGTTAATACTCATGTTTTGGCCTATAGAAATTTAGATGGGAGAACTTGATTGTGTACTACTTGACAACATTATGATGAACTTGATGAGGTTATGAAAAAGAATATGATCCTTGCACATAATTAGTAGTACTTCATAATTAGAATGCGTAGAACACCTTATGTCACATGATAATGAATGACAATTCGATGTTGCCATATGAAGAACATAAAAATATGTTTGTTAGGGGAATGACATAGGCTTCGGCCACCTTAAGAGAGGATAGCAAAGAAATACCCTTATGAAGATAGTAATGAGTGATTGTTCCTCTTTAATAATGTTTGATGAATGTATGATATTGTCATGGAATAGAAACATTACACATTTCCCTGCTTCATAAACTTTGAAAATGAATTTGGTTCTGGTTATGTCCAAAACGAGGTTGAAGTATGGTCTTTAGGAGGAAAACTTGGTATTGACCATATGCGAGAATTTAGGGAAAAGAAATGTCAGAATGGTTTAGTTTTCGTTGATGATTTTCAGTGTCAAAATGACTTAGTTTTTTCATTGATGATTTTCAGTGTCAGAATGACTTAGTTTTCATTGACGATTTTCAGTGTCAGAATGACGTTTTTCCTTGATGATTTTCAGTGTCAGAATGACTTTGCTTTCACTAACGATTTTCAATATCAAAATGACTCAGATTTATTGACAATTTCAGTGTCATAATGATATAATTTATGTAGATGACCTTCATTAAAATTAGAGATAAATATCTTGTTACAATATTATTACTGTACAATTATACAAATATGGGAGACGTTTGAATAAATGTATGTGTGTTGTGGTATATGTGTGGAAATGGTCTTTGACAATACCTAAATAAAAATATACTATGTAATGGTCATTTTGTGTATCAGGAAGCGCGATCGGGATCGGATCTTCGACCGAGTGAGGACACACTACGAGAGGGGCAGGTAGGTGGTTTCCACCTTTAACTAATTATTATTAAATCCTCAAAGTATTTATACATAATATTGCTACCCGATTTCAATCGATTAAAATTACTCATAAAACACAATGAATAATGATGTGATTAGCTTCAGCTAATAGTATCTAAATTGGATAACCGGGATTAATTGATGAGATTAGCTGCAGCTAATGGTATCCATATTGGATAACCGAGATTAAATGATGTGATTAGCTCCAGCTAATGGTATCCATATTGGATAACTGAGATTCATTGATGAGATTAGCTTTGGCTAATGGTATCCATATTGAATAACCGAGATTGATTAATGAGATTAGATTCGGCTAATGGTATCCATATTAGAAAGCCGGGAATGAATGATGAGATTAGCTTTGGCTAGTGGTATCCATGTTGGGTAGCCGAGAATGAATAATAAGATTAGCTTTGGTTAATGGCATCCACGTTGGATAGCCGAGAATAAGCATTGAAAATTAGCTTTGGCTAATGATATCCATGTTGGATAACCGGGAGTAAATGATGAGGTTAACTCCAGTTAATAGGGTCCATACTAGGATTATTGGTAATGAGTGTTGTGAATCATCTTATTTGAAAAGTGTTTACTAATACGATGAAATAAAAAGTATGATATGTTATTACAATCGAAATTAATGTTTAAAGAACCATATACAAAATTGATCATAATTAAGAATGAACAGTTATCCATAGAAGAATCCTATATGTACAAGAATTCCTAGACTATAATACATGTCATTAGTTGTTTGTTGAACATAGCTCAAATAAAATAATGTGGTATAATGTTGTATGAAGATGTGGAGTAAAATATTAAAGATAGCTCGCTAGGAAGATATTAATAGCCGAATTTGTTGGCAATCAAATGGGTTTTCCAAAATTATTAGCATCTGTGAGGGGATGACCAGATTATATTTAGTGGCCATAGTATCGACAACTAAGGATGAGATAAGAATAATACTTAGTGGCTGCAATGTCGATGACTAAGGGTAAGAAAGGAACAATACTTAATGACTGCAGTATCAATGACTAAGGAGAAATATGAACTTAGACGCCATAGCAGCTAGTGCGTAATTCAATATGTATATGATGTAATCGATACTAAAAGAATTCTAAATAAACATATTGTTCTCCTTCCTTATGAAAAACCACATACATGTATTTTATGGCTAGATGTTAAATTTGTAATGTTATTTTAGTTGCAATGATGAGCACGAGTATTGTCATATAAGTTAAGGTATTATTGAACTTGAGTTGAATGTTTTGAGCAGGATTGTTAAAAAAGTGCTAATAGACATAATGATTCATTTCTCTCATAAAAAAATCATGAGCATAAGTTTTCTTGATGACTAATAACTCTTATAATGTTATATATGTTGCAAGTTTATGTCATGAAGGAGGCCAACACTGATTATGTCATTTCACTATTTATAATTTTATTAGGTACTTATTTGTATGTACTATTATATCTCTTCTGTTATGTGTGTGTGTATCCATCACATGTATGTTTTAAGTAAATGAAAAATAGAAAGAATATAAGATGAATTGTGAGAAGTGATGTGAAAGAATCAAATGGAGAAACAATTGAATTGGTGGGTGGCCGAAGGGCTACTACATGTATGTAATAGAGTTATTTGATATTGTATTGCCTAGAAGGATAAGAAAAGAATTGAGAAAATATATGAGTTATAAGGGAAACTCTGCTGTAAATTTGGTGAACCAAAGAATCAATAATGGGATGTTACATGAAAATTCCAGGTCGTTACAGGAATAATATCCAAAAAACAATTGTAACTATATTATTTAAATAACTTAAATTTTGTATAAAGGTAATTAGGCCAATTGTTGGCCTAATTAGGCCAATTTTGAACGAACGATGCACCGTCCACTCTTATGTAAGGATTTTTATAGAGTTGATGAATTTTTATCTCAGGTTGCCGCATAATGTGTGCCTTTTTCTTGTTGTGTGGATGCGTGATTCTCATACTAAGTCTTTTATTGTACTTACAAACTATTTAATGGATTGATCCACTTCGTTGTGATTTATACTTCTTATTTGTGTCTCGTTATAGGCATAGGGTGGGGGTGATCAATGCATATAACTTTGGTTCTTCAAGATAAAGTTCTTGTTAGATCAAATTACAAATATTTCTTCAAGCTGGTTGGTTATTATTATTAATCTTTATTATTCCTTTATTTTATAATAAAAATAATAAGAACTAATCGAGAAAGAGAAATCATTGTTCCCCTCCTCACAAAGTACTATTTATTGGAATAGTACTTTGTTTTCTTTTTTAATTTCATCCTTTAATATTAGATTTATTGAAGATTGAGTTTCATAATTTATTTAAATTTGTTTTCTTTAAGGTTATTTCAATCTCCTAACCCATGTCACGAGTTTTGTGAGTTGACCTAATTAACTAGTGTTTTTCTAGCTCCTTTTTTGCAATTGAATTTTCTTTTCAATTTTATCCTTCGCTTTTTGAGTTGATTGAGAATTAAACTTCATAATTTATTTTGGTTTGATTTTTATAAGGTTATCTCAGTTTCATGACTTAGGTCAAAGATTTGGCGAATTAAACCAAGCTGACTCAAGTTTTTTTATTTTTTTAATTGATTTTGTTTTTCAATTTCATCCTTCAATATTGAATTGATTGAGAATTGAAATTCATAATTTATTTTGATTTGCTTTCTAATATGTTATCCCGATCTCATGATTTGATTGATTGACTTAGGTAATTTTATTCTTTTTTTAATTTTATTTTTGAATATTGAGTTATTCGAGAATTGAGCTTTAATATGCCTTTTGATTTGGTTTCTATGAAGTTATCACGGTCTTAATGTCCTAGGTCATGCATTTTAAATGTTAACTTGTGTTGACCCGAGTCAATTTAATGTGTTGTCGTCTAAATATTTTTTTAAAAAATATTGTCTTGAATGTTTTAAAAAATATTGTCTTGAATGTTTTTCAGTCAAACTATGTTTTTTTATTCGGTTGTCCAAGTTACCTTTTGATTTGCCAAGTTGTTCGAGTCACATTGGATCAATCTCTACATGGTTAATTTTTTTTTCTTCTTGAAAACATATTAGCAATGCTTGGATATTTTTATTTTTAAAAAAAATGATTTAGTGTTATTTCTATATTGATAGAATCATAAAATACATTTATGTAAATAGCATGTTGTTGATTTAGTAGTAATTTTAATGAAAATAAATGTTCACTAAAAAATCATAATTGACTTACAATATTAAGAGTATTATGAATTATAGATAGTAAAAATAAAAACAACTTAGAAAAGAAGGATCATGTTAATGGGAGGGAGTGAGAATTAGAAACAAATAAATTGGTGGTCTGCACTACGCTAGAGGCCGGGTCAAAAAAAATTTAATGTAAAAAAAGGATACTTAAATAATAATAGTGATTTTAAAGAAGAAAAAATAAAATAAAATTGGGATTCAGGTCATTGACTTGAATAAATTTAATAAGCTCAATTAATTTAATAATATAATTATAAAAAAAGAAAAAGAAAAAATGACAATGACTAATAAAAATAAATAAATGTTTGTATTATTATGAAAAGATATCCTTTTAAATATTCTTAAAAGGTTTCAACAATCTTATTTGATAACAAAACAAAAATTAAATGAGGATAACCTCGTAAAGAGAAAAATTAAAAAAAGTTTAAAGCTTAATTACCAGCAAATCAAATAGGATGAATTGAAAAAAAAATTAATTTTTTTAAAAAATAAAAAATCTAACTCTAGTCAACATGCTAAACTCGCAGGTCACTTGTGAAGTTGAGATAACCATGTAGAAAAGAAAACGAATAACAATGAAGGTCAACTCTCAAGCAAACTAAAAAATAAAAGGTGAAAATGGAAATAAAATCAATTACAAAAACTCGAGTCAACCGGGGTTAACTCAACTAACTCACGACTTAGGATATGAGATTGAGATAACCCTATAAAAAAAAAACAACAAAAATCACAAAGTTGAAGGCCCAATAATCTAATATCGAAGATGAAATTGAATTTTTCTTTTTTTTTTTAAAAAAAATATAGAACCTAAAAAAATCAAAGTCAAATCAGGCTAATTTTTGAAACTCGAGACTTGATTCATAAGACCAAGTTATATGTAGAGGGCAAACTTGTAAAAATCATGAATCAAAATTCCCAATCACCAAAAAGTAAAAAACATAATAAATAACAATTAAAATAATGAGGATCAAATTTGATAAAAATTAAATGAAATAAAACAATAAGGGATGAAATTGAAAAACAAAAAAAATAGTAATAAAAAAAATGACGACCAAATATAATAGATGAGAAATTAAAGAAGGATGAAATTGAAAGAAAAAAATTCTAATTTTATAAATTATTTCAAATAAAAAAATAGTAATCAAAAGAATATAAACCAAATTAAAAGG
>Ga0307509_10011327_pt1 | contig 10813 bp, 2 predicted proteins | sample 10_EM_MG_FD_202245 | JGI IMG/M metagenome (GOLD analysis project Ga0307509, IMG submission 202245) | Populus trichocarpa ectomycorrhiza microbial communities from riparian zone in the Pacific Northwest, United States - 10_EM | ecosystem: Host-associated > Plants > Roots > Unclassified | place... | reverse complement strand
TTTACCCTTTTATTTTTTTTTTTTTTTTTTTCAATTTTATCTTTTAGCATTGGTTTGAGTGTGAATTAAGCTTTGTATTTTTATTTTTTTGTTTTTGCTTTCTATGACGTTATCGATGTCTTGTGACCCGAGTCGCAGGTTAGGCCGGTTGACTCTATATTTTTTCTTTTTTCTAGTTATTTTTTTTTAATTTCATCATTCAATGTTGGTTTTATTGAGAATTAAGCTCTATAATTTGTTTCAGTTTGTGTTTTACGAGGCTATCCCAGTTTCATAACCAGATTCATGGGTTTGGTCAGTTGATTTTAATGGTTTTTTATGTTTATTTTTTAATTAATTTTTTTAATTTCATTCGTCAATACTAAATTGATTGAAAATGAAATTTTATAATTTATTTCGATTCGCTTTCTACAGGGCTATTTTATACTCATGATCCATGTTTGACAAATTAATTCGAGTTGACTTGGTTCATTATTTTAGTTGAATTTTATTTCTATTTCATCCTTCAACGCTATGGTGGTTGAGATTTTGGTTTAGTAATTTATTTATTTTTATTTGTTGGGTTATTAGATTTTCATGATCTTGGTAGCATATTTGGTGGATTAAACTATATTGATACAAATCAATTTAATATGTTTTTCTTTCAATACTTGAAAAAAATATGTTGTTTTAATTTTTTTTCAAGTTAAACTATATTTTAATTAGTTATTTAAGTTATTTTTAGATATGACAAGTTAACCAGGTTAATAAATCAATTCTCACGTAGTTAAATGTTTTTATCTAAAAACACAAATTAATAATATTTAAATATTTTTTTATATTTGTTTTTAAAAAAAAACCTGATCTAACCTAGTGGACACAGTAATCTATTGCGTACTAAACGGCTACTTATTTCCGGGTCCTGCCCATCTTCCAGTTTTCAAAGTTCCAACATAAAAGTTTTTTTTAAAAAAGGAAAAAAACATTTCACATGCAGCTGGCAATCTGATGATTTTGCTGAAATTCAAAGTGACACGTCGGGATGCGAAAGATTGGAGAAGAGACACGTGTCGGGCAGGAACTTAGGGGTATGCGTGTCACTGGTGATTGGCAGAAGATTATGGCACATACGTCATTGTAATTCAAAGGCGTTTTATAAATTTTTTGAGATTTTTTTTAGTTTTAAAATATTTTTTCTGTTTTAAAATTATTTTTTCTGTTTTAATATAAAAATTTTAAAAAATATTATTTTAATATATTTTAAAATAAAAAACATTTTAAAAAATAACTTTTATTATAATCTCAAAACCGAAACTTATACACTGATTAGAATATTCTTATTCTTGATGCAGGTTCTTAGATACTAAGTCCCACGTTTAGAAGACAGCAAAACAAGTTCAGAATGGAGACATGGCATGAAACAGAATCTAGGTGATGATTAAAGTCATTAGGAGACATTCGTTGAGGCCTGTACCCAGTTTGATTAAGGTATTATTTAGTGTGGTTGTTGAACTATCGTTTTTGTTCATTTTTTTTTAAAAAAATTGTTATAATGTTAAAAATATTTTTTTTAAAATAAAATAAAATAAATATTTTAATATATTTATAAGTGAAAAGCATTCTTTATAAGTCAAAAACACCCCCTAATCCTTGAATTTTTAAATCTGATTTGTTCTGTTATTGACTTTTGTTACATGATCATCCTCTCTTGTGAAGGGAATCAACGAGGACAGGTCAGCAGTGTCCTAAAATCTTTCTACGTGGCTTTGTGCTAGGGTCTTTAATTTTTCATATCCACGTCTGTTTTCTTGGAAATCCAGATAAAGAATTGGAAACTTCTAAGAAAATTCAACAATGGAACTAAACTTTCCGGGGAAATTAATACACTGTAATAGAACAACAATTTTCTACTTACTTTTAACGTGGCAATCCTGCACACTTCAATGTAATTGTTTCCAGAACATTCCAATGAAATGTCATGATGATACGAGACCTGTCACGGTGTCTGTATTTATCTTTATTTTATTATTATTATACTCACTTCTTTTTTTTAATTTAATGTGGGTGTCCGGGCTAGCTTATGCGCACCTCGACTAATCCCACGGACCCTAAAGTTAACGACCATGTAAGTCTTCAATGGCCATCATATGAACAACCACAGGACTCGAAACTGAGAACACACTTCAATCCAAGATGAAATGCTGATTTTACTTTTCAGTAGGCAAAGTAACATGCATTGGGTACAGAGATACGATGATATTTTTCGTAAAACACATAAGTTATTATTTAATAGAAATGGGTTAAATGGTAATTTTGTTTTTTCCCCGTAAAATTACTTAATTGCTCTTATTTATAAAAAATCAATTTGATCAATGGGTTATTGAGTCTTTTGACTTTATTTTTAAACAAATTATTTTATTTCTATTATAAATTAAAAATAATTGTTTTTGACTCGGGCTCTTTTATCATTTATATATGGTCATTAAGTAGTTATTAGAGTAATTTGATAAATAAAAAAATAATCGAATGAACAGTGTTAGTCTCTTTCAGACAGCATGTACGACGTTGTTTGGTAGCCAAAACCATAATTCCAGGGCGGCTTCCGAAACGTCTCGGCGTCCCCTCCATTGATCAACAATGTGTGTAGCATTATGGCGGCCAATGTGGCGCGTGTGGTCTTTTGTTTTATTTTTTTCCCCTCTTGCCTACTTGATCTTATTGCCAGAAAAAAAATCAAATCAACCCCTAAAGTTTGTTTTACTTAAGGTTTCATCCATATTCTCTTTGTTGCAATTTTAAAATTTTAGAATACTTTATGAAATTAATGGGGATTTTCAATTTTGTCCTTGTTCTCCCAGTTGTAATCTTTTTAATTTATCTTGGTTTATTAAATTAAGAATTATTTTCAATTTCATCCATAATTGATATTTTTATTTATTAGATCTGATTTATATTCTTTTTATTTACTATTTTTTATTTTAGATGATTTTGACAATTGTTTATTTTTTTTTCAATTTCATCATTTTTTAGATATTTTTCCTATGAAATCTAATTATTTTTTCATTGTTGTATTTTTTGACCTTGCAAAATATTTTTATTATTATTATTCCGTCTCCCGACAATTAATAGCCGAGTACTTAACTTCTTAATTGAGTTTGAGTCTAAATTTAATGGTTTGCGGGTTTAAGAGATTGACCTTAATTTACGAAGTTGACATATGTTTCTTTAGGGGTTTTTTTCCTTTTTTTCCACCCTCCAGCATTTTGTTATTTTTTTATTCACTTTCTATGGTATTTTCTAGTCGTTATGAAAATAACACAGGTTGTCTTGGTTTTTTTTTCTTGTCCTTGTTGAATTTAGCTTTTCTAAATGAATTTTGTTTTTAAATTGAATTAAACTGATTGATTTCATCCTTTAACTTTTAATTTTTTAGGTGTTGAGCTCCTAGGTTGAGCTCGGGTCAATAATTTAACGAATTGCGGATTTGAAAGTTTATCCTGGATTCACAAGGTTAACCGGGACTTGCTTGTTTTTTTTAACCTTTTTTTTCATATTTCATCTTCTAACATTCTTTTTTGCTCTTTTTCTATATGATTTATCTTTTTTTAAAAAAATAACAAGGGCTACTTTGAGTTTTTTTTTTCCGGTTTTTGTTAGATTTCACTTCTTTAAAATGGATTTTATTTTTTAATTAAATTAAATTTACTGATTTCATCATTGACATCTGATTTGAGGCAATACTGGAATGATTTTTTTTTTTGGGAAATTAGTATTCTTTATTTTCTTACATTTTATTTATATAGATTATTTTGGTATCATACCTCGAATTATGGATTCAGCAGGTTTATTATATTTGACTTGTTTTTTTTTTACTTCCTTTTTTTTATTTTTTTATCTCGAGTTAATGACTAGAGTCTTATATTTTTGTTGAAAAAATAAATTTACATCTTCTTGGTATCTTTTTTGTAATAAAAAAATGATAGGATCTATCTAATATATTCCATATCTAATATTGGATGAAGCATATCAAGTACATTTAATGGGTAATTTAATTTCATAAATTAAAAAAAAAAAACATGGATCACTACATGAAAGAATCAATTAAACTACATAGTCAACCATGTCAGGAATAAATCGAGCATGCACACTGTTCAACCAAGGTAAATTTAAGCATCTATATAATATTTTTCTAATTAATTATATGATGTCACATTTTTGTTTCACTTGGGTTAAAAAATAGAGGCCTGATTGTGCGTAAAATAAATCCATTGTAAGATTCCATAAATCCACCTCCTTCTTCCATCAACGTGACTCAGAGTAGAGCAATTTCTATAGATACCTGGATGCATTATAATCTAGAGTGTTTCAAGCTTTGTGAGAAATTATTTTAACTTTTCATGATTTAACCAGTTGATTTATAGTTATATTGATTACCGATAATTAAGTATAGTTTCATTAAAAAAAAAAAAAAATCCTGTCACCTCAAAGAAGAAAAGAGTCCGTGAACTTCGTTTTTTAAAAAAAAAACAATTTACAAACGTAAAAATTATCCACTTTGTAGATTTAAAGATATGATAATCATTTAAAAACCAAAATATCGTGGGGTGAATACTTGCAGACAACAATGTTCACCTTAACACAAGTGTTAAACACACTGGATAACACTATTTATTTTAAAAAAATTCATTTTTATCCTCAACTTTTTATTCTAAACAATTTAATTTTAATTGAAAACCAATTAATTTGGATTTTTTAGATAATGGTGAAACTCGAATGATAGGGACCAAAATTAAAAAGACATTGAACATGGGTGACGTGCCAAAAGTTTTCAGAAAAAATACATTTTGGTGTTTTAATTTTAAAAATAACACAAATTATATGATTTTGCTGTCTCAATTCTTTTAAATTTAATTTTGGTATAGACATTTATTTTTTTAGTCCCTAATTAAAAGATGAGAGAAGTCACCAGATCTTGACAGTAGAGAGAGAAAAATATCATTAACACTGATTTATGCCACAAAAAAGGATTTATATTTGTGTCAAATAATTTTATTTGATGAAAAAATTTCATATTAAATGTTTTTTTTTCTTACTTTTAAAGTTCATGAAAAATATATACGTGCTCGGTTTGATTTTTTTAAGTTAATTTTGATTTCTGGGATGCTTTTTTAGTTTTTTTAGGTTGTTGATAGGTTTATCATGGCTTTTAAGATGTTTTGAGTCAAAAATAAGTTGAAGAACATGTTTTTTGATAAAAAAACACAAGCTCTGATTTTATGAACATCTTAGTTACTGGAATCTGGATAAATCATGCTATGCATCATCTAATTTTTTTCAAAACATTTGGGGCAAACTGCATATTATCCACCCTGGTTGCAATTAAAAAATTAAGGGACTAGTTAAACGGGTCCTGATGAAATGGGCCACGTAGGCAAACCAGGCTTGCCAAGCCTTAACAATGCCTGACTTTTTTTTTTTCTAGATTATTTTTTATATGGTTATTTTTTAAAATTAATGCTTTTTTACATGCTTTTAAAAGAATATTTTTATATAATATTTTTAATACATGCAACCTTTCATAATGTTTTTTCTCTCTTTTATTTTATTTAGTGAATTTAACTCGTGTCTCAATTTTTATTATTGTTTGCTCAAATAAAACAATTATTTTAATAAAAAAATTAACAAACACAATCAGGCAAATATCTTTACTTGCGATATTAAATATATTGATCTATATTTATTTTTAATTTTTTAGTTATTGTTAATAGTTTTTTCATTTATTAACATAAATAATTATCGATTTATTTTATGATACATATACATGATTTATTTATTTATTTATTATTAAAAACCATGTTGAAAAAATATGTATATATATATTTTTTATTTTTAAAAAATATTTGAAGCGCGGCAGGGTCAAGTATGGGTTATAATTAATGCATGTTCACGTGACTATAACAATCACAGCCGATTAGTGAGCCGTTTCGCTTTTGATTTTTAAACAGGGATTCTGTGGCCCACGGTGTGAGCCGTGAGGGGTCATCTAACCCTCTGGGCTCTGGGTATTCTACTACGAATAACAAATTTTAAGCTTGAAGGAAAGCAAATTTGCAGAGTACTGAGTACATGTGCACCTCAAAATGGCCACAGATGCACTACTGTACACGAGTGAAAACAACACGCACGCCAAAAAGGCACGAGTGCTCAATTGTAAATTTGTAATGCCTGACCACGATAAAGACGGGTTAATTTACCATGGAATGGAGGTCTTCATTTATAAAATTGTTTTTTTTTCAAAAGTATTTTTTTAAAATGATTTTTTTTATTTAAATTAATTTTTTTTATGTTTACAAATTGTTTTGATATACTTATAATTTTTTAAAAATAAAAAAATATCATTTTAATACATTTCCAAATCAAATACATTTTAAAAAATAATTATTTCCACACTTCTAAACACTCCTCCATGGTATATCCACTAGCCTTCTACGGTATGCAGACTAACTAGCTACAACGAACAGAAGCATTATTCAGCTAACCAACTTCTAAAATCTAAACAATATCCTTGATTTGATCAAGAGAAGAATTGCTATAATTCATCACAGCTGCTAGGCTTGTTTACTAACCCCTGATTCACGATGGGTATTGAATGATAACCCTAATGTGGTAAATGGGCCTCCATGTATAAAATCTTAAGACGGGTTTGATTAGTGGGCCAGCTGCATAAATGTTCCTTTTAGGTACCGTACCAGCATGGATAAATGTCCTCCCACCTGGGATGAGGAAGGACAGCATAAGTTCGAGGCTTGACAATACTACGACATGGTTTGCTCTGGCATTTATTCGTTCTTATTCCAACATTCGATGTGTACGTCTGCTCGAGCCCAAATTTCTTCGAAGCTGATTCTTTAGGTCCACTAGTGCCAGATAGCTCAAACTGAAATGTGGTTGAAAAATAGAAAAAATTAATGCATGGCATCGAATAAAATATTGATAATTTACCAGGAAGCAGTCAATGCCACAGTTTGAAAGCCAAACTCGGTTTGGTATATCAGCCTGTGGTTTTTGTGGCTGGGGCTACTTGTGGTCGGTGCAGTGGTAAATTATAATTGTAAAAAATGTTTTGATAGTTTACTTTCAAATGTTTTATGTCGGCTAGTGTACGTAAAGGCCAAAAAAAAAAAAAAACATTTTGTGACTTCCTGTGTTTTGGCTCTCCGATGGATTTCTGAGCACTTGCTTTTGAAAGAAAAAAAATATTAAACATGGTTTTTCGTTACCTTATGGAAAAAATTCAAAAACTCAAATATACATTCACCCCGCCAAAAAAAATAAAAATAAAATCTGAGTACTTATTTAAAAAAAAACAAACAAACATGGCTTTCTGTTACCTTATTGAAAAAATTCAAAAACTTTTTTAAAAATATATATTTTCAACCCCCCGTTTGATATTTGAGACAAAAAAAAATTGTTTTTAAAAGTATTTTTTAATTTAAAATATATTAAAATAATATTTTTTATTTTAAAAAATTATTTTTAATACCGTATATCAAAATAACTTTAAAATTAAAAAAAAATCAAAAAATCAAAACTTTATAAAAAGGTGGTTGCAACACTCGGCCAACAACCCCCTGAAAAACCAACTTTTATGCAAGGTTTGATTGCTGTCCTTGTATAAAAGTGATGAAGATATTCAAGATAAAAATATGTTTGATTGAGAAGATAAATAGAAATGCATAAAAATATATTTTTTTAAAATAAATTTGAAGTAAATTTATGTATTTTTCAAAATAAATGGTATATAAAAGACATGTTTTTAAATATATTATTTTTTATCTTTAAAATATCATTGTGATAAACTTTAAACTCCAAGAATGTTCAACTAAGATATGTAGAGATACAAGTTATTATTATCATAATTTTAAAATCAAATTCGGAGATCAATTTGAGGCAAAGTTTGGGTCACAAGTCGGGTTGACCCGAGTCAGTGTGAGAATAAAAGTGGTTATGCTCGTAATTTCAAAACTTGATTCGAGGGTCGATCCGCAGTAAGGTCAAAGTCACGAGTAGAGTTGACCATTGACTTGAGTCAACACAAGGACGATAGTGGTTATTAACATAGTTTTAAAATCCGACTCGAGGGTTAATCTGAAGTAAAGCGGGGGTCACATGTTAGAGAGTCAACATAAAATAAAAGTTGTTATTATCATAGTTTAAAAACTTAATTCAGGGTTCAACCTGAGGCAAACCCTGGGTCACAAATCATGAGGGTCAACCCGGGTTAATCCGAGTCATTGAAAAGATAAAAATTATTATTATCATAATTTTAAAACTCGAACTGAGGGGTCAACATGGGTTTACCCAAGTCATTGTATGGATAAAAATAGTTATTACCACAATTTTAAAATCTGACTCGTGAATAGACCCGAGACAAGATTCAAGTCTCGGGTTGGGAGGGTCAACCCATCAATTTAGTCATGGTTTTGCAACTAAGATTATTATAATACTGTTAATTTTAACACTTGCTCTAATCTAAGTAAAAAATATATATGTGTTTAGTTATTTTATAAAATATATAAGTTTGACAATAATACATATTAATGATATAATATTTTTTTATATTTTTTTTATCTTGTCTGTCACAACTAAATAAAATATAAAAATAATTATTTTATCTCGTATATCATTAGTAAATATAATTTTATCTTTATCTTATTTTTTTAATTTGTCTTTTCTATCTGTCTTTTATATTTCGGTATAATAACTAAATACTACCTTGAAGAACATAAAAGGATATTAAATGCTCCATTTCCATATTCGAAGAATAAATAACTCCGACGCAGTAACAGTGACTGCCATGGACATTGTTTTATTTTTTTAACCATAAAAAATTGGTTTCTTTTTTTTTAGAATAAATAACTCCAACGCAGTAACACTGACTGCCATGGACATTGTTTTATTTTTTTAACCATAAAAAATTGATTTCTTTTTTTTTTTATTTGAAAAGCAGCGGTATAACAACACAAAAGGATATGGTTGAATGCTGTTGATACCTGTTTTTTATAAAAACAGTATGATCCTGGGCTGGTTGATTTCGTTTATTTTGATATCCTCTCATATTTAAGCTTTATATTGTAATCTAAAACAATGTTATAAAACCCAGTTTGATATAACATATTAATTAGATGATATATCAATCCAGGATTTAATTACAACCGAGTTTTATATTAAATTAAATGAAAGTTAAAATAATCAAACTTGAATAACTTAGTGGTCAATTTATAACTTGATTATAACGGATTATACTTGATTTTGTTTTTTTTATAAATAATATTACTTAACTTTAAAAAAACATGTTTGTATTGACTAGTTAAACTTTAATTGACCTATTTAACCTCAACTTAAGACCTGGGTTGAATAACGGACCGAATGGATCTCACAACTACAATTTATAAAGATGAAAGCATAAAAAAAATTGCTGACTCATTGGTGTTTTTTTAGTGTATTTTTATTTTAAAAATAATGGACATTACAAAAAATGTTTTGCCTTTTTTTTCCATCAAAAGTATAAGCATTTTTTTAATTACAATGTTTTTTTTTAAATGTCCTGGATCTTGCTTTTTATAAAAAAACAAAAAAAAAACCTTCAAGGTAAACAAAACCTTAACTGAGCCTTTTTTAAACAAATAAGATAAAAAGATGAAAACAGTTGTGTTAAAAATACCTCAATATCAAACATGATAAAGCATTGATGATTTATTTATATAAAAGCCTCCGAGTATTGCAAGCTAGTACAGGTGTATGTTTACAAAGGATGAACAAAACCCTAAAACTTTTTTACATGCTCCATCAAACGTGATTAAAAAAAAACCATTCATTATCTTCATGTATTTTTTATATGCGTGTGTGTGTCTATTTATTCAATTAAAAATTATTAAATTAAGTAGTTAAATGACAAATCATTTAAGCACTTCTGTGAGCTAAGATGGCAACTGATTTTTTATTATTAATTTACCTTCTTGGATTGTAATCTTAAAAGAAGCTTGGAGAAAATAATTTCATGACAAAATTGGATCAGGATGTTCATCATCTAAAATTTTAGAGAGTATCTGGGAGTATGATTGTAATTACTTTTTAAAATGTTTTTTAATTAGAAAAATATTAAAATAATATATTTTTATTTTTTTAAAATTATTGTTAACATCAGTGCATAAAAATAACCTAACACCAAAAAAATATTAATTTGGAGCAAATAAAAAAATAAAAATAAAAATAAATTTTTTCAAAAGCACTTTTGAAACGCAAAAACAAATAAGGTCAAATATAGAAAACTTAATTAAAAAACGGATTGGAGAAGATTCTGACGTATAATAGTGATAACTGGATTTTTTCGCTCATGCCACGGGATAGATCAATTTTCTTATAATATAAAAAAAATATTCAAATGGTGATAATTCGAGTGAATCCAAATTAACTTGACTCACCAGCGATCCAAGATAGCCTCAAAGGAATGAAAGAGAAAGAAAAAAAGAGAAAGTTCAAGGCTTAATAGCCTAGTGTTAAATAATGAAATTAACAAAAAAACTAAAGTTAAATCTAGCTAATATTCAAAACCAGCAAGTCTAGCCATAAGATTGAGATGACCATGCAAAATATCAAAAAAAATCTTGAACAAAATTCCTAACCATCAAACAAATAAAAATAAAACAAATAATAATCAAAATAACGAGAGCCAAACTTGATATAAAAACTAATGAAAAAAATAATGAGGGACTCAATTGAAAAATAAAATAAAAAATGGATAAAAAAGAGCAATTAAAATAACAAGAATCAA
>Ga0307509_10011326_pt1 | contig 10813 bp, 10 predicted proteins | sample 10_EM_MG_FD_202245 | JGI IMG/M metagenome (GOLD analysis project Ga0307509, IMG submission 202245) | Populus trichocarpa ectomycorrhiza microbial communities from riparian zone in the Pacific Northwest, United States - 10_EM | ecosystem: Host-associated > Plants > Roots > Unclassified | place... | reverse complement strand
TCCCGCACCTCTCCCATCCGCACCCCTCGAGGCCACCCTCGGGATCGACGAGCCGCGCCTTGGCGAGCGCGGCGAACAGCACGCCCTCCACCGTCGGCAGCGGCAGCGGCGTGGGTCCGTCCTCGGCTTGATACGCGAGCCCGCCGTAGCCCGCGCCCGCGTAGCTGAATTTGAGCGCGATCTTGCGCGTCGGGTACGCCGAAAAGTCGAATTCGCGAGCCGGTTTTTTGCTCGCTCGGGCTTTTTTGGTGGTGGCGGGCTTTAGTTTCGGTTGTTCCGATTTGGACGTTGGCGGTGCTGGTAGTTGTGGTGCTGGTGCTGACAGTGGCGGTGATGGTGGTGATGAGGACTGTACTTGTGTTGGTATCGGCGCGAGCGGACCTGAGGGAGAGGAAACAGAGGGTCCTGTTAACTCTTTGAGGCGTGCTATGAGCTCCTCGCGTGTCCAAGTTTCGTAGTCTGGGGTGTTCAAAGTGTGGGATTCCGATGTGAACTCCTGGAGAGACGACGATCGGCTCATCGTGCGCCGTTGTCCAAATCGACAAGTGTAAAACACTGATGATGCTAACTGTAACGGTATTAGGCCAAGACGCATTCAAATGACTCAGAGTAGATAGATGAAAAGGCTAACTGAAACCCTCCCCTCCGTAACTGGGTGTGCGAAGCAAGACAAATTGTGCCTCATATAAAACCCTTCAAAGGGCAAAGTGCGAAAAAAAGTAAATTAACTCACGAAGAGTCAAAGTCCAAAGATTGGTGTGGTGGTTTTATAGCGGGATCGATACACGGTATGCCCTAGTAAAAGGCGAGGGCATAATCTTTTTGTGCCGACCCCAACCACAAACTGTACTGTGCGATCTAACAGGGTACAAGCACAATTTTTGTATTTCTTTGAGCCACGGGTGTGAACGCTACGTAGCCTCTTTTGCGGCCCGGTCGGCCGATCTCAACCCACAATAGGTGTACAACGTACAACGGAATTTTACATAGTATCACACTCCGTCTGCTGGTACAATACAAGAAACAAGGTAGACGCATCAGTGAAAGCAAGTCAAACCGACCCACACATCCAACAATCTCTATCTCAACTCTTGTCCTCTTCTTCACCATTTAGCGGCGCCTTGTCGCCCGGCTCGACACTGCGTCTGTCTAAAATGTCATAGTGTCCGGGTCTGCGTGGCATTTTTCAGAGTTTTGGCGTCGTACCAGGGTCCGCATCGCTTAGCAACACTCACCGGTAGAGGAGCATCAGAGGAGGGTCGTTCTCGTCCTTTGCGTGGTTGAACGTGACAAACTCGACGCGTCCGTCTTGGCTGCGCCCGTCGAGGTACGCAATCTTCACGTTGACCTGGAGCGCTTGCGTTATGGCTGTCAATTGTACGTGGTCTGACAAAGCCAAAAAAAAAAATCCGCGCAGTAATTGGTGGGAGGGGGGGGGTTATCAGCACGCGCGGTGAAGGAAAGGGTGTAGTCAGTCGAGATTGAGAAGAAGGGAAAAGGGGACTGATTGTTCACCGGCTTCTTTCCCCAACACCTCGACGAGAGATTCACAAAATTCCTTCGAGCCCATCTTTTCTCCCGTGTCGGGATGCATCAGGAACGGCTCAAAATCATTCGGGTTGCCTCGAATCTGCGCGCTGGTAATCATGCGCAAGAACGTGACCAAATAATTGGACACTGTGGGAGGGATGGGGGTGGGGTGGTGGTTATCGCGCTGGCTCTTCATCCTCCGAAGCAAAAGTCGACGACCACGTACTGCTGTCATCCTGGAACACCTCGAGCAGTTGCGCCCGCGTCAAGGTCGTCCCGTTATTCGAGACCGGCTCCGAATCGACGATCCCGTTGATCAGGTCTCGTGGGATCTCGTAGCTATCGTCGATCACCATTTCCTCGAACCCGACTTGTCGAAGCTTCGGTAAGAAGGCCTCCAGCGTCGCGATGGACGCCTCGACGGCCTTCTTCCTGTCCTCCTGGCCGAATATGCGCTCTATATATGCAAAGACGAGCGCTGCAGTCCATATTTAGTCAGTCTCTCGCGACCGCGCAACGAAAGTATGCGTACATCGATAGAAGCAATCTCCGTCTCCGCGGGAGCGGCGGATGCCTTCGTAGCCTTGGGCTTGAAGGAAGTCGATCTGTTTAAGAAAGGATTCGGAACCGCCTTCATACTCTGCGCGGAGCGTGCTGAGTGGTTTGAGCTCCGCGATCAGCGGGTCGGTAGATCGTTTGGAATCGTCCAGGTGGTTCTGCGCGTCCTTAGTTATACTCGATGCAGCAGGGAGCTGAACAGATGGCACCAACCTGATTCAACTCGTAACGTTGTACAGGTGTCAACGATCCGATATCTAAAAACAATCATTTAGGGTGAGCTGCGGTGGCTTTCGAGCATCTTCACGCACCTGTGTCTTCGGTGACTTCGTGCATCCAGCCCACGCGTAGATCCAGGGGATCCGTGAGATCGTAAGTTCGTGGCAACGCTTAACGAAGAAGATCCGCGATCCCCCAAAGATAACGAGATATGCCATGAGCGGCCAGGACCGCCAGCGTGCACGTTAATAAATAAATAAAAATAAATAAGAGTGACAGGGAGCGGCGACGGAAGGGGTTCTTTCTCGATCACTCACACACTGGAGGAAGATCTTCCGAGATAGGCTTTTCGGGCTCCATGTGAGAAGGTCAGAAATGTTTAATTGAAAGTGTGCGGCGGCTGGAGGAGACAAAGGGAAACCTGCCATGAGGACTGGCGGCCGACGCCCCCAAATACAGCACAGATACAACACTGGGACGCCCACCAAACTAATCACGTGAAGATAAATCCGACACGGAGCCCTCTGGCCAACCAACTGGCTGACCAACAAAGGCAACCAACAAGGCATCAATGTATCAATCATTATACCACAAGAGTCTTCGTAACTTTTTTTTTGATAAGAATGTTGCTGAAAGTAGGTCTAGCAAGCATGACACATTCTATGGTGAGGTCCTGTTGGGGTCCAGCCCGACAAGCCCGACGCAAGTGTAAGAGTGACGCACACAACTTAGATAAGATTATGCTATCACTCCAAACCTCCTGATTACATCGCTATCCGTACCACTATATAAGCCTGCGTAGAGTAGAATGGAACAGCTACAGCTACAGCAGAGTGGACAGTTCCGCTCTCTTCCACCGTGTGCCTCATCCCCGCGCTCTCGTCAAACATCTCCTCGCGCACGCGAATACTTCATCCACTATCACACGATCTCAGGTCCTGAGATGAGAGGTGGGTGCGATCTGAGAAAATCAGTGTCGGGAGACGGGAGACAGTACTGTAGGCCACTCACCCCCTCGTCTCCAATGGCAACCTCGCCTTTTCTCTGCATCAGTGTCGACTCAGATATTGCTCTCGCTCCTACGCGAGCCTCTGCTCTCAGGTTCAATGCACTCGTCTCCGGTCATCCTGTGGATTCTGCCTAGTAAGGAACGCCTGCAACACCCACGTGGTCGACGGACTCGAACTCCTCGCCGTTCGGCCCAATGGTCAAGAAATGGATGTGATCTTCACCGAATTAATTATTGTTTCGTCGTAAGGTTCCTGGTCATTGTACAGAGCTCATCCCGATACTGTAGTACATGGTTTATGTCTCCAAGTCGTCGGTCTTTCTTTCCCACAATACCTGCGTCCGACGCTCGTCGGATACATTTTTTTTTTCCCTTCGATCTGCTCGGCATTTCCATTTCGTGAATGTCACTGAGGTATGCTCTCTGCCCCTTGATTTTTCTCACAGTATCATACAATACATCAGCGACATGCTCAAACGTGATAAATCACTTTGCGGTTCTCAAAGACTCGGAGCCGATCGAGTCCGTACCGCTTCTGAGACCTATCCTTGAGGACTTCGACTTGAACACCCGCGCTCTTGATTCCCTCGGTTACTATGACTATACTCGCGGCTCTGCCTTAGGGCCCTTTGCGTCGACGTCTAAGTTCACAAGGTCGCTACTGTAGTTTGCTGGCACCGTGATATCAACCTTCGGCTATATTCAGCAGGTGCACGGCCTCAGGCTGTCCCTGATATGATGACAGGCGCATGGACGTATAAACGACATGGATCGTGACGTATGATATCGAACAGTGAATGTTCCATAAGTAGATACTTATCCACTCACTTGGAACCATGGTCTGACAATAACTTTTCCATATCACTTCCCCGCGCACCCTGAAATGGTGTCTCGCCTTCGTTATCTTCTGCATCTACACCCGCTCCTTGCTCGATCAACAGGCGCGCGACCTCGAGATTTCCGTCCTTTGGTGCTAGATGCAACGGGGTGGAGCCATAATTGTCGCGGGCATTGACATCGACGCCATGTTCGAGTAACAATCGAGTGACCTCCGGGTGCCCTTCTTCTGATGCACGGTGCAACGGAAGCCGGCCATCCTTATCCCCCGCATGTTGATCTGCGTTGTGTTGGAGTAGCATCCGGACGACCTCGGGATCGCCATTGAAAGCCGCCAAATGGAGGCAGGTCCAGCCGTTGCGTTGCCGGATATTTGGATCCAGATCATGACTAAGTAACCATTGAACGGCTTTAATCAGTTCGTCGGTCGGCATGGCATGCAGTAGAGTCCGATCCATAAAGCCCCGGACAAGTACGTCCGCACCGCGCTGATAGAGTAGATCTGCCATCTTGAGGTGACCCATGTACAATGCTGCCCCCAATGGTGACACCCAGAAGCCACCATAAGCATTCACTTGTCGTGGGTCGGTGTGGATGAGGTGTTCTGCGAGGCCGCGAAACCCAAGGAGTGCGGCGTAGTATAAGGGAGCAGCCGCTGACGAGTTGGTGAGTCCGAATGCGGGTAACCTTCGAATGGGGCGCTCGTTATCGACGTTGTAGACCTGGGTCCATGCAGAAAAATATGGTTTATTCGAATCGAAGAGAATCTCCATCTCTTCCCGCAACTGCGACGCCACACCCTCAAATTGGGCATGCTTCGCCCAATGTTCCGCAGCATAACGAGCCAGAGGATAAAAGACCTCGACGTTGTCCTTGTCAACACGATTATCCAACTGCAGCAGAGTGCTGAGACAAGCCGTGGCAAGGATTACGCGCGCAGGCTCCAAGAGAATGTAGAAACGTGAGACGTCCGTACTCGAATCAGCCAGCCGTTGCGAAGTTAGGAATTCTTTCACCGAGAAGTGAGAGAATTGTACGACTTGGTCCCCATCCTCGCCCACAACAGCGATCAAACTTGAACACGTTGACAGAACTGCTTGTTCTTGATCATCCCATCGCCAATCTGTGTTCAACTTCGATGTCTCTCCACCAGAGGCCGTCCCTGGTCCGAAGTCAACCGCGAGGACTTCAGCAAGCTCCGCGACGCGAAGGGGACGGACAGCCACCGTGAGGCATTGTAACAGCCGATGCGCATGTCCTCGCTTTGCCTTGTTGATTTCCCTCAATACACGCCCGTAGGTCTCGTCCAATGTTTCGGGCAATTCTTCGAGCATTTGACGTACGTTCGATGGAAGACAGTGTCGAAGGGCCTCCAATTGGCAGAATACCCAACGAAACCTGTTCGGAGAAGTGAGTATGATGACCGCGCGGCGGTGAGGAAAGTCCTCACATCCCATCGGCTCTTTCAGAGAGCGTCTCGATTACCAATACCTTATTTTCGTCTTGCCATCTTCGCATTTTTGGGTCCGAGTGAACCACAGAGGTGACATACTCGATGATATCCTTCTTTTGTCCACTTTGGTTATGGAGGGAGACTTGGCAAGGTGTTAAAGGCCCAAGAGCAGTTCGGATGTCGATCTCTGGGCGGCTGGTCACGCATAGGTGAAGATTTGGCAAGGAGAGTTCGACGAGCTCCGTAAAGAGGCAAAGGACCTGCTCGCGCGGGGATGGCATTCCAGATGAGTCAGGGCATTCATCCAGTGCGTCTATGATAAGGTAAACCGGAGGATGATCTGGGAGTACGACCATCTCTTTCAGGCATTTCATCAAATCATCTTCACTGGGCTTTTGGGCACCATCGTCGTATTCAAGATAGAGACAGGAGAGTATATCGCAATAAGAATCAGATCGAGCGGAAAGTTGGATGACGAGAGAGGGAAGTAAGTCGCAGCGATTTTGCTTGCTTTTATCCCTAAAGTCGCAATAAAAATAAGCCATGGAGGCCAGTCCACTGTCGCGTAGGGAAATAATGTCTTTGATAATTGTGGAGCTGGCCTGGCGGTAAGTACCTCGAGGGCTACATTACTTGGTAATGACGAACCAGAGTACGCTCTTTCCAGAGCCGGCTATGAGAGACGGTGGTCAGTAGGAGAGAGAAGTAAAATGGTAAAGGAAGCGTACGCTTTCCGTGAACCCACAGTAAGGAACCAGCGGATTTCCACTCTCTATAGATACTACCTTCAAAGAACCAATCTGCTGTTCCCTTATGACGAGTACCATATGCAATGTTGTGATTCGTGGACGGATCTGGTGGGGAGAGCCATCTCCGAAGGTCCTGTCGCAATTGGCTCCCTGCGAGAAAAATTGAGCTTGCCCGTCCAATATCAGCACGGCCGCGGGATCACGAACGTTTCATATGGTCTACGTCATTGGCTGTTTGTCGCATGACTACCTTTGCTTCTCTTCCATCTAGGGCATGAAGATGAATCAAACTTTGGTGACCGACGAATGTAGTTCGCGTACCATCAATGACCACCGAAACCTTGTCATTAACCGCTTTCACTTCATCACCAACGCCGGCCACTCTGTCATCGACAGTGTGCGTTGCCTTCAAATTTTGTGCAATGGCCATCCGCGCCTCCTCTTGTGTTAGTTTATCAAGTCTCTTTAGTGCGTCATCCATGTCGGTCCATCCAGCCAACCTCTTCAGATACTTCTCTGAACACATCCCAGTCAGTGGCACCAAATTTTTACAAGAACCACTCACTTGTCCGTCCTTGCTTGATCTCCTTTGTCGCAGTCCCAAGGATAGAAAGAACCTCCACCATGATCTTGACCATCATATCCATCATCTCGGGAGTCGGTGGTACCTCTGTGTAGACTTCGAGACGCCGGGAAAAGGTTTCAATGTGTTCAAATATGTCGATGAGAGTTTCTTGGCTCGCACGAACGTCTCTAGCTGCCTGAGGGTGGTGGAGTTATAGCGGCCCACGCGAAGGGACAGGCCCAAATACGCACTGAAAGGAGGACACCGACACCAGCAAAGATCACCTTTGCGGGTGAAAATACCTGAACGATAAGTATAAGAGTACACAGATCAATGAGTTCATGTCCCGAGACATACCAGGCTAACACCCTCTCCGAGAGCCTCAGAGAAAGCATAGAGTACATTGACGGTCGGATCGAGCCATTTTGTCAACCTATCATCGCTGGCTCGAGATCGATTGAGTTCTTGTACTTGCTGTTGGAGTACGACGAGAATGGAGCTAGGAGATTGGCAGGCCTGGAGCTGGGCTGCGAGTGGATGGGCAAGAAGATCGTTTTTTGTTTGCTTTTCGTAGGCCTTCAAGGCGTTATTGAGAATAAGCTGGAAGTTTGGTGACGAGGGGCCGGCAGGATGAGTGCGAGACATGACAGTAGGATAGTGATGTTTGTTTGTGCTGAGAGGACGATGGCGGATTCGTGAATATTGAGGAAGGGAAATCGATAGGGATTTGTGTTGAATATCGCCAATAAGCGCACAAGCCACGCCATAGGTCAACGCGGTATGGGGCAAGGGACCATACTTGCAGGGCTGAGTGAGATGGTATTGGCTTAGCCAACTCAGGTCTACAGTGGTAGTTACAACAAAGCTATTTTTTAGAATACAGTTTAGAAAGACGCAGTTCAAGTTGTGTTGAACGCAGAAAATGTAAAATTACGTCTTTGAAAATTTTTCACTTTTATTCTTGTCGCAGGTCAGTAGGGGTTTTCAATAGATATTTATTATAAAGTAATGAATGTGTAAAGCAAGCAAATGTGAGCGGGGACAGCGATCTGTAACGAAGAAGCAGGTACGATATTCAGTAAGGGCACGTTTGAGTGCACAAGGCTGAGGGGAGCCGCGAGCGTAGATACAGGGTATAAAGCGGGGCGGAACCTTCGGGGGAACGATCGGTGGATCTGAGAACACGAATCAGAGTACTCGATGGATGCAAAACAAGGGTATTGTATGTACTGTATTGATCCATTGAAAACTGTCTACAGCTTGTAAGGTTAGGAGATGCGTTACCCTCGGAAACGAGCAACATGACCCACAACGCCTTAGCTCTGAGCGTGATCCCGCCTTCGTACCGTGCGCCCAGCCTCCTCACCTCCTCCGTCACACCCCTCTCCCATCGCCTCCCTCGCCTCGCAAGTCGCAATCGACCCTCATCTCCTTGTCACTTCCAAATCCCGCCACATCTCGCCGCAAATCTCGCTACCAACAACACTCGGATCGCTCAGCCCGCCAGCACAACTTTCGCGTCCGGCCTCAAGGATGGCGAACTAGGCCCAAGCACCACTTGTGCAGCACTTTGCCGGTCAAACCTTTGTTCGGCACCATTCCTTGTCGGATCGAATTGTTGTCTATAGGACCTACACACACTTTTGTACGTTTTATTACTTTGTTTTCCTTTCAGACCTTCCGCTTGCTTTGCCATTAGCTCCCTTCAAAGTTGCGATCATCCCCGCTCCCTTATTCGACCTCGTGCCTGCCATCGCGCCCTTGAAATAAAATTCACTCCTTTACATGCAATCAAGATATCGAACATCGCCACGCGGGTCTGTCGCCAGCGAGACCGACCTTACAACACTTCCTTTCTACCTTCTTTTTTCCGTCTTCTCCGCGATTTCTCACTCATAGTGTACTTGTCGTACTCCCTGGATAAATACTGGTCCGCCTAGCTTCGTCAGAGGCAGGCAATTCGGCCCCCTTTCCCCATCTTCTTTGTGTGCTCATCGCTCCTCCGCCCGACCATCCGAAGACAATCCGAGCGGACGAGCCGTCAGGTTGTCTGTCCGTCTCGCAGATGGCGCACGTTTCCTCTTTTCTTTGTCTCAATCTCGCAGAATCGCGTTGTGCCCGTCACTGCCTTGCGCATATTCGCCTCGCGCATTCTCGGATCATCAGGAACGTGGTCTTGGTGCCTTTATCATTTTATTCCTTAACTGAACCCACGCGTAGACCTCCCATCTGCGTTTCAGGTTAAAGAACTAGCGCAGCGCGCGCTGTCCAGTATGTCGATGTGGTAATGTAAGGTATCTAATCTATGCAACTGTGCAAGAGTCCAGGGTCGACCCCTACTTCCACGACAGGTTGAAGGAGACCTGTTTTTTACTTGATCTACTTTTGTAAAAAAAATCTAAACAATGGAAAAAAGTAAAAGTAAATTTACCTTTTTCTGAAGGCCTGACGCCCAGGAGTAAAGTCCCACTGGCTTGTGGTGGACCCCGAGTCAGTCTGCCTTGCCATGCTACCACGTACGGTCAATGTTTTGTGGTCCTTCCCATGTCAAGAGGCAATTACTAACATTATCACCCGTTGCCCATCACTCAGGACGGCCATGGCTCGGCTATGTCGGGAGCCAGCATGTCAACTGGACGTGCAATTGCATCCTTTGGCACATGCCTTTCTAGGCATAGACGCATCACTCTCGGCCACTCAAGGTACTCAACTTCCCACTATGCGAGATATCATTTACATGAGGATCATTTCCGAGGTCGAAAACTTACTTGCGTTTCTTTTGTTAGTTTTTTTTTGTGCCGTATCGCAGCTGCCGCATGTGAACTGAGTCCACATGAGCCAGTCATCCTCGTCTGCAAGTCAACAGCTTTTTCTCTGCATCAGTGTCGACTCGGACATTGCTCTCGCTCCTACGCGCACCTCTGCTCTCAGTTTAAATGCACTCGTCTCCGGCCATACTATAGATTCTGCCCGGTACGGAACGCCTGCAACACCCGCGTAGTCGGCGGACTCAAACTCTTGCCGTTCGGCCCAATAGCCAAGAGAGATTGTTCGATAGACAAGGATTGCGAACCGCACGCCACTGGTATGGACGCTCTTGCGTCTCAATATAAATTGAATATGATCTTCACCGAATCGTTTCTTGTTTCGTCGTCGGGTTCCTCGTCGTTGCGCAGAGCTCATCTTGATACTGTAGTATGTGATTTATGTCTCCAAGCCATCGGTTTCCCACATTCCCTTCGTCCGAGGCTCGTCAGACACAAGCTTTTCCCCCTTCGATTACATATACAGTACATCGGCGACATGCTCAAACGTGATGAATCATTTTGCAGTTCTCAAAGACCCGATGCGGCGTGCCGCTTCTGAGACCTATTCTTGAGGACTTCGGTTTCAAGCTTGAACACCCACGCTCTTGGTTCCCTCGATTACTCTGACTATACTCCCGACTCTACCTTAGAGCCATTTGCGTCGGTGTCTAAGTTCACAAGGTTACTACTGTAGTCTGCTCGCACTGTGATATCAACCTTCGGCTATCTTCAGCAGGTGCACAGCCTCAAGCTGTCCCTGATATGACGACAGGCGCAGGTACGTATAGGATTCAATATTCTCCCCCTCGTAACGACCACACGCGCGCGCTAGTACTGCGCAAGCGCACTCAATTCAACCCAAGCGAATTGGCGACATACGGGCGACCTCAGCGAGTGCCGCATCACACGCACACTCCCATCACGACAACACGGTCACCTGGCGCAGCTTAGCTGCGCTCGCCAGATTCACTGCAGATAACGTTACGCAACGACGGCCTTAGAGCTGTGGGGGTAGAATACGGAAGCGTTAGGACCCATGGACTTTTCATTACACAGACTGGATGTAACCTTTACTAGAAGTGCTAC
>Ga0307509_10011325_pt1 | contig 10813 bp, 10 predicted proteins | sample 10_EM_MG_FD_202245 | JGI IMG/M metagenome (GOLD analysis project Ga0307509, IMG submission 202245) | Populus trichocarpa ectomycorrhiza microbial communities from riparian zone in the Pacific Northwest, United States - 10_EM | ecosystem: Host-associated > Plants > Roots > Unclassified | place... | reverse complement strand
TATATATATATATATATATATATATATATTCTTTTGTTTCTTCATGGTATCAAAGTTGGTTGTTGTTGCTTTATTGGTTGTTTAAAATTCCTTATGAAAGACTCTTTAAGTCTAGTGGTGCCGATAGCACCAATAGATCATCTAATATTTTGGAAGGAGAACTAAATCCTAATCAACATCTAGATTCAGCATTGTTAAATTAATTTAACCATCTCCTTCGTCAAAAGCTGTAACAATTGCTCTTGGTGGAAGATCGAAACTTGGCTATGTCAATTGTCATATTAAACCTCCTAATCCTTCTTCACCAGCCTATGAAGCTTGGCACTGCAAGGATCAACTTGTCATGTCCTGGCTACTCAACTCTATGGAGAATCATATTGCTAAAATATTCAGTTACTCAGAATCTTCAATGTAAATATACGAGGACTTAAAAGAAATGTATAAAAATTAGAACAATATGGCTCGAGTTTTCCAAATCAAAAGGGATCTTGCTAATCTACAGCAAGACTTATGTTTAGTTGCTTAGGGCTCTGAAGGATATGCGGAGTGAACTTACATTGTATCATCCTCGTACTGTTGATGTTGTAATATTGAAGAAACAATAAGAGAGACAAGATTTTTCAACTGTTAGTTAATCTTAATCCAGATTATAAAGATCTTTACAATCGGATTCTTATGAATCTTGATCTTCTATCTCTTACTAGTGTGTGTGCTACAATTCAAGGAGAAGAAGTTCACGGGAAAGTCATGAATTTAGAGTTTAAAATCTCTTTGTTAGAAACCTATGCCTATGGGTAATAAATTGATGAAAAATAACAGACCTAAAAAAGGGAAACGACCAGATTTAAATTGCTATCATTATCATAATCTTTACCATTCTATCGAGCGGTGCTGGATCCTTCATCCAAAGCTAAAGCCAAATTTTGAAAAGGAGACGATAAGGCTACGAACATAAGGCTCATGTTGCTACTCACTCCATTAATTCCCTTCCCAATAATGTTGAGAACTTTTCTCCCAATCCATCAACTCTTCTTAATGATTTTATTGCCTATCTTCAAGAGAAAGGTGATACTGTCTTGACAGCTTATGGTTCTGATTCCATGACTATTTTCGGTAAGTTTGTTGGTTTCCTGGCAAACTCTACTCACTTATCACAAAAGAATAAAAAAAGGTATTTTTAGTGCTTTTAAAATTGCCTTAGTAGCTAGTACTGTGTATAATTTTTGGGTCATTGATTCGAGTGTTACTAATCATATAACTAATAATATGACTAGTCTATATAATTTTGAAAAACTTTCTACTCCAACACGTGTGTCTATTGCAATTGGAAAACATATTTCTGTCAAAAGTAAAGGGAAGATTAAATTAATATCTAGCAAAATAGAATCTCTAGTTTTGTACATTTTTTCTTTTCCATTCCAATTGCTTTTTATTGGTAAAATCTCTCGGACTCTAAATTATCGTGTTATATTCAATTCTTACCGAGTTTTATTTCAAGACCTCGCCACTAAAAAGACGATTAGTGAAGGTTTTATTTTCCAAGAACTTTATTATTTTTCAAGCAATTCTGAGAACAACAAGTATCATCAAGTTTTTACCCTTTCTTCTCTTTGTCAAGATCAACTTTTGTGGCACCAATTCCTAGCTCATCCCTAAAAAATTATTCATACCAAATTAATGCCTAATTTGGATACCAAAAATATCTCTTGTGATACATGTCATTTATCTAAAGCTACTAGACCTATGTTTATACCTTCATTGTCAAGAGCTAATAGGATGTTTGATATTGTTCATTTTGATATTTGAGGACCAACTATTGAATCATTTAATGGTTAAAAATATTTTGTTATTTTTGTTGATGATTTCTCTCGCGTTACTTGAATATATCTTTTGAAATTTAAGAGTGAAGTTGTGGATGGTTTTTAAAATTTTCATATGATGGTCACAACTTAATTTTCTACGAAAATAAAAATTATTTAATCTGATAGTGGCACTGAATACATGTCTCAAAAAATAATATGATATCTAGCTTCTCATGACTTCTTACATCAGTCCAATAGTGTTGGTACACCCCAATAAAATGGAGTAGTTGAATGTAAAAATAGAGACCTATTAGAAAAACCTAGGTCTCACGAAGTGTTATCTGTTGCATAAATAATTAATTGGCTACCTAATTGAGTGTTACATTTTGAATCACCACTTGAAATCTTGCAAAAACATCCACTTGACTTATCACAATTGAGGGTATTTGGTTGCACTTGTTTTGTGTATATACAAGCTTCACATCGGGATAAGCTTGATCCAAGGGCTTCTAAGTGTGTTTTATTAGGATATTCATCAACAAAGAAGGGGTATAAATGTTATCATTGTCCCTCTAGGAGGTTATTTATATCAAGAGATGTGCGATTTAAGGAAGGAATTTTATACTTTGATGACATGAACCAGTAGGCAACCTTAACATAGTTATTTCCTTTACCTTATCCAACCTCTACAGACTTTGCTGCATCTTCAAAGATACTTCCTCTTGCTAGTAACCCCTCTTCATTTTCTGATGATATGTTTACGGATGAAAGGAATGTTAGTCTTGTTATTTCAAATTATGGAAATAATCATAGAGATTCTGGAACTGATGACAACTACAATCACGGTGGAAACTTGTCTAAATCAACTGCAAATGTATCTTCCAACTCAAGGGCTATCAATCCTATAATCAATAATTTTAAGGGAGATTCTAATAAGTCTTCTTTTACAGCCTTGTACAAATCCAACATGTAATCGTGCTACCCAAACAAAGTTGTAAGACTTTGTTATTTATACAACAAGATATCCTATCTCTAATTTCCTTATATATCAACATCTTTTATCTGCTTATATTGCCTTTCTCATTGCTATCTCTAATGTTCATGAGCCACATAATTTTCATGAAGCCAATTCTCTGGTTGAATGGAGACAGGTTATGCATGATAAACTGCAAGCTTTTGATCAAAATAAAACCTGGAGCATTTTCAAACTTCCTAAAGAAAAATATATTGTTGGCATCTGATGGGTATATAAGACCAAGTTTAACTCTAATGGATTTGTTGACAAACATAAGGCACGTCTTATAGCTAAGAGATATACTCAAACCTTTAGCATAGATTATAAGGAAACTTTTGCTCCTATTGTAAAGATGAATATTGTCCATGTTCTACTATCAGTTGCCTTGAATAATAGGTGGTTAATGTGTCAGATGGATGTCAAGAATGTTTTATTGCATGAGAATCTTGAAAAAGAAGTCTACATGAAGTTGTCCTCTGGTCACCCTCAAAGTTCAAATCCTACCTTAGTGTGTTGGCTTCACAAATCCATTTATGGGTTGAAGCAATTTCCATGTGTTTGGGGTGCTCAGTTGAATAATGTTCTTAAAGAAATTGGTTTCAAAAGAAGTAACATCGACTCTTTTTTTTTTTCATCTTGGACCAAAAGAGAAATTAGTGGTTCATATCTATATTGATGACCTTATTATTAAGGGAAATAATGGTGAAGTGATATCTCATCTTAAGATTACTCTGCAATATCATTTTCCCATTACAGATCTCGGTAGTTTGAAGTATTTCTATAGGATCGAAATGGTTGTTTCTCATAAGAGGTTATTCCTTAACCAACGCAAGTATGTTCTTGACTTGTTTAGAGGTGCTGAGATAATGAATGTCAAACTTGCCTCTACGCCATTGGATAGTAAGTTGAAGCTTGAAACAACTAGTGAATGTCTTCGATCTATCAATTACTATCAACATCTTGTTAGTAAGCTCATTTATTTTACTATTACACGACCTGATATCACTTACATAACTAATCTTGTTAGTTAGTTTATGCATACTCCCACAATCTTTCATTTGAGTCTTGTCAAATGAATTCTATTGGATATGGAATTGTTATGACTAATAATGGTCATACTCAAATCGTTAGATTTAATGATTCAGGTTGGGCTAACAATGATATTGATCACAAGTCAACCACTGGTTATTGTATGTTTGTTGGTGGTAATTTGGTCTCCTGGCGTTGCAAGAAATAACATATTGTCGCGCATTCTAGGGTTGAAACTGAATATCATGTAATGACATCAGCTACTTGTGAATTAATTTAGCTTAAAGGTCTTTTGTCTGAACTGGGATTTCCAAGTAGTATTCCAATGACTTTGTTTTGCGATGGTCAAGCTGCCATGCATATTGCAGCTAATCATGTGTTTCATGAAAGAACTAAACACATTGAAGTTTATTATCATTTTATTCGTCAACAAGTTCAGTCGCTGATTATAAAAACATATTACACCTACAATCATTATCAATTGGCTGATGTGTTTGCCGAAGTCCTGACTTCTGTGTATTTCCATCGTCTGCTGTCCAAGCTTGGATCGATTAATCCATTTGATCTAGCTTGAGGGGAAGTATTGAAGAAAGCTACATTAATACCTACATTGTCTCTTATATTATTGTTGTTGCTTTTACAACGTTGCCTATTCTTCCTTCTGCTGTATTCTTATTGTTGCTGTCATGCAAATAATTGATATGATCATTGTAAGTATAGATATGATTAAGATAGATTTTGATATGCCAAGATTATAGGAGATTGATCAGCACCTTTTCTATTAACATTAATAGTTATGTAAAGCATCCGATTATAACAAATATCCTTAATCAGAAATTAAAAAAAAAAACACACACTTTATTCCTTTATTTGTTCACCATCTAACTAAAACTTTCAGTAATTAATACGTAGAATATTTCTATCGGATTAATGCCCTAAACAGAAATCTGCTACATCTGTCTCGAAGATATTGTCTGGGCCACGTAGAGGAATCCTTGACCATGAAGAAAGCACAGGTGTGGTTGGGGTGACCAGACCAATCTGCCTTGTAATCCGTGGAGGGTTTCTGTATCATGAAATCTTTATAGTTTATTTCATACCAGACTGGGAATAAGACAGACCTCATTAGATATTTAAGGAAAGTGGTTGCTATTGTGATAAAAAAAAACAATTATCGTATCTGGGAGTCCCATAATGTGTAAGACCATCCGTGAGACCTTGCGATGGATCTCTTTCTGCAATAAATATCCATTAATGCAAACATGTTTTTTCAGAAATCAAACATGATGGTAGCTTTCTTGAACGACAACGAGAGAGATTGTGACGTGCTAAAATTAATTTCGTGACAAATTATGATTTGATCATCGAGGTCTAGTGATTGTTGATGTCTGTAATTCTATATACATCTAGTTCTAGACAGCACGAACAGCGTCCTTTTCTTGATCTCATCTTTTGTATAGATATGAACAAAATTCATTTCTAAATTATTTGAAATCACATTAGACAATTAATTTGATCAATAATCCATGTTTTTTTTTTTTTTTTGGAAATGCCGACTAATAAATTAAAAGAGATGCTACACATTTGTAATTGTCGTGCGAGCTCATGTGCTTCCATACTCAATTCGCCAAGAAGGACAAGAGCAATGTACCGTAATCTATAGTTTGATACGTGTCTTTTACCTATATGACTAATCACAATAACAATATTTAAAATTATGAACGAAAACATGGTAATTATTAAAGAAACATTTTAATTTTAAAATTTAAACTCTCCGGTGAACCATATAATATAATTTATATTATTTTCTAATATATATTTTTCAAAAAAAACTTGTAATTTATATAGATATACATTATATTATGCTATAAGTTGTTAATTTTTTTTAAGTGGAAATAGAATTAAAACTCATAATCATTTAGTTATTAAACATATAATATTATATTAAAAAATAATCTATACTCAAAAAATTAAGTTTTTAAATAAGAATTTAAGATATAAAATTTTATTATTCTTTACACGTAATATAATATATAGTTTAAGGTTCTAATTCTTGGCATGAATCTACCGTATTCTTTACATTCAGATATAGCACTTGAATACCTAATATTTTTTTTTAAATTTAACATGGGTGTCCGGGTCAGCTCGCGCGCACCTCGACTAATCTCACGGGCCCTAAAGTTAACGACCATGTAAGCCTCCAGTAGCCATCATATGAGCAACCATAGGGCTCGAACCTGAGATCACAGAGGAAGCAAATCTCTTGGTCCAAACTCTTACCACTGGGCCACCACCTAGATTGTTTTGAATACCTAATATTAATCCTGTAAGAGTGTGTGTGTGTGTATTATAGGACTTGCTAATGACAGTAGCATACCCTAATGGTGCCTGCAAATTACACACGCAGTACTATGATTTTACAGAGCTCATCGTGTATGCTTTACAAGGGCGTTTAGGGATATATATCAGTATGCAACCATGCATGTTGTCCGTCTTCAATATTTCTTTAAAGATAAATAGTTTAGGGATATCAGTATGCAGCCATGTTGTCCGTCTTCAATATTTCTTCAAAAAATTAATTTCAATATTTCTTATTTGTAGCGGTGGAGTTTGAAAATCTTTTTAGTGGATCATTTAGTTTACAATCCGAGTGTTGCGGGTCGGATAAAAAAATTAACATAAAAAATTATGTAGATTAAAATAAAATATTTAAAATCATCTTAGTAAGTTAATTTTGAATTTTTTTGACAGGATTTGTAGTTTAAACTAGGTTTAAAATTAAACTATGTTAAATTTTCTTTGAAATAGTTTAAAAATAACTCAGATGACTAATAAAAATATCATTATTTGATTTTAAAAAAAAACCAAGATAAACACTTTTTTATTTAATATTGAGACGGTGACATATTGAATTGACCCGGGCTTCGTACCTTAACCCGCTAAACCCGTGAATCGAGTCATGAATTCCACTAAATTTAACAGCTTTATTTTTCTTAAACTATATTTTACTTAATTATACAATAATAATAATAAATATTTGTAAATAGAGAACAAATGAGAAATTTGTTTGTGATTGCGATAACTTTGATAATATATATATATATATATATATATATATATATATATATATATATATTAGTAATTGAGCTTCTCGTGAAGCATTTATTATTTATTTAGTTGATAATTCAAAGCTTATCTTTTTGCAGCCTTTTTAGTTGATGGCATATTTATGTCTTCACACAAGATTGCAACTACTTTACATTAAAAACAAATAAAAACACGTGGTGATATAGATGTGGTGGGTATCCTTCAAATAATTAAAAAGGTGGTATGATCTACGTATAGATGCAATGTTCCTTGTCAGAAAACGTGAATTAACCTTCCTCTTTCTTTTTTTTTCATTTATTTACAAAAAAAGAGGGTTATCTCTTTTTTCATTTTTATTTAGTAAAATTTGTTCAAACTTAATTGAGAAAACCAAAAAAAAATACCATCATAATCTCAATTTTACCATCGAATAATTTTTCATATTAATTAATTTTATCCTGGATTTTTTAATATTTTTAATTGAGTACTTCCATCAAGTCTTAAGGCTTTTCATCTATATTTTTATCAAAATTGAACTATTTTTTTGAATATTTCATTTGTAGATATTTAATATTTTTATTAAGTGGTTTTAATAGAAATTATTAATCGATAAACCAGAATAATTTATTGATATAAAAAATAATTCCAGTCGTCTATATCCAACTTTTAATTTCTATAGAATATTGTCAACGCATTGGAATGGGGACCGTAGACCTTGTAACCTGAGGATTACGCACATGGACCATACATTAAGACACAGCTGTGCATAAAATCAAGGAAAGCCGGTATCTTAGACCAAATTTTGGTGGGTCTAATCGACTTGCAGCAACTTTTCTGCTTTTGCGTTTAAGGAGATTTTAACAACTAATTATTGTTTTATATATATATATATATATATATAAGAAAAAAATGAAAACAAAGAAGTTCGCTATTTTTTGTTTTCAAATCTCGTTTTCAAAAGCATAAAACAAAAAACGAAATTAATATCAAACGACTCCTTAATTAAATATTAATTTCATGAAGTTAGTTGGGTGCTGGTTTTTTAATTAAATGGTTTCGATCATTTGTGCTTTTCTTCTTTTTTTTCGTTGTATGTTTTCAAGTTTTTGGAAATAGAAATTAAAAAAAATTTTATTTTTATTTTTTTTAAGAAAAAAAAGGGAGAAAAACTAACAACAACTGCCACAAATTTTGAAAACCATTTTGTTTGACTTTAAAAAAAAATTGACAATCAATTGTTGGTTTCTACATTTTTAAAAACACAAATAAAAAACAACAAAATTTTATTTTAAAAAAAATTGGCTCTTAAAAATATATAATAAAAAAGAAAAAAATTTATTATACCGAGTTTAATTAGAATGTAAAAAAAGAATTCTATGTAGATATTATTTTATCACATTAAAAAAAAATATATATATATATAGTCCAGGCGCAAGAGATAACCATTTGACGTGTGGTAAAATTCCAGTCCAAACTAAATATATTATTTTCCTCTGATTTTGCGGGAGTATTACTTCTGCAGGTCAAAGTGATAATAACAAATGATCTACCATAGACAGATTTTAAATAGCCAACACTTGACTAGACACATGGGGTTCAATATTTTAGGAACCGAAAGCCAACCTTCTCATCTCACTGTCTCCACCCTACATGCCTAGCTAGCATTTAAACTCGCAAATATCTGCCTCCATGTTTGTCACTCTGTATGCAAACTATGGCCTGAAACTGGCTACCTGCCAATGCAACAGAAATAAACTAATCAATTAAATAATAAATTCAAGATAACAATTCCCATCATGTTCACAACCACAAGCTTGGATTTCATGTCGTGGCTGGAAAAAACAATTAAAAAACACTAGTAAATCCAAGACTATATGCAAGAAGCCACGTCTCCTCTTTTTTCTGGCTGTGCGGCCTGGCAGTAAATGGTCGTGGAATCAGTTTTTCCATCTATCGGGAAGCACGGCGGCATTAGGCATGCGTTGCATGGGCTCTATCGGCTAAAGGGCCCACTGGATCAATGTTGTCTTTTAGAAAGTGGGCCCGCCAGATGAAACAATTCAAAGTTTTTCTTTCTCGGTTTCTCGGCTCCTCCTCTGCCACCAGCCCTGCTGCAACTACATTCATGGCACGCTTACCTTATCTTTTGTGTACAAAGTACAACAAAAGGGACACAATGAACATGAGATGATGCAACTGGGTTATCGCCACGTGGCATGTGTGGTGTCGGGAAGTGGTTGTGGCATGGTACTGCTAGTGGTGGTGGTGGCGGCGGGACCAAGTAGCCAGCGAGTAGGGTTCCGCTGGATAGGAGGCTTTTTAGCAAAGTCCCCTGAGCCCGTGACTTCTAATTGCTACAACAGTGGCAATGAACAAGTTGTTCAGGCAAGAGAAACATTTGACTCGCCGCTTCAATAGAGTTATGGGAAGGTAGAAAGGCATGTGCTGCAGTTCCGAACCTTTAAATTCGTCAACATTCTCAAGCGTCCCACGGTCGTTCGTGTTACATGAGCGTATCATTTTCTTCTTTGTGCGGGGAGAGGATGACAGGTCCTGCATCACTGCTCTTTGGAGGTGATAATAAGCAAAATAAATAAATAAATAAATTGATGGGTTCTATTGATTATTCGGCATGATTGGAGTTGAAATCTGTGGACATTGGCTAGAATTTAATCACTAGTTTATTTCTCAAGCTAACGCCGCAGATTGAATAAAAAATAATTGAAACATAAAAGGAAATAGATGGCCGAAAACTTTTCGATATTGTCTTTAAATTTTATATAACAATTTAGACATCAAAACTCCTAACTCGTTTTATGTTGGAGTTGTATTGACGTGATTTTATTATCTGGACAGGTTCAAATAAAAAAAATCAAAGAAAAAAAACACATCAGGTTAACCATAACCAAATCATTAAACAAACACCATGTGATATGGATTCCATCGAATTGAATTAACTTTTTTTTTATTTTTTTATATGATTGTACACATAAAAATATTAAAAATCCACTAAAAATAATGTCAAAATTATGAAAATTAAATTAATTACAAGAAGAAGTGAAAACTTTTTTGAAATGCTTTTTACGTGCATGAATCCCTGATTAACAGTCAGATCTGAATTTTGTTTTGGTCATAAAAAACTTAAGTTATGGATTGGACTTATAGAAATTTTAGAGTCTATAAATACTCCCAAGATTAATTTACTTTTGAAATTTTTGGTGTAATAAGTAAATTTATCTTGAATATACATATATTGTGTGTGTATTTATCTTCACAATAATGATTTCTCCCCTCACTTTTTTTTTGGAGTCATATTATTCCAAAATACTTTGGCTTTAGATATAATCCACATAAATATCTTAATTTAATTAGAATATGTTTGATATTGTTATAATAATTGTTTTTTAAATTATTTTTTATTTGAAGATATATTGAAATAATATATATTTTTTTATTTTTTAAAATTTATTTTTAACATTAGCATATCAAAACAATATAAAAAAATAATTTAAAAAAAAACCTTAAATTTTTTTTTAAAATTCTTTTAAAATGCAAAAACAATCATCACAATAACGGTGTTTCTCAAGTCAATTGCATTGCATTTTCCCACGACCTGCACTTTGGAAAGGGACTTGGAGTGACTAACCCCCCATTTCCAAATCTTGGATGGTGGACTGACCTTAATGTCTCATTCATGGCCTAACTTCGAAAAGTAATATGAAAAGTACTTTTATCCATTATCGATCAGACACACTTCCTCCTAATATACCAGAAATATGCTATCGTTTCTTTGTTAGGCAGAGGAAGGCTAGTCCTTTCAAAAACGCCATTTGGGAATCTACGCCTTACATTAAACGTGTAGGAGTATAATATAGGCTAC
>Ga0307509_10011324_pt1 | contig 10813 bp, 6 predicted proteins | sample 10_EM_MG_FD_202245 | JGI IMG/M metagenome (GOLD analysis project Ga0307509, IMG submission 202245) | Populus trichocarpa ectomycorrhiza microbial communities from riparian zone in the Pacific Northwest, United States - 10_EM | ecosystem: Host-associated > Plants > Roots > Unclassified | place... | reverse complement strand
CCGCTCGGTACTATGGGTAGAAACTACAAGGAGATGAGAAAGCGGGCCTGAAAGCCACGAACCAAAAACCCCCGCGAAAACCTAGCCTAAAAGAAAAACATCCCGAACCGACAGTAGACACAACCAACAAAGAAAAGCAAACCCACTCCCCCAAATCGAACAACCTATAAGCTAAACCGTAGTAAAACCCCACTGGGCCCAGCTCCCGAAGGAATAGGGACTCCTGATTATCGGGTCTCGTGGACACACAAAGGGGAGGTAACTCCCGGGGGCTAAAAAACCCCGCCTGCCGAGGCTCAGGAAGAACAAACGAGTTCGAGAGGATGCCGCCTAAAGAAGGAAGGCTAGTGGCAATCGGAGAAAGATCCGGTCGGCTATTTCGGGAAACAGGACCCGGATAAAATGAAGGTTTAAACTTGCTCCCCTAGTCCGGGGACATCAGAAGGGAGCAGAGGTCTGGTGGTGGGCGTAGAGCCGCGAGCAGTAGGGTGCTAGCCGATCCAAACGTCGGGGAAGGAGAGGGCGGAAGGCTAACTGACACGAGAAGTACGAGGAAGGCCGACGGAAGCGGGGTCACGATGTTTCGTATAAACCGACCGTGCCAGCAGAGCACAAAGGAGACAGTGCAATACCAGAGAGCAGTGCCACCGGTGGCAACTACTTTATCGATCGACCGAGACTAAAGACCGACCGTTGACGGGTGAGGGGTTGCCGACCGTGGGGGGCTGCCTAAGCGAGCCCGGAGAAGAGGGGGTGAAGGCGAACTCAACCAACCCCTAGGAACAAGCTTGCCAGGCCTGACCATCAGAAGGGAGAGGAAGAGGGAGGGGAGACGGCTTCACTCAGACAGAGGCAATGTGGCGTGTCTGAGGAGAGGGGGGTGGATGGAGGTGACGATGATTTCCCGTGGTGTTGAGATTTCAATCGCCGGAGGTGTAGCGGAGACGGAGGATGAGCGGAGACGGTCTAACTACTGTGACCGAGTCTCCTACTTATAGACTCTTCACGCTAACAACCCTAACCCTGGTGACTCATAACTCGAGTCACACGGTCCTATGACTCATAATGAGTCATGCCCGAAATCCATCAGATGACTCCTATGAGTCACTGCGCAACATGCCTTTAACCAATCATAAAACATAAAACATGTCAGGTGCGCAAAGCGCGTCACCTGCGTGGAACTCGTGACTCATAATGTGAGTCACGCGCGAAAGTCATTACATCATTATGACTCACAATCGTGAGTCATAGAAACATCAACCAATCATAACATAACGATGACACGCAAGTGCGAGTCATGTGAGAACTATGAGTCAACTGACTGCATAGCGTAAAAACATAAACATACCTTATGACTAGTAACTACTAGTCATGTGAAATCTGCCTTGCTTAGTCACGATTTGTGACATAAGGCAATAGTCATTGTAGCTACCTATTGTAGGGTTGTTACACCAAGGGGTTGCAGAGGCAATTGAAGCTTATTTAGATAAGTGATACCATGTGCAGGGAAATTCTACTGAGAAGGATAATGGTAATAGGAATGGGAATGAGGTGGAAACCTCTGTTTCATAAGACTGAGATTCAGGATAGAGTAGATAAAGGTGGCATTAGGGAAAGGAAAGATTTCCGGTCAAGGACAGCAAGAACATGGTAACAAAATCTGGGCTTAGTTTTCAAGCAAATCTGACAGGGACTGTATTATGATGATCATGGGCACCTCGATGTTTTAATTGAGACACAGAACGTTCTAGATTTACGGGATACATTTGATCCTTACCTTGTAAGATTCAACTCAGATGGTACGATTCAAGAGTGAGAATATCCTAATTCATGCTTTCCTCGATTACTACTATATGAAGCAGATTATCCTTGTTACCCATGATGAGAGTACATTTAATACCTATAATAGGAGACGATATGTATGACATGAAAAGAATAAGCCTATTCTCCTACCAAAAGGACATGGGAAGAGAATCATGGTATCAGACTTTCTACTTCTAGCATCTCGATTGAGTGCATCTGGTTTGAGCTTAGAACAGAGAGCAGGCTTAGGAATTCCAGAACTTGCGGCCAAAAGGTTTCAATTTGGCACCAATGGCGAAGGGTATTGGTGAGGAGAGGAAATCATACAGAATGTAAATGACATTGCCTTAGGCATATTCGAGGCTATTTACCCAGGATATCAAGCTTTATGCTTATTTGATAATGCCACCAGCCACTCATCTTTCGCTGAGGATACCCCACGAATTCGGAGCATGAACCTAGAACCTAGTGCCAAGCAGTTTACACTGCGCCCTGGGATAGGAAGGGAGATTAGAATCAATGACAGTTGATGGTAACTGGGAATGGAGAGTCTAAGGGAATCCGACAAGTCTTAATAGAAAGAGGGCTGTGAGAGGACCATTTAAAGCTGGAGTGTCCAAAGCCATTATGCGGACCAGATGCTCAAAGGAAGAAATGCAGAGCGTGCATTTCAGGAAAAATATCTGAGTGCTCTCTAGCTAGCAGGAAGGCTCCCTGGATGTGGATATGCACCTGGATATGGAAATGTTCAGGATGCAGCTTATGGAAAAACTGGCGGGATTGTACCAAACAAATTGTAATGGGGGCACCATATAGAGAGGTGAACTCTAAGGTTGCGACCTCACTAAACACTCAAAGTAGAAGATCAAGATAGAGGGAAATAATTCAAAAAGAAGCAAATGATAAAACTTAATATCGTTATGCTGAAAGCTTCACTCAATAAGTTCCCTTGAGGAAAGTTGGTTATTGAAGTAGAATGCCAAACTCTTAAACTTAAGTGGATATCAGATTTAAGACTTGGACAATTCACCACTACTCCAATACTGCACGAGCACCCGGTCCTGCTCAGGGCTGTCTGAGGTCTGCCCTCTATCAGGAATTATCATGTCACAAGTATCAGACCAGGTCGGGTATTCTTAACTCAGTCAATAGGATATGAGTTGCTGCAATCCAGCTCCAATACAACTTCAAGGGGAAAAAGTCTTCCTATTCAAGTCATACAAGTGGCTAACTGTTATGACAACAACCAGAGTCAATATGGAGGTGGTGGACTCACTGGCCCAGTGGTAGTTTCGTCTATACAAGCTATGCAGTCCATCATTTAATTTACGTGACTACTTCATACGATAATCAAAGATGCAAGCTGTAACAGGGGCACCCTAGAGAGAGGTGAACTCTAAGGTTGTGACCGCACCCAACACTCAAAGTAAAAGATAAAGATGAGGTAAATAATTCAAAAGAATCAAACGGTAAAACATAATATCAGTAAGATCAAAGTCATATCAGTGGCTAACTTTTAGGACAACAACCGGAATCAATATGTAGGTGGCGGACTCACAGGCCTAGTGGTACTTTCGTCTATACAAGCTATGTACTTCATCATTTAATGTATGCCACTATCTAATGTGATAAATTGAGATCCAAGCTCCTCCGGTAAGATGTAGCTGATGGTTGGCTAAATGGGCACTACCCATAGCTAGCCTCTCGGGAATTACTCTACTGTGATAAGACTCATACCTCTAGAGTCCATTGACAACCCAGAGTAATGCTGCAAATCAAGGGGAGAAGGTTCAGGCTGGTTACTGAGGTATTTGTCCCAAAAGCGCCCTGGCCTCCTTGGACTACCTAAGTACTACTAGGAAAACTACCCTACTACCCGTAGGTTAAGATAGACTCCTAGGGGCCGGAGAGAGCATATATGGGTGACCCCCATTTTGGCTGTTACCCATACTCCCCTTATATATCCTGCAAGCGACATTCAGTTGGAAGGACGGTGACGATGTATACGGTTTTATGGCAGCTGCTCCAATAACCTCATTTTACTAGTAAACGAGCAATTATGCAGCCTTCTGCCATTGACGCGCCATCCTAACAGTGGGGCCAGAGGCGGGTGTTAGCAAAACCTGCCCAAGTTCAATAACATGTTCAGACCACCTTTACTCAGGTATGGGGCCTCCCCGCGCAGATGTGTCTGCGCCCATGAACATCTAGGAGCCCATAGAATGTGAGGCAATTGACCTCTAAGTTCTAGGATGACTTTGCCAGTGAAGGTAGGGTAACTTGGATACTGCAGTAGGGTAACTAAGTTCCATGGGCATAATGGCCAGATTGCCAAGGTAGGGTAACTTTGCCCTCTTATGCCTTTAACCACTCCGGAAATGCTATAGTCAATGACAAAAGTCGTCTCTGAGATAAATGTAATATTCCCATAATTCTCTTGACCTTATTTGATTGTTCTCCAGAAAGGTTACCCTTTTTAATAGAGTGCCCAAGGCTACTCTACTCTTTCCGAGGCCTTGCTCTAGGCGAACCAGCATTCTGGTATACAAAGGATACTCGACCATCCCACCTTCGGTTACCTCTTAGTATACCATTTGGGCTAAGGGGGTAGTAGTTGTAGCTACCAATCGTAGGGTCGTTACACAAGCTCCCGCAGTAAGATGTAACTGATGGTTGGCTCAATCGGAGCTACCAATAGCCAAGCTCTCGTGATGTACTCTACCGTGATAAGACTCATACTGTAACGACCCCACGATAGGTATCTACAATAGCTACCACCTTAGCCCAAATGGTATACCGTGTGGTAACCAGAGGTGGTATGATCTCATATACTTAATATACAAGTAGCTGGTTAGCCTAGGAAAAGGCCTAAGGGATAGTAGAATAGCCTTGGGCACTCTACTAGGTAGGGTAACCTTTTGGGGGAACATTCGTATAAGGTCAAGAGAAGTATAGGAATATTACACAGATCTCCGAGACGACCTTTGTGGTCAACTGGAGGAATTCTGGACCTGTTAAAAGCAGGAGAGGGCAAAGGTACCCTATCTTGGGAATTTGGCCATTATGCCCATAAATCTCAGTTACCGTACTGAAGTATCCAAGTTACCTTACCTTTACCAGCAAAGTCCTCCTAGAACTTAGAGGTCAATTGCCTCATATTCTATGAGCTCTTAGATGTTCATGGGTGCACACACATCTGCGCGAGGAGGCCCCACACCTGAGTAAAGGTGGCCCAAACATGCTATTGAACCTGGGCGGGTTTTGCTAACACCCCCCTTTGGCCCCAGCGTTGGGACGGCGCGTCATAGGCAGACAGCTGTGTTGTTGCTCATTTGATAGTAAAAAGAGGTCATTGGAGCAGCTTCTGTAACACTGTATAGGTCGTCACCGTCCGTCCAACTGAATGTCGTTTGCAGGATATATAAGTGGAGTATGCGTAACAGCCAAAATGGGGGTCGCCCATATATGGTCTCACCAGCACCTGGGAGTCTATCCTAGCCTACGGGTAGTAGTGTCGTTTTCCTAGTGGCACTTAGGTAGTCCAAGGAGGCCAGGGCACCTTTGGGACAAATACCTCAGTATCCTGCCGGGACCTTCTCCCCTTGATTTGTAGCATTACTATGGGTTGCCAATGGACTCTAGAGGTATGAGTCTTATCATGGTAGAGTATGTCCCAAGAGGCAGACTATGGGTAGCGCCCATATAGTCAACCATCGGCTACATTTCACCGGGGAAGGTTGTATATCAAAATATCACATTCAGTAGTCGTGTAGGTTAAATGATGGACTGCATAGCTTGTATAGACATAACTACCACTGGGCCAGTGAGTCCGCCACCTTTGTATTGACTCCGGTTGTTGTCATAGCAGCTAGCCACTGGTATGACTTCTATAGAAAGATTTTTTTCACCTGCTGTTGTATTGAAGATGCATTGCAGAAACTCATATCCTATTGCCAGAGTTAAGTGTACCCGAGTTGATTCAATACTTTCGGCAGGATAATTCCTGATGGAGGGTAGACCTTGGACAAGCCCTGAGCAGGATAGTGTACTCGCACATGGTCGGAGTAGTGGTGAATGTCAAAGGCTTAAATCTGATATCTACTTAAGTTTAAGCGTTTGACATTCCACTTCGAGAACCAACTTTCCTTGAGAGACCTTATTGTTTTAAGCTTTCAGCTTAACGATGTTAAGTTTTACAGTTTGATTCTCTTTGAATTGTTTACCTCATCTTTATCTTCTACTTTGAGTGTTTGGTGCGGTCGCCACCTCAGAGTTCACCTCTCTATCCCGTTCCCCCGCTACACATACCTCTATAATCCTCTGACAACCCATAGTCATGCTACAAATCAAGGGGAGAATGTTCCAGCTAGTTACTTAGGTATTCATCCCGAAAGCACCCTGGCCTCCTTGGACTACCTAAGTACCTCTAGGAAGACTACCCTACTACCCGTAGGCTAAAATCGACCTCTCAGTGCCTGACGTACCATTTATGTGCAACCCCATATTTGGCGGTTACCCTTACTCCCATTATATATCCTGCGAACGACATTTGGTCGGACCGACGGCGACGACTTATAGAGTGTTACGGCAGCTGCTCCAATGACGTCTTTTTACTCGCAAACCAGCAACTACGCAGCCCTCTGCCTATGACGCGCAATCCCAATGTCGGGCCAGAGGGGGGTGTTAGATCAACCCGCTCAACTTCTTTAGCATGTTTGGGTCACCTTTACTCAGGGGTTGAACCTCTCCGTACACATGCGTGTCTGCCCATGAACACCTAAGAGCCCGTAGAATGTGAGGCAAATAACCTCTAAGTTCTAGGATGACTTTGCTGGTGAAGGTAGGGTAACTTGGATACTTCAGTAGGGTAACTGGGATCTATGGGTAAAATGGTCAAATCCCTAAGGTAGGGTAACTTTGCCTCTTTATGCCTTTAACCGCTTTCGAAGTCCTTCTGTCGACACCTAATGTTGTCTCGGAGGACCGTGTAATGTTCCCATAGTTCTCTTGACTTTATGCGAACTTACTTCCAAAAGGTTACCCTGCTTTACAGAGCACCCGAGGCTACTCTATTGTTCCCTGAACCTGGCCTAGGTATACCTGCCATTTGTATACTAAGTATACTAGACCATACCACCTCTGGTCACCTCTTAGTATACTATTTGGGCTAAGGTGATTGTCATTGTAGCTATCTATCGTAGGATCATTACACGAATGTTGTGCCAATCCTGTCAGCCATTCTATTGCAGGAAGTACTCTGATTGCAATGAGCTTCCACCAGCTTGTCAAACATCAAGTCAGAATTCCCTCTCTATTTAACTATATTTCTATATTCTAATCTTTTCTTATAGGATGTTGTGCAAGAAGATTGCTTTCATTACAGCTGGACCTTCAATCTGAGTGTGGAAAGCTGCAGGAGGGACTTGAGGAAAAAGCATAACTAGTTGCTTTTTATCCCAAGTTTCATTGTGAACTCAACTGGATTGAGTATTATTGGAGTTATGCGAAACAGTATGCTCGGACTCGGTGTGACTACAGCATAGATTCCCTCAGGCGAGTCATTTGGGGAGGATTAGTCAATGTATCTAATAGGACTATTGATGGCTTCTTTCAGCGGTGCCAGCAACAGCTTAATGCTTACCGCCATTGTATTCCTTATGTGAGTGAGGCATCTCAAACTTTTACCTCGCACCACCAAGTTCAAACACGCGAAGCTGAGCACTTAGCTTCTCTTTCTGCTTCATTTCTGCTTCATTTTTCTTATATACAATTCATGTTTCCTTTCTTCTCACCTATGTTCCAATTTCTCTTCTCCTACTACATTCTTAACCATTTCTTTCCCTAGTCTTCTACCCTATTTGCCTGCCCCTTCCCCTTTCCTCCCCCCTTTAGTTGCTTTCCTTATGCCTTTTCTTTGTACGAACTCTTGTCTGTATGAACAAGCTTTAGTGCATGAAAGCCCCTTATTATATCTCACATTACTTTCTCCCGGCAAATCTTTTGGCCCCCAAGATTGCTTAGTCATCCTCATTCACGATGGCACTCAGGGTTGATTCTAAGGTGCCGGCACCATACGTGCTCCTCAGCGTTTCCATCATGGACATACTGAGGAATACAGATTTCGCGGAATTCTGAGTACTACGCCTGTAGTAAACAGCAAGGTTTTTCCTATCACGGTAACTCAAATAGGCTAGTATTTAACATTTTAAACGGGGCTGAATGTCACAGCAGTTTAGGGGATAGCTAAACCTACTTTGGGTTGGTGGAGAGACTTACAGGGGTATTTGGAGCTAGCGAATTTTAAGAGTGTTTAAGGTATGCGATCTCGTTCTATTTAGAGCAGGGTGCATAGTCTAAACCTCCCTACACTCTTAGCATTAATCTCAACCTAGGCAGGTATCGGTCCCCTGTATTCTGCTGTCATAACTCACGCATATCATATACCGGTACTTTGTTGAGCTGGAATAAGGCCAATATCCGACAGTATTTCATGATTCGAGGAGAATGAGGCTCTGGAAACCCTCCAAGGGATGGTTGCCTGGAGAGTAAGATATCATACTGGGCTTGTATACCAATGGCTCTTAGATGAACCACCGTATTAATTGAGGAGAGTAGCCTAGCGCTAGTACAAGTACAAAAATAATAATTTTAATCTTAGTTTGGTCTTGAAATCGCCATAAAACGCCATAGGCTAACTCTTTATAGCTAGGACTAAGTCTTTCAAGGCAATGATTTTGGCGCAATTGCAAGTCTCACTTCAGCCACTTCTGATTTCAACGTAAAAGTGTCAGGTGGTTCTCCTCAGTTAATGCGGTATATATCTCTCTTATGCCCTTCCACCCCTCCTCCACCTTGACCTTTCCTGCATCTGCTAGTCACGCATGAGATAAGCATAGTTCTCCCGTATTCCCAACAATATTAAGTCTGGTATCATTGAACTCCTGCCCAGTAGAGAAAGAATCTTTGCTAACCGGTGCCACCATTTCCAATAGAACATGGCTGACCGACATTTGCGAAGCGCACCCGAAGCAGTAAATCTAGAGTTACCATCCGGGTACGACATTGGCCCTGAGGCACTTCGCACCCCTGAGCCCAAACAAGGAGATAATCAAAAAGAGCCTGATCGGGGGGGTCACCTCGAAACGTCTAAGGGAAAAATATGGGGAATGAACCGCAGGGTTTTCATAATTATGTTAGGGATCATTGCCATCCTTATCATCGCCGTGGCAGCAGGAGTTGGGTGGGGGGTAGGAGTGACTGCTGCGAAGAGTGAGCGGCAAGATTCACCCGCGCCAACATCCCCTTCGTAAGTTTCCCAGAATTACAAAACCTAGTAGAGTTCATTGATAAAAAGTGCTGAGGCAAAGCTGGAACATGGGTCACTGACATCCAGCAGCCACACCCCCCTAGGAGCAACTGTTACTGGCCCTGTCTCTGCGTCTGCTACCCCTACAGCTATTCAGAATACACCATCTGTAGCTCTCAGCTGGAATGCTACGATTCAATTGTTCTACAAACTCCCGGATGGCACCATCAAATTCCGAGAGTTCGATGGGTCTAATTGGTTGGGACAGTCAGCAACAATATTTAAAGCTAGAGCCGATTCCGGTATTGCTGCTATAGGCGTGTGGTGGGGCTCAGTGCGACTGGTATATATAGCATTCATAACTCGACTACTTCCCATTCTAACACCTTTCTTTAGATACGAGTGTATACCGTGAGTGAAGGAGGCACTCTGACGCAGTCTGCTCCGGATGGTACAGATATATCAGTATGGGGGGACGGGGAGATACCCAACAGCAGCGACCCAGCCAAGGTCGCACCGGGAAGTTACTTGACAGCCTGCACCTGGTTTGATGGCAAGTCCCTGGTGATCAGAGTCTTTTCCCAGGACCCTGAAGGACACATCCAGCAGGTGGGTTGGAACGGTACTGCCTGGGGAAGGTACCCATCACTCGGGATATGAGACTTTATGTAGACAAGGGATGGTACTGGGTTGGCTGTCACCCCATTTCCCGATAGGAACGAAGAGGGGGCAAAAATATATTGCCAGAGTACAGGGGGAAAGTTGATTTCTTGCTATTACAAACTAGCAGAATCGGAGTAAAGCCTTCCCTAAGCTATGTTCGAGAATGTATATAAGATCTCCATCAATAAACTCTCTTCAACCCGGTTCAGCTGGAAGATCAGCTCTTCTATCCACAGTCCCGCCTGAAATGGCTGGGCTTCATCTTCACCCCCGCCTTTGACCCAAGGTCCCACTTCTCCAGGAGGTACACGCTTGCAAATGCCGCCCTGGCCACGATCCGCCGCCTCTCCCCCCCTGGGATGGGCCTTCCCCCCTACCTTTGTCTCTCCTTGGCGCGTTCGCTCCTTGCTCCTATCCTTCTGTACGGGTCCGCTGTCTGGAGCCCTCCCCCGTCTATCATGGGGCCAATGTCTGTTTTTTGGCATCGGGTCTGCAGGTGGATCACCAACTGCTTCTCCTCCACCAACCTGACATGTTTGCACAGGGAAGCCTGTCTTCCCCCGCTACTTATACTTGTACGCCACCAACGCCGCCTTGCTGGCCTAAGGCTCGTCTGCTCCCCTCCGGAAATAAACCCTGCCACGGCGCGCCTCCCTAAGTCTGTCCCCACCTTCTCGCCACACCGCGCCGCCTCAATAGCACGTGGGAAGATTACCTCCCAACCTTACCTGTTCTTTAACCTCGACTGGCGTTCTGCCCCAGACAAGTTAAAGAATCCGAGATATCGACACAACGCCATCACAGCCTTGGCCAACGCAGCCACCCCCCTCGTCCACGACGTAGTCACCCTACCACCCATCTCCCTCCACTTGACTGACTATCTACCCCCGGTACCCGGGGTTGTCCCATCGTATGCACGCCTCAAGTTGAGGGCTAAACAACTCCTCCTTTCGGACTGGTCTTCCACCCCAGCCCCACCATACTACCCCTATCCGCCCTCAACGCGCCCCCATCCCTTCATGGGCCTGGGCAAGTTTGTTG
>Ga0307509_10011323_pt1 | contig 10814 bp, 11 predicted proteins | sample 10_EM_MG_FD_202245 | JGI IMG/M metagenome (GOLD analysis project Ga0307509, IMG submission 202245) | Populus trichocarpa ectomycorrhiza microbial communities from riparian zone in the Pacific Northwest, United States - 10_EM | ecosystem: Host-associated > Plants > Roots > Unclassified | place... | reverse complement strand
GGAGCCCAACAAGAGCATCAACCCAGACGAGGCCGTTGCGTGCGGGGCAGCTGTGCAGGCTGCTATCATCTCTGGCGACACCTCTGAGAAGACCCGGGACCTTCTGCTTATGGATGTTGTCCCACTGCCTCTTGGGTATACTGTCTTCTTCGGTCGTATGTCCCTCTTCCAATGGCTAACGTCATTCCCAGTATCGAGACGAAAGGTGGTGTCATGACTGCGCTCATCAAACGCAACACGAGAATTCCGACCGATAAATCAGAAAATTTCTCCACACACTCTGACAACCAGTCAAGTGTTCTTATTCAGGTCTACGAGGGTGAACGTGCACAGACGAAGGACAACAATCTTCTCGGCAAATTCGAACTCTCTGGCATTCCCCCAGCTCTTCACGGTGTACCTCAAGTAAGAGTAACATTCGATATCGATGCAAATGGTATCTTGCACGTCTCGGCTGAGAACAAGTCCGCTGGTAAATCGAATCGTATTACAATCACCAATGACAAGGGTCGTCTGTCGAAGGAGGAAATTGAGCGGATGGTCAACGATGCCGAGAAGTACAAGGGTGTGTATCGCCTTTCATTTTGTGTTGAGTTCTCTTGACTCCTTGCTTTAGCTGAGGATGAGGCCGCGGCTGCTCGTATATCCGCGAAGATCGGCCTCGAATCTTATGCATACCACCTCCGCAACTCTTTATCGAGGTTGGAGAGTGCGGTGAATGAGACAATCTCCTGGTTGGATGCCTCACAAGAGGCATCCCTCGAGGAGTACAATGAGAAGCAACAGGAACTCGCGTTCACTGCGTTCTCCATCATTCAGAAGCGGTCCTCTTAGGTGAGCGCAGGAGGCTTCAGAGTCTCTGATGCGGACGTCTCTGTCGGTGCTCCAGGAGATGCATCAGGGGGCTTCTCCGGCCGACGGCGGGGATGGGCCTCGTGTTTTCGGGGGTTGGCTGGGGATATATCTATGCACATCAGCTGTGGTATTGACTATCAGTTAGGATTTATTCTCTAAATGTGATGATGTTGGTGTCCCTGTATATTTCTAGAATATAATGTATTATAGCGTTATCCGTTTCATTGGTTGACCATCGTTCATACAAATCTCTTGAAAGCCGGTTTGGTGACTTTGTGAAATTTTGAGATGTAGTTGCACAAATGGGCGCCTCCAACTTGAAACTCATCCAGGACATTCACTTCAACTTAGTCAAGCACGAAGATCGGTGTACCATGTCACAGTGAACTACCAAACTGAAGACATCCGATATTATTCATTGTATCTACATCACCGTATCTGTCTGTGCGGATGGTTGATGTCAAGAAAAAAGAAGCCCACTAACGACCGTTCGCACCGTCATAGGTTGGCGACTGGCACCAGAGAGACTGGATTAAATTAGAAGCTGCGAGGTGTCACGGTGACTTTGAAGGGTAGACAGTCCGAGTGACTTAGGGGAGAGTGGTGGTGGGGCACGGACAGATACCATAGTAGGTGCTGGCAATGTGTCTAATACAGCTGGAAATTTGTATGGCAATCGCTGAACAAGATCGCATCATCGATTTTGTTCTATCTGTAGTCCACGAGCCGGGACCCGCATTGGGAGCCTCTGAGGGCCTCTGAGAGGCTCCGGAAACGGATCCAAAGATTTTCACTAGAGTGGAAAGCATGCTCTAGCTGTGCGAGTGAATAATGTCCTTGTAGAAGGTCGACAAAGTAAGGCGGCTGGCTAAGGGCCAAAAATAAGTGCCCCGAACATGAAAATTTGACAATCAGCATTTCTTTTCACGGGTTCCTTCCTAAATTTCGGCCACTTTTCCAGGTGCTCAAAATGAGGGGACGCATGAAGGGGACTGAAAGGCGTGCCTTGGGGTTACTCTGAGCATGTGCTGGAGGACTTGGAGGAGAGGGGATACTTGACCTTCCAAAAGCGGGGCGACTCGCGAGGAGGATTAGGGACTTGATGCAATCTGTCCTTTCTTCAATGGTGGTCGTAAGGGTTGAAATGCTGGGAGGCGTACAGGCCTCTGAACGAGACCGAAGTGTCAACTTGGACGTGCCGAATTACTTTACTACACATCCATTGCTTGAACCTGTCCGTCAACTGAACGCCGATTGGCGGATCAACGGGCCGCAGTTCAACCAGACCGTCTGGATTTTATTATTTCAATTTATTCCAATTCACCAATTCAGGAAGTGACAGCTGACCAATCAGATTTCAAGATTTAGCATGAATGGGGGGATATTGTAAATCCACAGTGCCACTGCCAAAACCCTACAGTCACTAGGCTGCACTGCTGCAAAGAGACCATGAGGGCGTCTGTAGGCTTCCCATTCTTGCTACAAGGATGACCAAAGCTGTTGGTATCGACTTCGGCACAACCTACTGGCGAGCGTCCTTTTCTTTCGTCCTGATCATCTGTACATCTTACACTCATTCCTTCAAACAGCTGCGTTGGTGTCTGGGAAAACAATCGCGTAGAAATCATCGCAAACGACCATGGCAACCGCATAACCCCATCGTACGTCTCCTTCTCACAATACGGGCGCTCGATTGGCGATGCTGCGAAGAATCAGGCCGCGAGGAACCCCTGCAATACGTACGTCTATCGTTGTGATCACACTGTTGCCATATCTCATTTCATCCAACCTTAGTGTCTTCGACACTAAGCGTCTTATCGGCCGCAAATTTGATGATGCAGAGGTGCAGGCCGATATCAAGCAGTTCCCTTTCACGGTCTTCAACAAGACTGGAAAGCCCTACATCCGTGTCCAATACCGAGGCATGCAGAGGGAGTTCGTAAGTGAAAGGTTGTTAGATTCACTGACATATGGACCTAATGCGTCTCCTTTCATAGTCACCCGAGGAAATCTCGTCGATGGTCATCTCGAAGATGAAAGAGACCGCAGAGTCTTACCTCGGTGGCACTGTCACCAATGCCGTCGTCACTGTTCCAGCTAACTCCAGCGACTCGCAGCGTCAGGCAACAAAGGATGTCTGTATAATTTCAGGTCTCAACGTTCTTCGCGTTATCAACGAGCCCACAGCCGCTGCCATTGCGTATGGTCTAGACAAGAGGGTTTCCGGTGAGAGTAACGTTCTCATCTTCGACTTGGGCGGAGGGACCTTCGATGTCTCTCTCTTGACAATTGAAGAGGGTATCTTCGAGGTCAAAGCTACCGCCGGTGACCCCCACCTTGGTGGAGAAGACTTCGACAACCGCATTGTCAATCATTTCGTCCAAGAGTTCAAGCGCAAGTTCAATAAGGACTTGTCATCGAACCCGCGTGCCCTGCGTCGTCTCCGCACCGCTTGCGAGCGTGCCAAGCGCACACTTTCCTCCGCCACCAACGCTACCATTGAAATCGACACCCTTTACGAGGGCATCGACTTCTACACGTCCATCACCCGTGCGCGTTTCGAAGAGCTGTGCCAAGACCTGTTTCGCTGCACTTTGGAGCCCGTCGAAAAGGTCCTTCGTGACTCGAAGATTGACAAGGTCAACGTGCACGAGATTGTCCTTGTCGGTGGTTCGACCCGTATTCCCCGCATCGTCAAACTTGTTTCCGACTTCTTCAATGGCAAGGAGCCCAACAAGAGCATCAACCCAGATGAGGCTGTTGCGTACGGAGCGGCCGTGCAGGCTGCTATCCTCTCTGGTGACACCTCTGAGAAGACCCAGGACCTTCTGCTTCTCGATGTGGCCCCACTGTCTCTGGGGTGAGTTGTCTTTTGATCGTATGTCTCTACCTGATTGGCTCACGTTGTTCGTAGTATCGAGACTGCGGGTGGTGTCATGACTGCGATCATCAGGCGCAATACAACGGTCCCGACCAAGAAGTCAGAAATCTTTACATACCCCGACAATCAACCAGGCCTTCTTAAGCCCTACCGCGAGTACGAGCATGAATGTGCAAAGACAAAGGACAAAGATGCCCCCGAGACTTCTGGCATTCCCCGGGCTCCTCCCGGTGTTCCATACTTTGGCAACCAGCCAAACGTTCTTATTCAGGTCTACGAGGGTGAACGTGCACGGACAAAGGACAACAATCTTCTCGGCAAATTCGAGCTCGCTGGCATTTCCCCAGTTCCTCCTGATGTTCCTCAGATAGAGGTCACATTCGATATCGACGCAAACGGTTTCTTGAACGTCTCGGCTGCGGACAAGACGACAGGGAAATCAAATGATATTTGGATTAATAACGACAAAGGTCGTTTGTCGAAGGAGGAAGTCGTGCGCATGGTCAACGATACCGAGAAGTACAAAGGTAAGCACCGCCTTACATTTCTCATTCCGCTCCTTTGACACCTCGCTCTAGCTGAGGAAGAGTCTACCCGTATTTCTGCAAAGAACGACCTTGAGTCTTATACATATCACCTCCGCCACACACTCTCGAAGTTGGAGACCGCGTTGGATGAGACAGTCTCCTGGCTTGGTGCTTCGCAAGAGGCATCAGCCGAAGAGTACGACGAGAAGCAAAGGGAGCTCGCGTCCATTGCGGTTTCCATGCAGAAGTTGTAATCCCAGGTAGGCGCTAGAAGATGTTTCCTCGGTGCTGGCTTCCCAGGCAGTGAGCCAGGGGGTGCGCGCCGGGAGGCCTTCCTGGTGCTAGTGGCGGCGGTCCCAGTTTTCAGGAGGTTGAGTGGGGAGAAGTCTCTATGCATCTCAACTGTTGTGTTCGTTATCGAGTTCTGACTTATTGTCGTTAAAATATAATAACGTTGGCGTAAAGTGGTTGCTGCGTGTCTGGACGAACGAGGTCAATAACAGCGCGACAGGAGATCACCCAAATATCTTGGGAGGCGGTTTAGTCATAACTTCACGGACACAGTACGGACACTGCGCCTCGCTAATTTTTTTGTCGAAGGCACGATTCATATTATGCTGTCCTTAACACCACCAACACCCTACTGTAGCTCATAAGTGTTGTTACTCTTCGTTGTCACGCACTTAAAAGATTTTTTTTTTTCTTTTTTCATTACTAGCGTTCATTGTGGTGTAGACGCACGCACATGTAAACGTGTTCTAGACCTATTCAAGGAAATGGGAGAGTACTACATCGATATAATCATCAATTAACGGCAGCGTGAGAAGCGTCGGGGGAGGATGGGTCGTAGAGAAGGAAACTGAAAGGGACTGCTGCTTGTTGCGGGCACAGAGCAATGCTTGCTAGGGATAGACGCGTGTCGGCTGAGCGGGGTGCTGGAGGCAAGAGGACAGATTAATATTTTGAAGTTGGCGCGAGGAAGCTGGCAGGGAGGAATCAGGGACAATCTGTGCGTGTTTCAGCGGTAGGGTTCACGGTTGGTGGGCGTAGAAGGGCATAAGACTAACATGAACATTGGAGGGTGCGTCGATGATCACCCAAGCCTGAACTTCCGTTATCTCATACATGTTCTGGAAACAGATTGGTGGAATCAACCTCCTGGTAACTCGTTTCTAACTCCATGGTCTAACTCAGGTGTAACTCAGCGCTCAGGTCGCGGAGAGATCATAAGAGGCATCTGTGGGCATCTCATTTTAGTAGTACTAAGTTAGTACAATGATGGCGAACACCAAAGCTGTTGGCATCGATTTTGGCACAACCTACTGGTGAGCGTCCACTTCTCCCCTCCAAGTCCTTGTGCACACCTTCTTACTGCCATTCTCTCATATAGTTGCGTTGGTGTCTGGCAAAATGACCACGTCGAAATCATCGCAAACGACCAGGGCAACCGCACAACACCTTCATATGTCTCCTTCTCAGAAAATGAACGCTTGATCGGCGATGCTGCGAAGAATCAAGTCGCGATCAACCCTCACAACACGTACGCCTATCGTCGTACTATCTTATCACAATATCGTCTTAATTCATCCAACTCAGTGTCTTCGACGCCAAGCGTCTCATCGGCCGCAAGTTTGATGACCTCGAAGTGCAGGATGACATCAAGCACTTCCCTTTCGAGGTCTTCAACAAGGCCGGGAAGCCCTATATTCGTGTTCAATACCGAGGCGAGGAGAAGGAATTCGTGAGTGAACAATGGGCTAGACTGACTGACCTCTGCGGCTACTAATGACCTACCTTTTGTAGTCACCTGAGGAAATCTCGTCCATGGTTCTCTTCAAGATGAAATTGATCGCAGAGTCATACCTCGGTGGCACGATCACGGGTGCCGTCATCACCGTTCCAGCCTATGCAAGCGACTCGCAACGTCAGGCCACGAAGGATGCTGGCACAATTTGTGGCCTCAACGTCCTTCGCGTTATCAACGAGCCCACGGCAGCGGCCATCGCATACGGACTCGACACGAGAGTTTCCGATGCAAGGAACGTCCTCGTTTTTGACTTGGGTGGAGGAACCCTCGATGTGTCCCTTTTGACCATTGACGGGGGTATCTTCGAGGTCCAAGCTACCGCCGGTAACCTCCACCTTGGTGGAGAAGACTTCGACCACCGCCTTGTCAACCATTTTATCCAGGAGTTCAAGCGCAAGTTCAAGAGGGACTTGTCATCGAACCCGCGTGCGCTCCGTCGTCTCCGCACCGCTTGCGAGCGTGCTAAGCGCACACTTTCCTCCGCCACCAACACTGCTATTGAGATCGACTCGCTTTACGAGGGCATCGACTTCTACACCTCCCTCACTCGTGCACGCTTTGAGGAGCTCTGTCAGGACCTGTTCCGCAACACGTTGGAGCCCGTCGAAAAGGTTCTTCTCGACTCGAAGATGGACAAAGCCAACGTCCATGAGATTGTCCTCGTCGGCGGTTCTACCCGGATTCCTCGCATTATCAAACTCGTGACAGACTTCTTCAATGGTAGGGAGCCCAACAAGAGCATCAACCCGGATGAGGCCGTTGCGTACGGGGCAGCTGTGCAGGCTGCTATCATCTCTGGCGACACCTCTGAGAAGACCCGGGACCTTCTGCTCATGGATGTCACCCCACTGTCTCTTGGGTATGTTGTCCTTAGTCACATATTTCTCTTCCAATGGCTAACGTTATTCCCAGTGTCGAGGCAGATGATGGTGTCATGAACACCCTCATCAAACGCAACACGAAGATCCCGACCGATAAATCAGAAATCTTCTACACGTCTTCCGACGACGAGTCGGGTGTTCTTGTCAAGGTCTATGAGGGTGAACATGCACGGACGAAGGACAACAATCTTCTCGGCAAATTCGAACTCTCTGGCATTCCCCCAGCTCCTCGCGGTGTACCTGAAGTCAAAGTCACATTCGATATCGACGCAAATGGTATCTTAAGCGTCTCGGCTGCGGACAAGACGACCGGCAAATCGAATCGTATTACAATCACCAATGACAGGGGTCGTCTGTCGAAGGAGGAAATTGAGTGGATGGTCAACGATGCCGAGAGGTACAAGGGTGTGTATCGCCTTTCATTTCGTGTTGAGTTTTCTTGACTCCTTGCTTTAGCTGAGGATGAGGCCGCGGCTGCTCGTATATCCGCGAAGATCGGCCTCGAATCTTATGCATACCACCTCCGCAACTCTTTGTCGAAGTTGGAGAGCGCGGTGAATGAGACAATCTCCTGGCTGGATGCTTCACAAGAGGCATCCCTCGAGGAGTACAGTGAGAAGCAACAGGAACTCGCGTTCACTGCGTTCTCCATCATTCAGAAGCGGTCCTCTTAGGCGAGCGCAGGAGGAGGCTCCAGAGTCTCTGGTGTGGGCGTCTCAGTCGGTGCTCCCGGAGATGCATCAGGAGGCTTCTCCGGCCGACGGCAGGGATGGGCCTGGTGTTTTCTGGGGTTGGCTGGGGAGATATCTACGTACATTAGCTGTGGTATTGACTATCAGTTAGGATTTATTCTCTAAATGTAACAATGTTGGTGTTCATGTATATTTCTAGAATCTAATATATTATAGCGTTATCCGTCATTCATTGGTTGACCATCGTTGACACAAATATCTTGAGAGACGGTTTGGTGACTTTGTGCCGCTCTCTATCGCCATCCAAGACGACAGACTATTATTCACCACTTGGTAGAGCACGTGGGATGAAATTTTGCGAGACGTAGTTGCACAAATGGGCGCCGCCAACTTGAAACTCATCCAGGACGTTCGCTTCAACTTGGTCAAGCGCGAAGATCGGTGTACCATGTGAAAGTAAACTACTAAACTGAAGACATCCGATATTATTCATTATAAATCACATCACTGTATTGTATCGGATGGTTGATATCGAGAAAAAAGAAGCCTACTAATGACCCTTCGCACCGTCATAGGTTGGCGACTAGCACCAGAGAGACTGGATTAAATTAGAAGCAGTGAGGTGTCACGGTGACCCTGAAGGGTAGACAGTCCGAGTGACTTAGAGGAGAGTAGGGGTGTCTAATACAGCTGGAAATTTGTATGACAATCGCTGGACAGGATCGCAGCATCGATTTTGTTCCATCTGTAGTCCACAAGTCGGGACCACGACACCCACATTGGCAGCCTCTGAGGGCCTCTCAGAGGCTCCGGAAACGGATTCAACTCTCAGATTTTCACTAGTGTGGAAAGCATGCTCTGGCTGAGCGAGTGAATAATGCCCTCGTAGAATGTCGGCAAAGAAAGGCTGGCTAAGGGCCAAAATAAGTGCCCGAACATGAAAATTTGACAATCAGCATTTCTTTTCACGGTTTCCTTCCTAAATTTCGGCCACTTTTCCAGGTGCTCAAAATTAGGGGACGCATGGAGGGAGCGGAAAAGCGTGCCTTGGGGTTACTCTGAGCATATCCCGGAGGACTTGGAGGAGAGGGGATACTTGACCTTCCAAAAGCGTGGCGACTCGCGAGGAGGATTCAGGGACGTGTCAACTTGCTTTGACTGCTGGATTTTACAATTTCAATTTATCCCAATTCACCAATTCAGGAAGTGACAGCTGACCAATCAGATTTCAAGAATGAATGGGAACATATTGTAAATCCACACAGTACCAGTGCCACAACCCTACAGTCACCAGGCTGCACTGCTGCAAAGAGATCATGAGGGCGTCTGTAGGCTTCCCATTCTTTCTACAAGGATGACCAAAGCTATTGGTATCGACTTCGGCACAACCTACTGGTGAGCGTCCTTTTCTTTCGTCTGATTATCTGCACATCTTACACTTATTCCTTCAAACAGTTGCGTTGGTGTCTGGCAAAACGATCGCGTAGAAATCATCGCAAATGACCACGGCAACCGCACAACACCTTCATATGTCTCCTTCTCAGAAAATAAACGCTTGATCGGCGATGCTGCGAAGAATCAAGTCGCGATCAACCCTCACAACACGTATGTTTATCACCACACTCTTATCACAGTGTTGCTATATCTCATTTCAGTGTCTTCGACGCCAAGCGTCTCATAGGCCGCAAGTTTGATGAGCTCGAAGTGCAGGACGACATCAAGCACTTCCCTTTCGAGGTCTTCAACAAGGCCGGGAAGCCTTATATTCGTGTCCAATACCGAGGCGAGGAGAAGGAATTCGTGAGTGAACAATGGGTTGGATTGACTGACCTCTGCGGCTACTAATGACCTACCTTTTGTAGTCACCCGAGGAAATCTCGTCCATGGTTCTCTTCAAGATGAAATTGATTGCAGAGACTTACCTCGGTGACACAATCACGAATGCCGTCGTCACAGTTCCAGCCTATGCAAGCGACTCGCAACGTCAGGCCACGAAGGATGCTGGCACAATTTGTGGTCTCAACATCCTTCGCGTTATCAACGAGCCCACGGCAGCGGCCATCGCGTACGGACTTGACACGAAAGTTTCTGATGAGAGGAATGTCCTCGTTTTTGACTTGGGTGGAGGCACCTTCGATGTTTCTCTTTTGACCATTGAGAAAGGTATCTTCGTAGTCAGAGCTACCGCCGGTAACCTCCACCTTGGTGGAGAAGACTTCGACCACCGCCTTGTTAATCATTTTGTCCAGGAGTTCAAGCGGAAGTTCAAGAAGGACTTGTCGGCGAACCCGCGTGCCCTGCGTCGTCTCCGCACCGCTTGCGAGCGTGCCAAGCGCACTCTTTCCTCCGCCACCAACACTGCTATTGAGATCGACTCGCTTTACGAGGGTATCGACTTCTATACCTCCCTTACTCGTGTGCGCTTTGAAGAGCTCTGTCAGGACCTGTTCCGCAACACTTTGGAGCCCGTCGAAAGGGTTCTTCGTGACTCGAAGATTGACAAGGCCAACGTGCACGAGATTGTCCTCGTCGGTGGTTCTACCCGCATTCCCCGCATCGTCAAACTCGTGACGGACTTCTTCAATGGTAAGAAGCCCAACAAGAGCATCAACCCAGATGAGGCCGTTGCGTACGGAGCGGCCGTACAGGCTGCTATCATCTCTGGCGACACCTCTGAGAAGACCCAGGACCTTCTACTTCTCGATGTGGCCCCACTGTCTCTGGGGTGAGTTATCTTTGATCGTATGTCTCTACCTGATTGGTTAACGTTGTTCCTAGTATCGAGACTACGGGTGGTGTCATGACCGCGCTCATCAAGCGCAATACGACGGTCCCGACCAAGAAGTCAGGAATCATCTCCTTATCTCCAACCATCTCCTCACCTTCAATCCTCTCCTTATCTTCGATCTTATCTTCAATCCTCACCGTATCTGGAATCATCCCCTTCCCCTTATCTTCGATCTGCTCCTTAGCTTCAATCTTCTTATCTTCCGACAACGAGTCGGGTGTTCTTATCCAGGTCTACGAGGGCGAACGTGCACGGACGAAGGACAACAATCTTCTCGGCAAATTCGAACTCTCTGGCATTCCCCCAGCTCCTCACGGTGTACATCAAGTAGAAGTAACATTCGATGTCGATGTCGATGGTATCTTGAACGTCTCGGCTGCGGA
>Ga0307509_10011322_pt1 | contig 10814 bp, 7 predicted proteins | sample 10_EM_MG_FD_202245 | JGI IMG/M metagenome (GOLD analysis project Ga0307509, IMG submission 202245) | Populus trichocarpa ectomycorrhiza microbial communities from riparian zone in the Pacific Northwest, United States - 10_EM | ecosystem: Host-associated > Plants > Roots > Unclassified | place... | reverse complement strand
AATATTACCAAGAAAAATTTGCACAAGTCCAGTTCGAACTGATGGATAGGATTGGGAAATATGAGGATTTGAACAAGAAATATATGGAGTTGGAAAGCCGTTCGACGGGGTTTGCTAAAGAAGAAAGTAAAAGGAAAGGTTTTGAGGCGGTTGAAACAGAATTAGCGGTTAAGAAGAATGAGATAAAAGTTATGAGGATAAAACTTGACAAGGAACGTGAAAAGGTGAAGTATTTGGACGAGAAGCTAGTAGCAATGGAAAAACACAAGGATCAAATCGATGCCAACAATGTTGTTTTAAACAGAACCAATATGTTGCTCATAGAAAAGATGACCAAGATAGATGAGCAAATGGACGAAGCTGCTGCACATGCTCAGATTATTAGAATCAATGCGCGAAAGGTGGGAGGGGACATCATTCGCTATCGCCGAAGCCTAGCTGAAACCGATGCCTTTCTAGGGAAGATTGAGAACCGCGACTTTGCCTTTTTACCTTTGGCTAAAGAGTTTGTGGAGGAAAGGGATTAATATATTTTGTATTTCCTTTTTTAATGTAATAAACTTATCAAGCATTAATGAAAAGGGCGTTGACCCATCTTCTTATACAAAATATGTCTCTTGGTGAATATGATTCAAGCAAACAACTTGAAAGGCAGTACTCCTAGCAATGTGACAAGAGAACCTATGTTTATAAGGTGGTGGCTATTATTCGTTCACAAGAAGGTTGCATCCATACCCAATATACAAAGCATTCTCATCACAATCATGCATTTTCTCATACATCTATGCACGGATCTGCAGATTAAGAAACATAGGTCCCCCTTTTAGAATCCACAACACTTGACTACGGAAAATGATGAAAAATGAAGAGAGGTCACACCTAGTACCAAAACGAGCTTGAAGGAATTTGGAATGATGTTGCGCACCTAATCGGTTTGCTCGAGAAAATGTTTTGAGACAACTTTTTCCCTTTGATGAGATCATGCATTTTCAAAAGTTCATCTTGATGTTTTTACACATCACTTTCCGTTTTCAAAGTGGATCTTCCAAAACAAATATATGCATTTTACACTGAGAATGAATGACCAAACTTTAAAGAATACATAGTAGCTGTAGAAGAGGAAGAATGGGATAAAAATAGGAAAACATGAACAAGCTTGGAGGCCCACTAAAGAGGAACTTGAAACCATAAATGTGGCTAATGAAGAAATCAAGAGAGAGCTAAAGATAAGGACTTTGATCACTCCTAAAGAAAGAGACGAGTTGGTTACTTTGAGATTATATAGATGTTTTTGCTTGGTCCTATGAGGATATGTCTGGATTAGATACAGATATTGTAGTACAAAGGGTATCGCTGGTAGAAGGATGCAAATCGGTTAAGGAAAAGTTGAGAAGAATCCATTCGGATGTCTTGATCAAAGTAAAGGTAGAAATTGAAAAGCAGTGGAACACCGATTTTCTAGAAGTAGTCAAATATCCACAATGGGTGTCCAACATTACCTTACCCAAAAAGGAAGATAAAATCAGAGTTTGTCTACCACACATAGATATGTTAGTTGACAATGCAGCACGTAGCTCCACATATTCCTTTATGGATGGATTTTCGAGCTACAATCAGATAAAAATGGCGTAAAAGGATAAGAAGAAGACAACATTTGTAACACCATGGGGAACCTTTTGTTACAAGGTCATGTCATTTAGGTTGACGAATGTCAGGACCACCTACCAAAGGGCCATGGTGACTTTATTTCATGACATGATGCACAAAGAGATTGAGGTATACATGGATGATATGACTGCTAAATCTGAAGAGGAAGAGAGTCATGTCCAAATATTGAAGGAATTATTTGAAAGACTAAGGAAGTATAAGCTGAGGCTTAACCATGCAAAGTGTTCATTTGGGGTGAAATCTGAGAAGTTGCTAGGATTTGTGGTGAGTGACAAAGGGATATAAATGGATCCCAACAAAGTAAAGGCTATTCAATCTATGTCACCTCCCAAGACTAAGAAGGATGTAATAAGGTTCTTAGGAAGATTGAATTACATTGCCCGATTTATATCCCGATTAACCACGACTTGTGACCCAATCTTCGATTGTTAAGGAAGAAGAATCCTGGAATTTGGAATAAAGAGTGCGAAGAAACTTTCAGTGCCTACTGAATCCACCCCTGTTTGTCCCTCCTGTACCAGAAAGGTCGTTGATCATGTACTTAATAGTAACTGAAACAACAATGGGATATGTGCTTGGCCAACACGACGAAACCAAAAGGAATGAAAGGTCATTTATTACCTAACCAAGAAGTTCAAGGAATGCAAGTCTAGGTATACTATGATTGAGAAACTATGTTGTGCACTAGCATTGGTTGTGAAGAGATTGCATCATATATGTTGTATCATACTACATGGTTGATTTCAAAATTAGACCCATTAAGGTACATCTGTGGAAAGCCTTATCTGTCAAGCCAAATTGCAAGATGACAAGTTCTACTGGCTGAGTATGACATAGTATATATAACAAGGAAAGCTGTGAAAGGGAGTGTTATTGTCGATCACCTAGCTGACCATGCTATGGAAGATTATGGGCCATTAAAATTTGACTTTCCTAATAAAGATGTGCCTTCAGTTGAGGAATGGAAATTAGATTGGTGGACTATGTACTTTGATGGTGTTGTAAACGTATGTGGTAACAGAGCTGGCGCAATGATAATCTCTCCTAATAAAAAGTAGTATTCGGTTTTAGTTAAGTTGCAGTTTGGGTGCAATAACAACATAGGAGTATAAAGCTTGCATTCTCGTTTTAGAGGTGGCATTGGAGTTGAATATTAGAACGATATATATGTATGGAGACTGGATTTTGATTATTTGCCAAGTGAAAGGAAAATGGCAAACCAAGGACGAGAAGTTGAGACCTTACTAAGAATACTTGTCTAAATTGGCTAGAGAATTTGAGGAAATAAAGTTCACCCATCTAAAAAAGGAAGGAAACCATTTTGCTGACGCTTTGGTCACACTAGCTTCTATAGCTAGAATAGACTTTGGGCACAAGGTACAATCGGTACGCATTGATATCAGAAATAACCCAACTCATTGTTGCTTAGTTGAAAGAGAAATAGATGGAAACCCTTGGTACTATGATATCGAGAAATTCATCCAAAACCAGACATATCCCATGAGGGCATCCAAAATCGACAAGAAGACTTTGAGGAGGTTGGCAATGGATTTCTATCTTGATGGGGAAACTTTGTATAAGAAATCATCTAACGGAACTTTGTTGAGATGTTTGGATGACGTGGAGGCAAAAAGTGCTGAAGAAATTTATGAAAAGAGATTTGATCTGTCGATGCCCAGAACTTCAATAGCAAAATGATAATAGAACTCTGCGCTAAATGAAAGATCAAGCATTCCAATTCCTCGCCATATAGGCCAAAGTGAATGGTGCGGTAGAAGCTACTAACAAGAATGTTAAGAAGATTATTCAAAAGATGTTAATCACCTATAAGGATTGGCATAAGATGTTGCCATTTTCTCTTCATGCATACCGCACCGCAGTCCGAACTTCAACATGAGCCACCCCATACACTTTGGTATATGGAATAGAGGAGGTGATGTCTTTAGAAGTGGAAATCCCCTTATTAAGAGTATTGGTAGACTCTAAGTTAGAAGAGGTGGAATGTGTAAAAGTTAGATATGAATCTGATCAGTGAAAAGAGGATAGTTGCAATCTGTCATTATCAACTATACCAAAGAAGGATGACCAAATCATATGATAAGAAGGTTCGACCTCGAGGATTCCATGAAGGAGATCTTATATTTTAGAAAATATTGTCTTTACCAGGAGAAGATCAGAGTAAATGGGCACCAAAGAATAAGGGCCCTTACGTGGTAAAGAAAGCATTCTCGGGAGGAGCTTTATTGTTATTGTCGCACGTGTGCGGCGTCGCAGGGAAAACATCCACCCTTAAAATTGTATCTCTAATATGGCAAATATTAGGAGACAAGGAATTCTTGTCTCTTATTCATGGAAAATTGGAATGGGAGTCGCCACCTAGTGTTTTGGTCACTAGGAACCCTAACTGGTCTTAGAGATCGGGTACGGGGACTGGTTGCGTAAAGGGAAGGTATTAGTACCCTAAATACGCCCTACCTAAGGTAGGTTGCATTGTTTTATTGTCTGATAAAATCTAAGGTCTTGTTGTGTTTTCTAGTTATTGGTCCGTCTACAGTTGAAGAAAGGTTCTCTTCAGTAAAAAGATCATTATCTTATCGAGTAAAACCTAACCGTTCTAACGTCAACAAAAGAATTTAATATCCGGAATACGTCTTACGTATAAGATCCTACCCCAGATACTAAAAGAAAACAAAATAAGTTTTTTGGAATTTTTGAAATATTGGCCTAGTTCTCGTGACTTTAATAAACTGGTTATTAAAGCCAAAATGCATGCTAAATATTTTTGAATTTTTTCTTTGATGTATGAAGATACAATCTTTTATTTTTATTTCTGAGAGACTTGGCCGTATGTACGAAAACAAAACATTATTTTTATTTTTATTTTTTTAATGTCTTAACGAAAATCGGGTATTTTAATACTGGATTTGTATCTTTACAGTATAAAAATACAAACCAATATTGTGGAAAATTGATAATATATATATATGGGAAAATCGAAAAAAATTTGAAATAATTTTTTTTGAAGAAACTTTCCTGTTTTTTTTTTATTTTGGGCTGGGTCTAACGCAGCCCGTATGGGATGGGTTAGACCCAGCAGCCCAGCCCGGTCACTGATTCAAACCAGTGACCCCGCCCGGTCACTGTGCATGCATGCGTGAATTACTCACGCATGCTTTGCACAGTGACGGGTAATTATTTTGCCCTTGTAACAGCTGAATTTGCAAAGCGAGGGAAATGGAAGAAGAGCGTACCTGGAGCTACTGCCTGAAGATGAAGACGAAGATAAGGGTGATTAGTGCTCTGATCGAGCGACGTTTCTTTCTTTCCCTCTGCTGCTGTTTTCGTTTCTGATTCTCCCTTTCAGTACAAATTCTTGTCTGCACTCTTTTTCTTCTTCTTCGTCTCTGGTTTTTGAAATGACGAAGCCCCTGTGTTCTCCTCCTCTCCGTCTTTCCCTTCGTCCCCTTGTGTTTTTTTATTTCTGTGTTTTGTTTTTGTGGGTCTCGTTTCTGTGTTTCTATTCCTTATGTTCGTCCTCTGTAATCTTTCTCTCCAGTCGTTCCCTCCTCTCTGTTTTTTTCTCTTTGGTGCAGCTGATGCTCGTGCATTGGCTGGCAGTGCTGCTCTTTGTTTCTTTTTTTATTCTCCCTGTTCCCCCTATGTTTTTTTTCTTGTTTTTCTTTCTGCCCTCTTCCCCCTCTGTTTTCTTACTTTCCTCTGTCGTTCTTTTTCTCCTCTCTCGTTCTCCTCACTGTCTCGTTCTTTTTTTTTGCTGTGTTTCTGCCTTATTCTTTTTCTCTCCCTCTCTATGTCGTCTTTTTCTCCCTTCTTCAATGTTCTCCCCTCTCTGCACTGGCTTCGTGGTGGTGCTGCTGCTCTCGTTGGTTCATAGTGGCGGCTTCGCCGTTGCAGACGAAGATGACAGCGTGGAAGGGCTGTTCCGCCAACACTGCTTCCTCTCCTCCTGTTGTTTCTTCTATTTTTTTCTTTGTTGTCCCGTTCCTCCTCCTCCTTTTCTTTCTCCTCACTGTTTCCTCTCCTCTTGTTGTTTCCTCTGTTTTTTTCTTTGTTGTCCCGTTCCTCCCGTTCCTCCTCCTCCTTTTCTTTCTCCTCACTGTCACCTCTCATATCTCCTTTTTCCCTCTCCCTGTCTCGTTCTTTTTCTCTGCTTTTATAGCCAAAACTGCATGCATTTTTTCTTTTATATTAAAGACGTTCGGTAACGGTCCCATAACTGAAGCAATCAAGCAATCTGCGGCATTTTCTTCTTGCGGTTCCTGTCTGCTGAAACGGCTGCTTTGAAGATGGTGATGAATAGTGTCTAAGGAAACGGCGCCGTTTCACAATTCAAATGAATATTTTCGATTCAGTCCTTGGCTGTTTTGACAATTTTGTAATCAAGCCCCCCGGATGAATTGTAATTGGATTCCTTAATTTTAGCGTCTTTTTCGGTTTAGTCCTTGGTTTTAGATTGTTTCAATTAAGTCCCTAATTGGCCATCAAACTTCAATAATTATGCAATTAAGCCCCTGATTTGACTAAATCAATCCTTAAAAATTATAATTTGACCCTAGAACTTTAATTTCTTCCAATAAAAGTCTAAATCAATTTTTTTTCCAATCAAACCCTCTATAAATTCAATTAAACCTTAGATAAAATTTAATTAAGTCCATAAATATCTGATTTTGAATATAGTTTTTTCAAAATTGAATTTTCATTGTCAACAGGATTCTCATCAATCAACGACATACTGTCAAATTTCAACCTTTTGCATTTTTGAATCTCCTCAACCAATTTTTGGCCATTTTTCGATATTCTATCATCCTTTTCTCTCTCCTATTAGTTTTTGGATTTCTTCCGAACATTATTATTTTTTTTTTTTTTTGTATTTTCTCATTTTTTTGTGGGAACCCAAAAATGGTAACAACAGTTATCTAGAATGGATGGAGAAGATCTAGTTAGACCTGTGAATTCTGACTCTATAAAGAAATATTGTGCTTCCCAATCAATAAAATAAAGTTCGGCCATGAATTCTCTCTGTAAAGAACCTTTTCTTCATAAAGCGCATGATCTCATAGCATTTGAAATCTTTTACTTAAACAAACTCTTTTCTTGCGCATGACTAAGGAAATGACTCCATCAATTGGAGGGAACCAATCCAATTTTAAAACTGACAGGTATTGCACACCACACTGGGAGGGAAAGTGCACATAGGGGTCCATAATGAACCAAAGCCCAAAGGGGTATCATCATAAAACTTTTTAAAAAAACATCTTTTATAAGAATTGCTGATTGCATTGAAAGTTTCAATTTTCATGAACAAAACCAAATCTTTTGAGTTTTCCTTTTAAAATAATAATAAAAGACAATACAATGGAGCAAGAAAGGGCCCTATAAGGAACCAGAGATCTTTTCACCAAGAGGATAGGAAGTATAGCGCTATTGCGTTTCAAGAGGACGAGTCGGACAAACAAATAGAAATAGGAGCTCAATAAGTCTACAACAGAAATGGTGACCTATGTTTCCAAAATAGGTAACAAAAAAACATGCATGCTATATTGTCATAACACTAACCTAGTAGGAGAAGGTGTGACGAAAGCCAAAATAGTTTCAAGTTTTTGGGAAAACCGCTGAGGTACATAATCTCAAGTCAACGGAACTACAGAAAAGGATAGGAATTGTGAACCAGCACAGCTTCATTTCCTCGAGGTAAGATGTTTTCTTTTGAAGTTTAAGATGGGCAGGTCACCCGATATTGAGACCATTTCTTAGAAAAACGTGGAGTTTTCTAAGAATCTTAGGATGGGCCGATCACCTGATATTGAGACCGTTTCTTAGAAAAGCGTGGAGTTTTCTAAGAATCTTAAGATGGGCCGGTCACCCGATATTGAGACCATTCCTTAGAAAAGCGTGGAGTTTTCTAAGAATATTAAGATGGGCAGGTCACCCGATATTGAGACCATTCCTTATAAAAGCGTGGAGTTTTCTAAGAATTTTAAGATGGGCCGGTTACCTGATATTGAAACCATTTCTTAAAAAGCATGGAGTTTTCTAAGAATTTTAAGAGGAGTCGATCACCTGATATTGAGACCGTTTCTTAAAAAAGCGTAGAGTTTTCTAAGAATCTTAAGAGGGGCCGGTCACCCGATATTGAGACCGTTTCTTAGAAAAGCGTGGAGTTTTCTAAGAATTTTAAGATGAGCAGGTCACCCGATTTTGAGACCTTTTCTTAGAAAAGCATGGAGTTCTCTAAGAATTTTAAGAGTGGCCGGTTACCTGATATTGAAACCATTTCTTTGAAAAGCGTGAAGTTTTCTAAGAATTTTAAGATTGGTCGGTCACCCAATATTGAGACCATTCCTTAGAAAAGCGTGGAGTTTTCTAAGAATCTTAAGATGGGTAGGTCACCCGATATTGAGACCATTTCTTAGAAAAGCGTGGAGTTTTCTAAGAATTTTAGGATGCGCAGGTCACCCGATAATCTGATATTGAAACCATTTCTTTGTAAAGCGTGAAGTTTTCTAAGAATCTTAAGATGGGTCGGTCACCCGATATTGAGACCATTTCTTAGAAAAGCGTGGAGTTTTCTAAGAATTTTAAGATGAATTTTAAGGTGGGCCGGTCACCCGATATTGAGACCATTTCTTAGTAAAGCGTGGAGTCTTCTAAGAATTTTAGGATGCGCAGGTCATCCGATAATTGGACCATTTCTAGAAAAAAAAAACATGGAATTTTTCTAGAAATCTTAAGATAGGCAGGTCACATGATAGGGAGACCATTGTTTAGGAAAAACACTAGGTTTTTAGCATGATCAGACAATTTATCTTTACAACACCTCCTACGCGAAGCAATTGACAAGTTTTGCTTCGTAAGCATTGTAAAGAAGGGGCATCTGTTATTACTCAATTTTGGACCCCACGTGCTGGAGACGGTGTATACTCATTTTAAACCGAGTGTAGGAGTGTAGCTCATATTTGCTGGAAAATTGACAAAAGTGGAGGAGAAATAAATATTTTTTTCGAACCCTGTTTGAGTTTTTTCTACTCTTTTTATCCTCCCTCTTTGCTGCCAAAATTATCAGGTTTCTTAGACTGACTAGGGGTCTTCATAATGCTAAATTTGTTCCTTCGTTATCTTGTTTTTGAGGTTAGATAAATCCCTCAAAATTTGCACTAAAAAAACTGATTCTGCTGCTGTCGTAATTTTTTGTTCGAACTTAGGCTCTGATTCTGACTTGGTTTCGTACGATATCTGACCATCCTAGTTATGTTCTATCACTCATGACATTTGAAGAATTAACCTACACCTTTATTGGGTCCTAGGGTCACTATTCTTAGGGCAGACTCTCAGTCAAATTTGGATGTTCGGCATTGTCAGATCAAGAAAACCTTTTTGACCAACCAGATCCCTGCCAGATTCTGTTATCTAAAATGAATTTATCTCACTTTGAATCCTTTATCAAAGTTGTAGTCCAGGACACGTAGATGCATTTGGGCTTTTGAATGGCTAGATTTTGATATCAGAAGCTCAAGATATTCCTGTTTGAAATCTAGCATGAAAACATAGACTCCTGCCGCGAGAAGGTTTCCAGCCGAGTTTGGTTGCAATTCTGTTATTCAAAACAAATTTATCTCACTTTGAATCCTTCATCAAAGTTGTAGTCTGGGACACATAGATGAATTTGAGCTTTTGAATTGCTTGATTTCAATATCAGAAGCTCAAGATATTCCTGTTTGAATATCTAGTGTGAAAGCAGGGATTCCTGTCGCGAGAAGGATTTTTGCCCAAGTTCGCGGGCCTGATTCGAAGGATTTTTTTGGACCAAGGACTGAATTGAAAAGTGCTAAAATGAGGGATTTAATTGAAGAAAGATATTGGAAGCTGGAGAGGGGGGCTGGATCATCATAAATGATGGGATTTCTACCACGCCGAATAAGGAAAATAAGACTTTGCAACATGCACCCTTACCCATCTAATTTCTTTCCTTTTTCTTTGCAAATTTCCTGTTGGTTTCCATGTTTCTCTTGCTGGATTGGAGAGCTATAGACCACGTTTTTATTGCCTCATTTCAAAGGAAACAGCTAGTGCCTCATGGTCCCAGCTATGGAAGGAAAGAAAAGAGTTGTACCACCATTTGATCAATGGAAACTAATTGCTGAAATCAGAATAGGAATCAGGATATTTTAGTTTTCCTTTTTTATGTTTTTGTACTGCAAATCAGCAGGGATTTGCATCCTAGAATTAGTGCATTGAATCTTTCCTAATAAAGAGCTGTGATTAGGCTATATAAACCCTCTACTGACCTAGTGGAAAAGGGGCAGAAAAAAGGAGGAGAAAAGAAAAAAAAAAGGAGAAAAAGAGAGGCAAGCCGCAGGAAAAACAAGAAAAAGCAAGAGAACAGACTCCACCAGCACATCACAGCTTCAGCGTCATTGTTTTCGTCCGTCAGGAGGCACGCGTGAGCTATTTCTTGGTCTTTTGTTTCATTTCCTGCAAAACAGGATCTGCAGGTGTTTCTTCCCTAGTGCTCCAGCTGCGAGAACTTTAGGGACCCTTACGTTCTTTTCTCTTCTTACGCCTGCTGGAGGAAAGGTTAGCCGGCCATGACTTTGTCTTTTCGTGTGTAATAAAGCATGCTTTCCCAGTTTCTGTTTTGTTTCTCTCTGTTGGCTTTGTGAAATGAATAAGGTAGTTTGTTTTTAAGGTGAGGAAATAATAGGGTTGTGAGGCACGAACATAGGGGTTTGATTTCAAAATTTCAGTTTTAGAATTGTGGCTCCCTTATGCATACGGGTTTATTCCTTTCCAGTTACAAAATTTTAAGTTGATTTGGCTTTGAACGGTTTTTGTTACGAATTGTTTGAAGCTTCTTGTAATTCTTATAATATGTATGATGGTTTGCTACTTTCCATTTTGATGTTTACGTCTAATTGTAATGTTTGCGTTTCGACAAAAATATAAAAAATGTTTTCTTGTGTGCTACATACGGTCAATACCCTAACATGTTTTGAACGTTTTTTTTTTAAAAAAAACAAATATTTGAAGTTTCGAAAATGTGTTTTTGCATGGATTTCTTAAATACAACAAAAATTATTTTGTTGCATTTATAGATTTTACAACATGTTTGTAAAACTACAAAGGGTATT
>Ga0307509_10011321_pt1 | contig 10816 bp, 13 predicted proteins | sample 10_EM_MG_FD_202245 | JGI IMG/M metagenome (GOLD analysis project Ga0307509, IMG submission 202245) | Populus trichocarpa ectomycorrhiza microbial communities from riparian zone in the Pacific Northwest, United States - 10_EM | ecosystem: Host-associated > Plants > Roots > Unclassified | place... | reverse complement strand
ATGAGCTTGGAAGTGAGGTAGTATGTGGGCCAAACCACTTGTAAGATTTGAACTACGGGGAGAAAAAAAACATGTTAGCGACAAAAAATGACACCCATGCATGCATGTGTCATGAGGAAGGGGAGAAGAATAGTGGGAGAGAGATGGGACACACAAGGTTAGAATAACCGAAACCTAGGAGAACCAGTATCTCATTCACACGCTATCTTCGTTCTCCATGGATTTCTCCAAAATGGGCTTCAGCACCATGTCATGTGTAATACCAACTGCCATTCCCATTCTCTGGGCGGGCGGAAGGGTTGTGCACGGATGCGGAGGAGGAAAACGGGATGGCGGTGGAAGAGTTGAGAGGGTTGGGAAGGAGATAGAGGAAGGGCTGGCCGTGCCCGTGGGGCGCTCGATGAGGTTCTACTATTCCGGGGGTATGCAGTCGTTGCGTGCTGCGATCCAGAAGATGGGGATTGGGGTGTAAGTACATCCAGGGACTCTGTCACCTGCACTATAGTCTTTCTGAATGGGCTGATCCCAAAGGACTTCAAGTAGCGCGTCTGAGTGCCAGCGGCGATCGAGAACCTGCAACGGAATGGGTTTTGCTATAGAGGATTGCCTTTTGAGAGGATATTTAACCCAATGAGAGTTGGCGATTTTGGTCAGGATTTCGTTGTCACCTTCCCGTGGCTGTGTAACGTGTAACCATGACACGTCGATGGAGTGTCGATGGCTGTGCAGAATACACAAAGACAAACCACCTCGAGGTTGATTCGTAACTCACCAGTTGCCACCCTCCTCGAGACTTGAAACTGAATCCCAGTGCCATCACCGACTACCCATCCCTCAACGCATCGTCAATGCAGGCCATCAAGGATATCAATGAGGGAAAGCATGTTGCACGTCGACGAAACTTGTTGTGGGTTGAAGAAGGTCGAGGTGAGTGACAAAAAGCAGGTCCTTTGTAGGATGACTAGTACTGAATCGGGCGGTGCAGGTCGGCTTCACCCACGGACGACTATCGACGCGCTACCCGACGATGTTCTCCTAGAAACATTCGAGTTATATCTGGACAAAGACGATGCCGATGACTTTGACCACGATCATGATTATGATGGATGGCGAACGCTGGTACATGTGTGCCGCAGATGGCGATGCATCGTGTTTGCTTCACCACGTCGCTTAGATCTGAAACTTTACTGCACTCATCAACGATCGGTCAACTCGAAGACGCTGGATATTTGGCCGGCATTGCCTATTGTCATATTCGCCTGGAACATGCGTTCCGAAGAGGATGTGGCTAACGTCATTTCCACGCTCAGGCATCACAATCGAGTGTCTAAAATCCGTTTCCAGGATGGGCCACTTCCAAATTCCTTTTTGGAAGAATTTGCGGCAATAGACGAGCCATTCCCAGAGCTGACAAGTCTGACGCTCACGTGTTACGAACCAGATGAGCCAGTCCTTCCGGATTCTTTTTTGGGCGGATCTGCCCCACGTCTGCGATCACTCGACTTGGAAGGCGTTCCTTATCCCTCAATTGGGAAACTACTTTCATCCACCACTAACCTTGTCTGGCTTTCCCTTGAGCGTATTCCTCATTCTGGATATATTGCACCCGAGACAATTGTCCCTTGTCTGTCCATGTTGCCCAGGCTCGGATCACTTGTTCTTAAATTCGAATACCCTCGATCTCCGGCCCAGCGAGAAAGTCGACATCCACCCCCGCTCACTCGTGTAGTCTTCCCCAATCTCGCCTCTTTTAACTTCCGTGGCGATATCGAGTACGTGGAGGACATCCTGTCTCAAATCGAAACACCCGTACTCGATGAAGCCGTATTTGGGTTCTTCAATCAACTAGTATTCGACAGTCCACTACTCGGGCACTTCATCCGTGGCACGGAAACATTCACGACAATCCATACGGCATGCGTGGAATTCTTCAGTGATTTTATCGCGGTCACACTTCCGCGACTAGGAGAGACAGCTGATGATGACCAGGTTGCCCTGTATTTGTCCATCTCTTGCAAATCGTTGGATTGGCAGCTTTCTGCTCTCGCACAGGTCTTGGGCTCATTCTTGTCTTCCCTCCAAACTCTGGAAACCCTCGAGATCAAAGTACATCATGAAGATTGGCAAGGCGAACTTGAAATTGAGGTCATCCAATGGCGAGAACTTTTACACCCATTCACCTCCGTGAAGCATATGACCCTTGATAAATCGGCTCGGCTTATCGCACCTGCCCTTCAAGAGCTTGGTGGGCAAAGAGCAACAGAAGTTTTACCTGCTCTAGAAGATATTTTCTTAACGACCAGTTGGCCGCCATCAGGGCCTGTCGAAGAAGGCATTGAGCAGTTCATTGCCACACGACAACTCCACGGACACCCCGTAACTGTCCACTACTAAGACTAAGACTTCAAACTAAGGGGTACATGTGGCAGGAGGTGGGTAATTGTTCCCATCAGATTGATGCTTCGTGATGTCTACTTATTGCCATCTCCCTTAGCTTTTTTTTTGACGCCGGAGGTGCCAACTACTATACTTTTCCTACTGCCATGAACTCTGATATCCTTGTATGAGATCTTTCTTTGGACCCAGTAGGCAGTATATACTTTGACACTCGGTGTACCAGGACATTTATCCCAACCTGTAATGTGTTGTTATATCACAGTACATAGACATAGGACCCGAGCCCCTTATTTCAGAGGGCAATTCGTCGCGTCGCGCCACATGTTTAGGGACAATTCTATCTTGTGGACTTATCATGAACGTTCTGCTTTACTATGGTTGACATAAAACCCAAAATAGAAAAAATCGTATTGTGTATTAATGCCTACTGAATGCGTCCAGTTTAACTCCCTTTCCACTTCCACAAAACAGGCCATTGCCGTCGGGAGGAGGGATAGTAATAACAAATGCACCAAAGAATGCAGCGTCCGGTCTACTGTACAACAACAAACGAAGAAGCGATAATAAATAATAAATAAAATATAAAAGATATATGCGCGGTGGTGTGCGTGTGTGTGCTGTGTGCGTGTGCGAACGAGCTGGTTTCCGTGACGATGAACGAAATCGAATCTATGCCTCGGGGCGTGAAAACTCCCTTGTTAAGGGTTTCCCCCGACTCTGCGTCTTTGTCGCACCCCTAACCTTGCAGCGTTTCGCCTTGGGCTCTGCTGGCTCAGCTCCAGGCTCCGGGACTTCCCTTGCCCTCGGCCCCGACCGAGACGGTGCATACGCATCCGCAGTAACTGCGCTTCCCGGCACGCGAGGCGGGGAAGGAGGAGGAGGGTCCTCGTCCTCATCGTCCGAGCAGCCCGTGGGGTCATAGCCGAAAAACTTGCTGTCCGGATAGTCGTCCCAATGAACCGTGAGGCCAGCCTTCCGACCCATCCGCACGCGCCGGCACAACGAACGGGTATCAGCGCTCGTCCGGGAGGTCGTTGTACTCCTTGAGCATGGCAAACTCGATAGGGCTAAAGTTCTGCGCGACCTGGGCGAGCGAGAGCCAGCCGATCTTGACGAGGCGGAAGAGCGCCTTGGGCGTGAGCAAGCCGTAGTTCTTGTGCGGGTTGCGCATGTGCCAGTCGGCCGCGACGAGCGACGCCACGGGGTCGAACACCTTGGACGCCTTCACGCGTTGGGCACCACAACTTGTGCGCAAAGTCGCGGACTTTGATCCCGGCCGCTCAGGGGCTCTCTCCGCGTTCTTCCGGTGTCAGCTCAACGACGGGGAGGTCCGTCGCGATTTCGGCTGGGACGGGAGAGACGAGTTCGGGATGGTGGGAGGAGGATGGTTCGGTGGTGGAGGTGGCATCGGTGGCATTAAGGTCGAGATTAGGTCGTGCTCGTTGATATGTTGTGACTGTAATGGATGTCGAGGGATGGGCAGCGAGTGGAGATGATGGTCCTCTACACATGACCTTTGGGCCCGGAGACGCCGTCGACCGTGAATCATGTTCGGATGATTCATTATGACGACACTTTCTCAGCGATGGGGAACCCCTGAGGGGGCTGAGGTAGAAGAGAGGGTTGTGCTGGTATCGGACGTGGTTTGTTCACGGACGCGGAGGAGGGAAATGGTGCGGGTGTGGCGGAGGAATGGAGGAAGAGTTGAGAGGGTTGGGAAGGAGAGAGAGGAAGGGCTGACCGTGGCCCTTGACAGCTTGACGCGCCAAGCAACTTTGGATGAACTAAGGTGGGAACTCCGAATGGATCTGAGATGGGGTTGGCATTCGCAGCAGCTACCCGTGAGAGGATATTAAGTCCCATGAGAGGTCGGCGACTTTGGTCAGGATTTTCCAGTGATTTTCATGGTTGAGACGTCGGTGCCAGTTCGAGCCGAAATCTGGACCGACTGTTCCGTTCCTGCATCGCTCTCAGCTCTGACACATGGCAAAGGCGTGGTCTGCGCTTGCGTCACACCATCGATGGGTAACTTGAACTGCGAGGAGTTTGCCGAGTGCGGCGTTGGCGCGCCACCGCGCCAGGAGATTTGATACTGTATGGTGGGAGCGCACCTTTGATGTAAGGGTATGCGCGTGTGCAGCGCTCGCGTGCATCGTCAGCGTCTTCAAACTTCCGAGATATGTTAGCAGCGTTTGCACAGGACCGACGCGCGCTGTGGCGCTACGAGGGGGAAAGATGTGGGGGGACGTAGCGTGGGCGCTGGGCAGTATACCGCAGGGGGTAAGTCCAAGCTGCCGTGAGTCCGATAGTGGCCTGAGGTCCGAGGTGGGTCCGCGTTCCCGAGGGGAAAGCGAAGGCGCAGGGAGAGGAAAGAGAGAGGGGGAGAGGCCGTGTTCCCAAGAATAGGAATGCGCGGTAGGGGGTTCGTAACAGGCGTAACAAAAGGCTTGAGGCGGCGGCACACGAATGGAGAGGGAAAGGAAAGTGGTCTATTGCATCGAGACGGTTCACTCATTCCCTTCGCCGATGCCGGGCGAGGGTTGTATACAAGGACGCGAAGAGTTTCTATGCGCGCGACAGCAAGCGCGAGGTAACAAGAACGACGACGGTCGACAGTAAGGGCTAAGGTATACAGGAAAGTGTAGAAGGAGGTAAGGCAAAAGGAGATAGCAAACGTACGAAGAGTGTCCTGAATGCTCCTGAATATAGTGTACAGTAAAATGCGAGTCCGGCGATGTGTGGCCCCGAGTGAGGCCCGACTGGCGAGGTGTCACGTATTGTATGCTGTTGTCTTGACAGCTCGAGGCGGCGAGAGTGGCCGATCTGCGTGGCGTCGGCGGCGCGGTCTGAGGCAGGTGGCGGTGGTCGCGTTGGCGCGCCAAAGGGTCGTCACGTGGTCGAAGAGTGAGGCCAGTGAAGCCCCTTGATGGATATGGATGCCAAAGTAGCACGGTGAACAAATCCGCTGACTCACACTCACGTACTCAACGTTATTTCTGTGATTGATGACAGATGGAATAACGAAACGACAACCAAGGAAATTTTTCGAATACCTTTAGTAGCCACGTTAACTCCGTAGGTACAAAATATTTTACTGTATGAACAAGGGAGGCCCGCTCATCGGCATGGTGTCAGCGTGTGGTGTGATTGTGAGGGTTTGAGAGAGAAAAAAAAGTAACTGTCTTGAGGGCTTTTGGGTAATAGAACCATATCAGCCTTGGTCAATTGCAAAGCTGCATAAAGAAAGTGTCTGGCCGCGGCGTGACTGTGCGATGTTGTAGTCTACAACAACAAATGAAAAAGGGATAATAAATAAATAAAATAAGGAAAGATGTGTGCGTGGTGTGCGTGTGTGCTGTGTGTGCATGTGCGAACGGGTTGATTTCCGTAATGAAGAACGAAATCGAATTTATACCTCGGGACGCGAAAACTGCCTTTGCAAGGGTTTCCCCCGAATATGCGTCTTCGTCATACCCCTAACCCTTCGGCGTTTCACCTTGGGCTCTGCTGGTTCAGGTCCAGCCTCTGTGACTGCTCTTGCCCTCGACTCAGACCGAGAGGGTACATCCGCAGTAGCTGCGCTTCCTGACACGCGAGGCGGGGAAGGAGGAGGAGCGTCCTTGTCCTCATCGTCCGAGCAGCCGATGGGGTCATAGCCGAAAAATTTGCTGTCCGGATAGTCGTCCTAATGAACCGTGAGGCCAGCTTTCCTGCGCATCCGCACGCGCCGAGAAGACGTCGGCATGCGTTCGCGCGCCGGCACGACGAACGGGTATCGCCGCTCGTCCGGGAGGTCGTTGTACTCCTTGAGCATGGCAAACTCGACGGGGCTAAAGTGCTGACCGACCTGGGCGAGCGTGAGCCAGCCGATCTTGACAAGGCGGAAGAGCGCCTTGCGCGTGAGCAAGCCGTAGTCCTTGTGCGGGTTGCGCATGTGCCATCGGCCACGATGAGCGACAGCACGGGGTCAAACACCTCGGAGACCTTGCACGAGTTGCGCACCGACTCATATGTAAGGTCGGGTGCCGGCTCGACGATGGGGAGGTATGGCGCAATTTCCGTTGAGACGGGAGAGACGGTTCGGTAGAGGTGGCATCGAGGGCAAGATTAAATCGGATTCGTTGAGGTATGGCGGGTGTCGAGGAATGGACAGCGAGTGAAGATGATGGCCCTCTACACATGACCTTTGACGCAGTCAGCCGTGAATCATGTTCGGATGATTCTTCATGACGACGCTTTCTCGGCAATGTGGAGCCATCTGAGGGGGCTGAGGTAGAAGAGAGGGGAGTGCCGATGTCGGACGTGGTTTGTGAACGGATGCGGAGGAAGAAATTGGTGTGGCAGAGGAAGATTTGAGAGGGTCGGGAAGGAGAGAGAGGAAGGGCTGGCCGTGGCCCGTGGGGGGCTCGATGAGGTTCCACTGTTTCGGAGGAATGGAAATGTTGCGCGCTGCGATATTACTGAAAATGTGGGTGGGGGTGTAAGACTCTGTCACACGCACTACGGTTTTCGAATGAGCCTATCCCTAGGGACCTCAACGTCTCAACTAGCGCGTCTGAGCGCCAGCGGCGATCCAGATCCCGTGATGGGATGGGCTTTGCTGGTAGAGGATTGCCTGTCTTTTGAGGGTATATGACCCAGTGAGAGTCGGCGATTTTGGTGAGGATTTTCATTGTCACGTGGCTGTCACGGTGTAATCATGACATGTCGATGGCTGTGCAGCATACACAAAGACAAACGATGCAGGCAAAACACGACCTCAAGGCCTCAAGGCTTGGATGACCACATTGCTGCAATCCGCCTTGTCTCGAGATTGATTCATCGCTCACCAGTTGCTGCCCCACCTCCTCGAAACTTGAAACTGAACCCCAGTGCCATCACCGACTACCCATTTCTCGGCGCATCGTTAATGCAGGCCATCAAGGATATCAATAAGGGAAAGCATGTTGCACGTAGATGAAAGTTGTTGAGGTTTAGAGAACGACGAGGTGAGTGACAAAAAGCAGGTCCTTCGTAGGATGACTAGTACCGAATTGGGCGGTGCAGATCGGCTTCACCCACGGACGACTATTGAGGCGCTCCCCGACGATGTTCTCCTAAAAACATTCGAGTTATATCTGGACAAAGATGATGCCGATGAAATTGACGATGGTCATGATTATGATGGATGGCAAACGCTGGTACATGTGTGCCACAGATGGCGATGTATCATGTTTGCTTCTCCACGTCGCTTAGATCTCAAACTTTACTGCACTCGACAACGATCGGTCGACTCAAAGACACTGGATATCTGGCCGACATTGCCTATTGTCATATTTGCCGTGGACATGCATTCCGAAGAGGATGTGACTAGCATCATTTCCGCGCTCAGGCATCACAATCGAGTGTGTAAAATCTATTCCTACAACCAGCAATTTCAAGATTCCTTTTTGGGGGAATTTGCAGCAATAGATGAGCCATTCCCGGCGCTGACAAGTCTGCAGCTCATCTCTTCTGGACAAAACGTGCCAGTCTTTCCCGATTCATTTTTGGGCGGATCTGCTCCCCGTCTGCGATTACTCGTCTTGGATGGCATTCCTTATCCCTCAATCGGAAGACTATTTTCATCCACCACTAACCTTGTCCAGCTTTCGCTTCATCATATTCCTCGTTCCGGATACATTGCTCCCGAGACGATCGTCCCTTGTCTGTCCATGTTGCCCAGGCTCGAATCACTTCTTCTTCAATTCCAATACCCTCGGTCTCAGGCCCAGCGAGAAAGCCGACATCTGCCCGCGCTCACTCGTGTAGTCTTCCCCAACCTCACCTTTTTTAACTTCGGAGGCGATATCGAGTACTTCGAGGACATCCTGTCTCAAATCGAAACACCCATACTCAATGAAGCCGTTTTTTTTTTCTTCAATCAATTAGTATTCGACACTCCACTACTCGAACACTTCATCCGTCGCACCAAAACATTCATGACAATCCATACGGCACGCGTGCTATTTTTCAGTGATAGTATTGTGTTCATACTTCCGGGACTAGGAGAGACAGCTGATGGTGACCGGGAAACCCTGTATTTGTCCATCTCTTGCGAGCCATTGGATTGGCAGCTTTCTGCTCTCGCACAGGTCTTGGACTCATTCTTATCTTCCCTCCAAACTGTGGAAAGCCTCGAGATCAGAGTAAGTGACCAAGATTGGCAAGGCGAAATTGAGGTCATCCAATGGCAAGAACTTTTACACCCGTTTACCTTTGTGAAACATGTGACCCTCGACGAATCGGCTGAGCTTATCGCACCTGCCCTTCAAGAGCTTGCTGGGGAAAGTGCAACAGAAGTGTTACCTGCCCTACAAGATCTTTCCATAAGGTCGTGGAAAAGGCGGCCATCGGGGCCTGTCCAAGATGGCATCGAGCAGTTCATTGCCACACGACGATTCCACGGACACCCCGTAACTGTCCACTACTAAGACACCAAACTAAGGGGCACATGTGTCGGGAGGTCGGTAATTGTTCCCATCAGATTGATGCTTCGTGATATCTACTTATCGCCATTTCCCTTAGCATCTTTGGACCCAGTGAGCAGTATATACTTTGACACTCGGAGTACCAGTGCATTTATCCCAACCTCTACGAGTGTGTTGTTATATCGCAGTACATAGACATAGGACCCGAGCGCCTGTATATCAGAGGGGAATTCGTCGGGACAATTCCGCTTTGTGGATTCATCATAAAGCAGAAGGACGTCCTGTTTTACGATAGTTGAGATAAAACCAAAATAGAAAAAATCGTATTGTGTATTATTATAATGCCTACTGAATGCGCCCAGTTTAACTCCCTTTCCACTTCCACAATACAGTCCATTACCGTCGGGAGGAGGGATAGTAATACCACTACAAATGCACCAAGGAATACAGCGTCCGGTGTGCGATGTTGTAGTCTACAACAACAAAAACGAAAAAGCGATAATAAATAAATAAAATATGGAAGATATGTGCGTGGTGTGCGTGTGTGCTGTGTGCATGTGCGAACGAGCTGGTTTCCGTAACGATGAACGAAATAGGGATCTATACCTCGGGGCGCGAAAACTCCCTTCGTAAGGGTTTCCCCCGACTTCGCGTCTTCGTCGCACCCCTAACCTTTCGGCGTTTCGCCTTGGGCTCTACTGGCTCAGCTCTGGCTCCGGGACTTCCCTTGCTCTCGGCCCTGACCGAGAGGGTGCTTCACCATCCGTAGCAGCTACGCTTTCTGGCACGCGAGGCGGGGAAGGAGGAGGAAGAGCGTCCTCGTCCTCATCGTCCGAGCATCCGGTGGGGTCATAGCCGAAAAACTTGCTGTCCCTGAGACACGTGTTGTGGCCTTGAGGCAGCGTGTGGTAGCGTGCGTGTAAGGAGGTGTCGAGGTGACTTGGTCAAGGAGACAGGTTCCTAGGTCTCGGCGTGAATCTGGACGATTTTGATTGTGTTACCTTCATTAATTAATGCCAAGGTTCATGGTAATTGCTCGTATAGCTGCACAGACCTACTGGATCCAGTGCAGTGATTGAAAGCCCGGTTGAGTCCAGGCTTTGGCCTTTTTTTGGTCAAGTCAACTGTAACCAAAGGCCGGTCCGGACTGGTCCGTTTCAACAACGATCTCAGCTCCCCCGTTTCGTCGCACAATGCGGCACAAACCTTTCACAGATCCATTTCCAGCTCAAATCCGCTCAGCGGGTGCCGAACCCAGTCTCGTGTGGATTCAAGTTATTCTGGGCCGTGCCTCAAAGGCACTCTGATCCATGGATTCCCAAAGCCCGAGCAGAAGTCCAACTTCAATGTCACTCGAATGACCAAACTAAACTTACTTGATTTACCCGTCCGGACCCTCTCAAATATACTGGGACACCTCGACTATCTCGACATCATACGGTCCTCTGCCGTACGTGGCCCTTTCTGACTGTGGTTCATTCACACAAGGTTTGTTATTAGGTTTGTAAGCAATTCCATGCCATAGTCGCATCGTCATCTGCCCTCCAATACCGTATCGAACTTGCCGCGGATGGGCTCGTTGATCTGCCCACAGGCGGGCACGCACCGACCGCAGCCTCGCGCCTCGATCTGCTCCTCGAGCGGCGCGCAGCCTGACGAGCCATACGCCCCCGGCGGCGCGCATCCGTAGCGCTAACGGGCCACTGCCATGCGTACGAGTTAGTGGAGTGCCTGTTCGCCAAAGCTTTGGAGGAATCCGGGGCGGCGCATCGGCTGGTGGCGTCTTGGCTGCCGAGCAGCTTGGCGGACGAGACAAGGCTGGTCGTGGACGACCTCGGTGTGCGGATTAAGGACTTTGCCCTCGACCCCGCGCAAGATCTCATCGTCCTCCTAGAGCACTGTCTCCCCGGCGGTCCCATCGCCGGAAGCACGAGCTCTCCGGACGCTGCGACCGGCGCTGACATCCGCGT
>Ga0307509_10011319_pt1 | contig 10817 bp, 12 predicted proteins | sample 10_EM_MG_FD_202245 | JGI IMG/M metagenome (GOLD analysis project Ga0307509, IMG submission 202245) | Populus trichocarpa ectomycorrhiza microbial communities from riparian zone in the Pacific Northwest, United States - 10_EM | ecosystem: Host-associated > Plants > Roots > Unclassified | place... | reverse complement strand
CGGGCGCCGGTGGCCCGCGCGCGCTCGGCGTGACGGAGAGCCCGGCCGTGGTGGCGGTGCCGGTGGCGCATCCGCTGGCCCGCCGGTCATCGGTGGATCTGGCCGACCTGGCCGACGCGTATTGGATCGACGCCCCCGAGGTCGCGCCGTTCGCCCGGCTGCCGATCGACGGCCTGCGCGCGGGCCTGCGCTACGACGGCGCCGACGCGGCGGTGCTGGCCGGCCTGGTGGCCGGCGGGCACGGCTTGGCGGTGTTGTCCGCGCCGCTGGTCGCCGCACATCCCGGCCTCGCCGGCGTGCCGATCGGCACGCCTCGGCTGGTGCACCGGGTCGAACTGCTGCGTCTGCCGGCCGCCGTCGCCGACGAACCCGCCGAGCGACTGGCCGCGTTGCTCAGCGCCGGGACGTGAGGCCGGCCCGGCGGCCGCGCGCGGAGCGCGAGCAACGACGGCGCCGGGCGGATGCCATGCAGGACAGCCCGGCAGCCGCGCGCGGAGGGTGACCAACGACGGCGCGAGGCGCCGCACCGGGGACTCGACTTTCACCGTACGGCAAAGGGAATTTGATCTTTAGCGCAACGACTTCAACAGTGCGATGTCGGCCGCGTGCCCTTCGTGCTCGACGCTGGGCGTCTCGACGATGACCGGAATGCCGGCGGTCGCTGGGTGAGTCATCAGCTCCGCGAACGCCGCAGTGCCGATCTTCCCTTGGCCGATCGTCTCGTGGCGGTCGCGGGTGGAGCCGCACTCGTCCTTGGAGTCGTTGGCGTGGATCAGCATCAGCCGGTCGGGGCCGACCGTGGCGATCAGCGCGTCGAGTGTCTCGGTCATGCCGCCCGGGGTGGCCAGGTCGTGGCCGGCCGCCCAGGCGTGGCAGGTGTCGAAGCAGACGCCCAGCCACGGGTGTTGCTCGACGGCCGCCAGGTAGGGACCGAGATCCCGCACCTTCGACGCCAGGCTGCGGCCGCCGCCCGCGCTCGGCTCGACCAGCAGCCTGGGCAGGTCGCGCGCGGCCGCGTCGTCGAGCATCGGCAGCAACGCCTCGCGCAGCTGGTGCAGGGCCTTGGCCTCGTGCTCGGCATCGACCGCGCTGCCCGCGTGGTAGACGACCGCGCTCGCGCCGATGGCCTTGCCCCGCTCCAGCGAGTGCGCCAGCGTGGCGACCGAGCGTTCGACCGTCAGCCCGGTCGGCGAGCCCAAATTCACCAGCAAAGAGGCATGGACGTACGCCGGGAGCCCGCGCTCGCCGATCCCGTCGCGGAACAGCGTGTCCTGCTTCGGGTCGCCCGGCGGCATCGCCCAGCCGCGCGAGTTGGAGACGTAGACCTGCAGCGCCTCCGACCCGGCCGCGTCCACGTAGGGGAGGGCCGCCTTGGCCAGCCCGCCCGACGTCTTGGTGTGCGACCCGATCCGGCGGTCTAGAAGCACTGGATGACCACCTGCGAGTTCGGCTGGACCGGGGTGTTGCCGCCCGGGTTCTGCCCGCGGACGAACCCGTTCGGGTTGAACCCGGCGATCTGCACCTGCAGGCCGAGCTGCTGCAGCGTCTGCTGCGCCTGCTGACACTGCTGGTTGGTCACGTCGGGGACGGTGACCTGCGGCGGGCCCTTGCTCACGTCGAGGGTGATCTCGGCGTCGTTGGCCACGCCGCTGCCCGCCTTGGGCGTCTGGGCGATGACCTGGTCCTGCGGCTGGTTGCTGTCCTTGTACCGCTCGACGGCGGTGAGGCCGAGGCTCTGCAGCTGGTTGCGGGCGTCGTTGACGTTCGTCCCGACCAGGTTGGGCACCTGGATCGGCGCCCGGCCCTTGCTGACCACGACGGTGACCGTGTCGCCCCGCTTGAGCTCCTCGCCCTTGCCCGGGTTGGTGGAGATCACCGAGCCCTCGGGCACGGTGTCGCTGTACTGCCCGGCGCCCTCCTTGTACTGGAGGTTCGCCTGGGCGAGCTCGGTCTTGGCCGCGGCCACCTCGACGCCGGTCAGATCGGGCACCTCGAAGCGCTCCGGGCCCAGGGACAGGGTGATCGTGATGGCGCCGCCCTTGACGATCCGCTCCTGCGGGCCGGGTTTCTGGGCGACCACGGTGTCCTTGGGGATCGTCTCGCTGTACGCGCCGTCGGCGGTGATCAGCTCCCAGTTGTGCTGCCGGGCGTACAGTTGCGCCTGCTCCTTGGTCATGTTGACCAGCGTCGGCGTCTCGGTGTAGCGGCCCAGCGTCACCCACCAGGTGCTGCCGATCACCACGAGCACCATCACGGCGATCGCGGCGGACAGGAAGATGCGCCGCCGGTCGATCCCGCCGGCCGGGCGCAGGCCGGGGTCGCCCCGCCGGTAGGTCTGCGTGTTGCGGCTCTGCTCGGGCAGGCGCGCCCAGCTGGGCCGGTCGGTCACCGCGGGCACCATGGCGGTCGCGTCGGCGGCGGAGTGCCGGGACGGCACCTGGCGCAGCAGCGCGGTCTGCACGTTCTGCGCGCCCAGGTCGTCGCGCACCGACTGCACCTCGGCGAGCATCGCGCCGGCATCGGTGGGGCGGGCGCCCGGGTCGCGCCGGGTCGCCCGGGCCACGATGTCGTCGAGCGGCTTGGGCACGCCCTTGACCGCCTCCGACGGAACCGGGACGTCGTTGTCGACGTGCTGCCAGGCCACCGCGACCGGGTCGTCGCCGTCGAACGGGACCTTGCCGGTGAGCATCTCGTAGAGCACGATGCCGGCCGAGTAGACGTCGGTGCGGGCGTCGGCGTGGCCGTCGGTGACCAATTCGGGCGCGACGTACGCCACCGTGGCCATCAGCTGGCCGGAGTCGTCGTTGCCGCTCGCCTCGACCGCGCGGGCCAGGCCGAAGTCGGCGACCTTCACGACGGCGTCGACCAGGTTGGCCGCGCCACCGCTGGGGGCGGCGGCGACCAGCACGTTCTCCGGTTTCACGTCGCGGTGCACCAGGCCGGCCCGGTGGGCGGCGGCGATCGCGGAGAGCATCTGCTCGAGGATCGCCAGGGCCTCGACGGGGGTGAGCCGGCGGCGCTCGGTGAGCAGGTCGCGCAGGGTGCTGCCCTGCACGAACTCCATCACCAGGTAGGGCAGGCCCTGGTGGCGGCCCTGGTCGTAGACGGCCACCACGTTGGGGTGGGTGAGCCGGGCGATCGTCTTGGCCTCGTCGGTGAACCGGTCCACGAAGTGGACATTCGTCGCCTGCGAAGGATGAATGATCTTCAGGGCGACGGTGCGCTCGAGTCGCTGGTCAACGGCGGTGTAGACGGTCGCCATGCCACCACGAGCCACGCGACCGGTGATCCGGTAGCGGCCGTCAATGGTGGTGCCGATCAGCGTGTCGGCGACTGTGGTGTCCATCGGCGTGAAGTGTATGTGTCTTTCGGGTGTGGGCAGACCAGGATGTCATAGCTGAGTCCAAACGGGTACGCCCAGCGACGATCCGCGGGTGTTCTGCCCCGGCAAAAGCCTGATTTAGTGGGGCCAGCGGCGATGCCGGGCTTGCGGGGAATCGGTCGGTTCGGCGGAGTAGCCCGGTGTGGCCGAGGTCTCGCTCGGCGACGGGTCGGCGCTGGTGCTCGGGCTCGCGGAATCGCTTGGCACGGGCTCGCTCTGGGGCACGGTCGGGGTCGGGACCGGGGGCAGGCTGCCGCAGTGGCATTCGCCCTTTGCCGGGCTTGTCGTCCGAAGCGGACTCGCGTTTCGCGCGGCGGCTTTCGCGGCGGCTTTCGTGATGGCGCCGGCGGCCGGGTCGGCAAGGGTTGGCGTCGTGATGGGCGCCGGCGGGAGGTCGTCCGGCCTTATCGGACTTTTCGCTTTTGTCGGGCCGCGACCGATTCCCGAGTTCGGGGAGAAGGTCGTGCCCGGCTGCGACGGGACCGTGCCGGCCTGGGCGGCGTTCAGGAACGAGCCCAGGCCGTTCACCACCCCGAGGTACGCGCCGGCCGCGCCCACGACCGTGAGCACGCCCAACGCCGTGATCAGGGCGGCCCGTCGCGGCCCCCGGATCTTCGGCGTCCCGGCCGGCTCCTCCGCCAGCAGCCCGCCGAACGTGTTCATCCCGGTCGAGGTCATGTCCGGCCCGCGGGACGGCGGTTCCACCGGCCGCCGGCCCAGGTCGTAGCGCACCGACCGAAGCGCTCCGGACCACTCGGCACGGACTCTCCGCAACAGGCTCATCGCGTTGGTTCTCCGATCTGGCACGCTGTAGGAGTGAACGAATCCGTTACCGCCGCGCCGTCCGCCTGGGTCAACCTGCCGGACGTGTCCACGAAGCTCGGCGTGTCGATCAGCAAGGTGCACCAGATGATCCGCGACGGGCAGCTGATCGCGGTCAGGCACGAGGGCGTCCGGCAGGTCCCGGCCGAGTTGGTGGCGAACAGCACCGTGCTCAAACACCTCCCGGGCGTGCTGACCTTGCTCCGCGACGCCGGGTATAACGACGAAGAGGCCCTCCGGTGGCTCTACGAGCCCGACTCGGATCTCGACGGCAACGCCGCGGTCGGCCTGGGCGGCCACCGGGCCCGCGAGGTGAAGCGGCGGGCGCAGGCTCTCGGTTTCTGATGCGCCATCTGGCGTACGTGTCGGTCCTGGCCGGCTGTCTCGTCGCCGCGATCTGGCTGGAGCCCGTGCTGCGGGTCGGCGTGTTCCGCCGGTGGCGCCGGCTCCTGCTGACCGTCCTGCCGGTGGCGGCGGTCTTCGTGCTGTGGGACCTCGCGGCGATCGCGGCCGGGCACTGGCACTTCGACGAGTCGCAGATGACCGGGGTGGTGTTCCCCGGCGGCCTGCCGCTCGACGAGGTGCTGTTCTTCCTCGTGGTGCCGGTCTGCGCGGTGCTCGGCCTCGAGGCGGTGCGCAAGGTGCTGCGCCGCCCGGCCGGCGACGAGTGACCTACACGGCGGCGGCCGTCCTCGGCGTCCTGGTCGCGGTGGCGCTCGACCTGTTCGTGCTGCGCGTCCGGCTGCTGGGGCGGGTGGTCTTCTGGGCTACGTACCCCCTGATCGTCTTTTTTCAGCTTTTGTCCAATAGCATCCTGACCGGCCGCGACATCGTGATGTACGACCCGGCCGCGATCCTCGGGTGGCGGATCGCCTACGCGCCGATCGAGGACCTGCTGTTCGGCTTCGCGATGGTCCTTCTCACCCTCGACCTGTGGGTGTGGTGGGGCCGCCGCGGCGTCGACTAGGCCAGCTCGCGGTGGATCGCCACGCCCAGCTGTAGCAGACCGACCACGGCGAGCCCGAGCCAAACCGCCGCCGCCACGTTGATGGCGATGGGGACGATGGCCGCCGCGAGCAGGCCGAAGATGGCTACCAACACTCGGGTCGGCCGCTCGGCGACGGTCACGACGCCGATCTCCGACATGCCCGCCGCCGTGGCTCGGGCCCTCGCGTATTCCTGCAACCAGCTCACCCCGCCGGCCGCGACCACCAACCAGGCCGGCGCCCCCGCCAGCCAGAACGCCAGCAGCCACGCCGCCTCGCCCAGCCGGTCGGCCACCGAGTCGTAGACGTAACCGAACCGCGACGCTCGCCCACTCACCACCGCCACGGCCCCGTCGAGACCGTCGGCCACGGCCGCCAGCAGCACCAGGACCGCCCCGAGCGCCGCGCCGGCCCGGCCGAGCGAGCCCGCCACGAGCGGCACGCACCAGCACAGCACCAGCCCTGCCGTGGTGACCGCCGACGGCGCGACCCGCCGGGCGGCGAGCCACGACCCGCCCCGGTACGCGATGCGCACCCAACCCCGCACCACCGCGGAGGCCGCCCCCGGGTCGAAGCCGCCGTGCAGCCGGGCCCAGGCCGCGCGGTACTCCTCCCAGGTCACCGCCGGGTCAGGCAGCCGCGGAGATCTCGGACGGGGACAGCAACTGCCACACCTCGCGGGTCGCCGTCGAGCGGTTGAGCGTGATGAAGTGGATGCCCGGCACGCCCTCGTCGAGCAGCCGGGCGCACATCTCGGCGCACAGCTCGATGCCCAGCGCCCGCACCGCCGCCTCGTCGCCGGCCACCCGCTCGAAGCGCTCGAGCAGGCGCGGCGGGAACGGCGCCCCGGACAGCTGGCTGGACCGCTCGATGGTGGCCATCCGGGTCACCGGCATCACGCCGGGCACGATCGGGGTGGCGCAGCCGGTGGCGGTCACCCGGTCGCGCAGGCGTAGGTATTCCTCCGCGTCGAAGAACATCTGGGTGATGGCGAAGTCGGCGCCCGCGCGGCATTTGCGGACGAAATTCTGGGTGTCGCTCTCGACGTCGGGCGAGCGGGGGTGTTTGTACGGGAACGCGGCCACGCCGACGCTGAAATCCCCCGACGCCTTGACCAGGCGAACCAGGTCTTCGGCGTAGAGCACGCCGTCGGGGTGCCGGACCCACTCGCCCATCGGGTCGCCGGGCGGGTCGCCGCGGACCGCCAGCACGTTGCGGATGCCGGCGCCGGCCAGCCGGCCGATCACGTTGCGCAGCTCGGCGACCGAGTGGTTGACCGCGGTCAGGTGGGCCATCGGCAGCAGCGTGGTCTCGGTGGCCACCCGCTCGGTGACGGCGACCGTCGTGTCCCGCGTGGTGCCGCCCGCGCCGTACGTGATGGAGACGAAGCTGGGCCGCAGCGGCTCGAGCTCGCGGATGGCCCGCCAGAGCAGCTGCTCGCCCTCGCGCGTCTTCGGCGGGAAGAACTCGAAGGAGAAGGTGGGGGCGGCCGACCGGATCAGCTCACCGATCGCCGGCGTGCGGGGTGAACGTGAAGGAAGTCCGGTTGCCACGCCAAGACTTTACCCGCACGTCTCTTATTCTGTGCGCCCGCACGAAGTGCACAAAACGGTAGCCGATCGGTACCCAGTCGCTGGACGTTCGTGGCGAGCACACTAGCGTCTGTCCGGTGACCTCCCCCGTTGAACTGGCCGGACTTCGCCCCCGAGTCGACAAGGCGCTGGCCGCGTTCCTGGCCGAGCAGCGCACCCGCCTCACCGCGATCGACCCGGCGCTGGCGGAGGTCTCCGACGCGCTCGAGGACTTCGTGCTCGGCGGCGGCAAGCGGCTCCGCCCGGCGTTCGCCTATTGGGGGTTCCGCGGCGCCGGCGGCGCCGACTCCGATGCCGTGGTGGCCGCCGTCTCCGCGCTCGAGCTGGTGCAGGCCAGCGCGCTGATCCACGACGACCTGATGGACGCCTCGGACACCCGGCGCGGCGAGCCGTCGGTGCACCGCCGCTTCGAGCGCCGGCATCGCGAGGCGTCCTGGCGCGGCGCCCCGGACGGCTTCGGCGAGAACGCCGCGGTGCTGCTCGGCGACCTGGCGCTGGTCTGGTCGGACGAGTTGCTGCACGCCTCCGGCCTGGGCCCGGCCGAGCTGGTCCGGGCGCGCCCGGTCTTCGACGAGATGCGCACCGAGGTCACCGTCGGCCAGTACCTGGACGTGCTGACCCAGGCGACCGCGGACACGTCGCTGGAGCGGGCCGGCAAGGTGGCCCGGTTCAAGGCGGCCAAATACACGGTCGAGCGCCCGCTGCTGCTGGGCGGCGCGATCGCCGGCGCGGCGAACGAGGTGCTCGCGGCGTACACGGCGTTCGGTCTGCCGCTCGGCGAGGCGTTCCAGTTGCGCGACGACATCCTGGGCGTCTTCGGCGACCCGTCGCAGACCGGCAAGCCGGCCGGGGACGACCTGCGCGAGGGCAAGCGCACGTACCTGATCGCCGCCGCCTTCGGCCTGCTCGGCGACCCGGAGACGGCCGAGCTCGACGCGGCGCTGGGCGACCCGGGGCTGGCGGTCGAGCGGCTGCGCGCGCTGATCCGGGAGTGCGGCGCGCTGGCCGCCACCGAGCGCCGGATCGACGAGTTGATGTCGGCGTCGCTGGCCGCGCTCGAGGCCGCGCCGATCGACGAGGAGGCCCGCACGGTCATGCACGCCCTCGCCGACGCCGCCACCCGCCGCACGGTCTGATCGCCGTATCGCGCGAGATCTGGGCGGGTTTCTTCCGCTGCTTTTACCGTACGAGCGTCAGATGAGTCCCCGGTGTGCCAGGGTCGCTGGCTGCAACAACAGCCCCGACCCCGGCCGCCGGGCGGGCCCGGCCCAAGACGTTTTTATGAGGCCGTGTCGCAGAGGGCCGGCGCAACCGAATCCAGCGCGGGCACGGCGCGCTCGGGCGTCGGTGCGTCCGGGGTCGGAGTGCCGGCAGTCGGCTGCGGCGGGCGGCGCAGCAGAAACGTCGTGATCAGCAGGGCGGCGACCACGAAACCGGCCGCTACCAGGAATGATCGGACGTAGCCGTCGTGCAGCGCCTCGACGGCCGGAATTCCGGATGCCGCGCGATCGGACGTGTGGGCGGCCGCCACCACCGCCAATACCGACAAACCGAGCGCTCCGCCGGCCTGCTGTGCGGTGTTGCTGAAGCCGGAGACCATGCCGGTGTCGGCCGGGGCCGCGCCGGCCATCGCCAGCATGATGATCGGCGGGACGGTGAGGCCGACGCCCAGCCCCATCACGATCAGCGGGGGCAGCAGGTCGGCCACATAGGACACGCCGGCGGGCACCCGCGCGAGCAGCAACAGGCCGATGAGCAGCAGCGAGAGGCCGGCGATCAGCACCCGGCGCGGGCCGAGGCGGCCGGTCAGGCGTGGCGCGACGAACAGCGACACCAAACCGATCACGATCGGGGTCGGCAGGAACGCCAGCCCGGTGCCGAGCGCGTCGTAGCCCATCACCCGCTGGACAAACAGGGCATTCAGGAACTGGAACCCCATGCCGGTGGCGAAGACCAGCAGCACCGCGGCGTTGGTGGTGAGCAGCCAGCGGTCGGCCAGCACCCGCAGGGCGATCAGCGGGCGGCGGGCCAGGCGCTGCCGGAGCAGGAAGGCGAGGATCAGGACCACGGCAGTGGTTCCGCTGAGCGTGGCGGGCCCGGCCGCGTCCGGCGATCCGGTACGCACGATCGCGTAGACGCCGAGCGAGAGGCCGGCCGTGATCAGGAGCGCGCCGGGCAGGTCGAGGCCGGCGGCGAGGCCCGGGCCGGTCTCGCGGGGCAGCAGACGGCAGCCGAACAGCCAGACCGCCACGCCGATCGGCACGTTGACCAGGAAGATCGCCGGCCAGCCGGCGGCGTCGGTGAGCACGCCGCCGACCACGAAGCCGACCGCGGCGCCGCCGGCCTGGGTGAAGCTGTAGATGCCCATGGCCCGGGCCTGCTCGGCCGGGGCGGGGAAGAGGCGCACGATCATGCCGATCACGACCGCGGCGGCCAGCGCGCCGCCGGCGCCCTGGGCGAAGCGGCCGGCGACCAGCAGCCCGGCGCTGCCGGCGAGGCCGCAGAGCAGGCTCGCGACGGTGAACAGGCCGAGCCCGGCGAGGAACACCCGCCAGGCGCCGATCAGGTCGCCGAGGCGCCCGGCCAGCAGCAACAGGCCGGCGAAGGCGATCAGGTACGCGTTGACGACCCAGGCCACGCCCGCGGGGGAGAAGCCCAGATCGCGCTGAATGTCGGGAACGGCGACGGCGACGATCGTGCTGTCCAGCACGATCATCAGCGACATGGCGCAGAGCACGGCGAGGGCGGCCGAGCGACGACTGTTGTCCATGCCCCGACGTTAGCAGATAATCCGGTAACAGACTATCTATTAGTCACCGATTGCGTGGCCGCCGGATCGGCTGAGGCCCGGGATCGCGGGTCGTGCCGGCCAGCGTGCCGAGCGCCTCGACGAAGGTGGCCCGGGTCTCGGCGGGCAGCCCGCCCAGCGCGTCCGCATGCACCCGGTCGACGATCCGCTGTGCCTCCTCGGCGGCGAGCCGGCCCTTCTCGGTGACCGCGATGATCCGGGCCCGCCGGTCGGTGGTCGACGGGCGGCGCTCGGCCAGGCCGCGCCGCTCCAACTCGTCGACGGTGCTGACCATGGTGGTCTTGTCCAGGTCGGCGAGGGCGGCGATCTGGATCTGGGTGCGCTCCTCCTCGAGCGCGTGGATCAGCACGCACTGCATGCGCGGGGTGAGATCGACATCCTCGAGGGCGGCGGAGAGGCGGTTGGAGAGCACGTGGCCGGCCATGTTGAGCAGGCCGGTGATGTCGCGCTCGGTGCGGAGGGGTGCTGCCATGGGTTCATCGTACCGCCGGATCGTCCGCTAATAGATGATCCGAGCGCTGGACGACCGGCGGACCATCCCCCGTGCCGGCCCACCGGTCGTCGTCTCGCTCGGCCCGTAAAAGAGCCATATTTCGGGAAATACCCGGCAGTTGGTCGTTCAATCAGGCGTCGAACCAGGTCGGCGCGTACGGCCGGACCAGCAGCGGCATCCGCGCCTCGCCGGGCGTACGGTCGCCCTTGCGGTTGTTGCACCGCCCGCAGGCCGCCACCGTGTTGACCCACTCGTTCCGGCCGCCGCGCGACCGGGGCAGCACGTGATCGATCGTCGACGCCACCCCGCCGCAGTACCCGCAGCTCCGCCTGTCTCGCGTCAGCACGCCGGCCCGCGACCACATCGGCCCGCGACTGTGCCGCCACCGCGTCACCACGTAGCTCACCAGCCGCACCACGGTCGGCATCGGATAGATCCCGATCTGCCTGTCCGGCTCGGCCTCGTGCACCACCGCCACCTCGCGGAACAGCATCCGGATGGCGTGCCGGAGGCTGACCCGGTGCAGCGGCCCGCAGTCGGCGTTCAACACCAGCACCGCGCTCATCGTGGCCCACCTCCCCCACAGATAAAGGAGAAATTATCCGGCCAGCCCACCACGCTTTTCATCGATCGGCTGTGTCACGGACCACGGTAGGTTTGCGCTCCACCTCGGACAACCGATTAACGATCTACCAGCGGTGTCGCCGGCTCGCCCCGACGGGGCAGCGGGCAG
>Ga0307509_10011318_pt1 | contig 10817 bp, 10 predicted proteins | sample 10_EM_MG_FD_202245 | JGI IMG/M metagenome (GOLD analysis project Ga0307509, IMG submission 202245) | Populus trichocarpa ectomycorrhiza microbial communities from riparian zone in the Pacific Northwest, United States - 10_EM | ecosystem: Host-associated > Plants > Roots > Unclassified | place... | reverse complement strand
TATTGCGAACATTGTCGCGGCGCCATTTTGGCTCATTTCTCATAAATTAAGTGCAACAAAGGTATTTACATGGTAGCTTAGCACGAAAAAAAATATCCGAGTACCTACACACAATTCCGAGGTTCCAGAATACTCATCGCAATTTCTCTGCGGTCCCAGAACCTGCAGGGAGGTTCGTGAGGAAGGAGGAGCGCAGTTTACGCGGTCATGTGATGGCTTCGAGTGGGATTGTACATACTTACCCTGATACCCAATAACCGGTTAACCCCTTACATATATCATAGCTCGACTCGGAATTCTCGAGCGACTAACTTGGTAGGCGCCGGGGGAATTGCATACTTTAACCAATAGGTTTGCAATGGCTCATGACCTATCCCTCCCGTAATCTTGACAACTTGAAGTGTTTTTCTTGGTGTATATGGATTTATTTTGCAATTATGATTCACAACAGCCTATATCATATACTGTTCACAGTAATCATTCATACTCTATGATGTTCGGAATCTATTTTTATTGGCTCTCCCGAGGGCTATAACCTCTCGTAACCCATAGTACTAGCCTTAGTAGTTTGCGCTGTCTACGGATGGCGTATGGCCTCATGGGCTATCAGCGGTTCGACTGAACACGAACCCAAGTGGTCACGACATTACCGAGAAACCCTTCTGACAGATCAGATTAAGTTTAATTATGTGCTCCAGAAGGCAGGACAGAGTCATCGAGCGCAGCTTTTCCAATTGACGGAACCCACCGGAACCTCATGCCAACGTAAGTGTTTAAATTTGGATTGGACATTTGACGGCGTACAAGTTACACCGATGTCTTGCTGTGTTAACTCGAGGCGATTATCTATACAAGCTAACCTATATTTACACAATGATTTTGATCTGGAAACATCTGATTGGCCAACCTCTTGGGTGGGGGTGTAACTTCTCGCGTACATGAGTTCCATACCGTTTGGCTATGTCCCTATTGTCATCCGCACTCAACTCTTACTAGTATAAGGTTCAATCACACATTTCGCCTTACAGTATTCATATTGACTTCACACAGTTTTGTGTTTAACTTGAACCCAGCCACCCGGCCTACCCGTCACCTGGACAGACAGGACTCTCGGTAGATCTAGTCGAGGTCCTGAAGATGGGTTCACCCCCGTCAGGACTCAGCCCTTGGAGTCAGGATAGCGCTCGTCGAGTGTCCAGGCTTCACATGCTTCGCACCCCAGATGTTTATTTGTACCCCTGAGCACAAAGACAATATATGAAAATGGAGATTTTAACCTCGCAGGTCAGATTAGTTAATGCCAAGGTATTGGGTAGAGAAGACGGCTGGTTATTCTTGATGGTATGTATTCACGGATAAGTGTCTTGATGAACTCGTCATATACTCGACATTCGAGTATGGTGTGGTGCTGCATCCGCAAGGACAGGCACTGCCTGGGCATTGTCAGTGGGAGCATGAACCATGGCGAGTGCAGCTAACATTATGCACAGCCGTGGAGAAATTCAGGCGGTGCACACCTTGGTGTTTCACCGGATGCGAGGCTTCGTATAGGCTTCATAGTGTGTCTGTGCGAGTCAACCTCATCGGCGGTTTTAACCTTTAGCGCTTTAGCTCTAGACTTACATAAAATGTTTTTTGTTTTGCTTAGGGGCTTTATCCAGCAGATTTATGTAGAGGGTTCAGTATTCTTTAAGAGGGCCGATGAGTTAAAATATCAATGACTCAAAAATAAGGACTATCAACCACCCTCATGGCATATTGGCGCCCGCTCGGTAAAATGAAATAAAAAAAAACCCGATTCATTCCAATGGAATTTCGCAAGTCGGTCGATTTGTACATAATCATACATATTCAAGTTATGCTTCACGAGAAAAGCAAAAGAAAGAAACAACAAGTCCGGATGGCGACATGGCTAGCTAACCCAACCCATCAAACCTTGAAAGGTGTAAGTAACTACCGATTGTGGCAATCAGGAGCTTTCCGAACATGGTAGACCGGTCTACCCTACTGGTGCCTACACCAAGTGACCAATTTTGCGACGGCATCACCTATGGTAAATCCGTTACAGCACCCGCAGCATGCACAGAATTTATGCCGGGCGCCCCGGATTCCAAGGTATCTAGCACCCTCATAGATTGTAGAATTACTAGAAGGAAGACATCCCAGTACAGTGATACTGGGTTGTCTTCCTGATGCTATCAGTTCCCCCATATGTACCAGCTTCCAGATTCATGCCTCACGAACCGATTTTCATTCGTTTGCGACGATGCTCTATAGATACAACCGTAGGGACTAGGGTATTTCCAATGTTAAGATCGGCTGCGACTGAGGCCGCTTCACGCTAAAACTTGAAGTTCCTGTTTGGTTCCTGTACATATACTGTACATGTGTTACCTATCACAGAAAAAGGAGACCGTGTTAAAGATGAATGAGGTGGGAACACCATGCTTACATACCTAATCCAAGTTGGCTATCAAGCGCACAGTCGTGTCCACTGGCCATTTTCCTCCACTGAACGAAAAATCATTAGTCAGGACTTTGACAGCGCCAAAGTTGCCCTTCCCGTCATTGTACGAGACTAAAGTCGAGCTTTCCCCAAACCCGATGATGTCCGCACATCCATCTCCTGTCAAGTCGACTACGAACCGCGGGTGCTTCGAAACCATCCACCCTTGCTGGATGCCGAAGTTGTTGAGGATAAACTTGGCTGGTTGGAAAGTACCGTTGCCGTTGTTGAGCGCGACGTAAACACCAGCCCCACCGAACCCGATGACATCGCCGCACTTGTTGCCCGTGAGATCGGCAACGAATCGCGGGTGCTTGTCAACCCGCCATCCCTGTGTAGTTCCGAAGTTGTTGATAACCAAGTTGACCGGGCCAAAAATGCCGCTACCGTTGTTCAAAGCCGCCCAGCATCCGGCATTTCCGCAACCAATGATGTCAGCCCTTCCGTCCCCGGTCAAGTCTGCTACTCGAGTACAAAGCGGGGGTGAGAGCCAACCTGCCAACCTCCAGCGTTAACGCAGAAGTTATCTATGACGGCTTGCGCTGGGGCAAAAGTCCCATTTCCGTTGTTGCGTGCGATAAAGACGTGGCTGTTGCCGAAACCGACGATATCGAGACGCCCGTCTCCTGTGACGTCAGCAAGGAAACGGAGATGACTGTCGACGCGCCAACCACTATTGTAACCGAAGTTGTTCAAAGCAAGAGTGGCAGGGCTGAAGTTTAAGTCGCCATTGTTTCGGGAGATGAGGACTCCCGCGTCCCCAAAACCGACGATATCAGCTCGGCCAACATTTCTGATGTCGGCCATATAGCGTATGTGTTTATCGATGCGCCAACCACCTGCAGAGTACGCAAATTGGGCGACGACCATCTTCGGGGGATCAGCGAAGGCGTTGTTGCCGTTGTTGGTAGAGACCCACACCCCACCCTCGCCAAACCCAACGAGGTCGCCTCTCTTGTTCCCTGTAACATCTGCGACAAGACGAGGGTGTTTGGAGGTAAGCCACCCTGCGTTCTGTCCAAAGTCCTTGACAACGCAGATGGACTGGAAACTGAAGGCGTGACGCAGGATAACAACTCCATCGAGACCAAAGGCGACGATCGCAGCGGGGCTGGGGTTAGTGGTTGGCACGGGGGGACATCGTGAGTTGATGGAATTGTGTACGAGCGATGTGATCGTTTTCAACCGCCTCAGTTCAATTTTGAATTCTTCCTCCAACGTACTGGCCTCCTCATCCCACTGTATCCTGATTTTTTACCATTCTTGCTCCTCGATTCACATCCACGCACGCACAATCTCCATGCGCAGTTCAAGGAGATGGCGGGCCTTCATCTCTTCCTCTTTCTTCACCGATTTCTTTCGATCCTCTTCAAGTTGTGCGCGTTTACTTCCATGCGCATTCAATTCCTCGGGAAGGTTATCTTTTTGCCCACTGGACGCAATGAGTGGAGGCGATGGAATCGAATTGTGTGAATGCGCCCATGTAGCGCCTCAACGAAGCTACCCATTCCAGTTCATTTGGGTCCTCGTCTTCCTCTGATGGAGCTGATTGAAGGCTCATCGACGGCGTGGAGATACGTTGGGTGACCTACCTCGACCATCACTCGCGGGATCGAAGTATACTTCCTCTGGAGAAATTAATTGAAGGCCCATAGACAACGAACACTTTTAAAGGACATACGTCGTATACCAGCGTAATCTGCCGGAGAGGGGTTGGGATTGAGAGGGCGTCTGCCAATTACCTGTCAGTGACTTGTAAGAGGCCTCCAGAAACAGGCTTTCCTTACCCAAATGACATTACAATGAAATCACTTTAAAAGCTGTATCGCTGACAAGGTCAAAGTGAGGAGAATGGTGATATCTTGATCAACACCATCGATCTCAGGAATATAAATTTAGAGTTTACGCACACGAGGCTAAGGGCTTTCTCCCTAATTCACGAATAGATAGAATCGCGTTAATAGTAATAAGTATCTTTCCTCAGCGGGGCTTATACGATTGTTTGAACTGCACTATGTGTCCTTCGGGATTCAAGTCATTGATTCATCCAGGCCTGTTGGCTCAGGGCAAACGCGACATGGGTTTATAATCAACAAAAACCGAACAACGAAACGCAAAAACCACAGATGAATCGTGGCAGCCAGAAGCCTAGGAAGGGAATCAGAAAGCCAAAGCCTGATCATGAAGGTTTGAGATGACAAGGGAGCAGGCGAGATGACATAGGAGTTGTGATACCGTGACGAGTTGCCGCAAAGCAGAGAGGTGACAGAGATACAGCGTTAGTGCCACTTTCCTTTACCACCTGGGTTGGCGCCATCAATGATTTGGTGCTTAGTCAGCTTCTGTTATGTTGTCCTCCATCATCACATATCCACCGTGTCCCTCAGTGTACCTACATGTAGCCACCCTTATTTATTGCGCGGGTGTGCGCCTTCCTTTCCTCATCATGATCCATTCTACTGGTTATGTCGCTATCCTCTTCTTTCCACCTGGTTTCCATGCGGCCTATGACTTGCCAGTGATCGCAAAAGTACCTGACCTTCTGCGTGTATCAGGCCACATACTAGTATCCATCAACATCGCTTTTCAGGCTCGTGTCTTGTTGCTCCTCCTTCATCCCCGCCTCGCGGTTTTCGTTCAGCAATCTGTTTTAGCCTGAAACATCAAATTTTCACAATGCCACGAGGCGTTTTCCTTGGATCGACATCCCATTAAATAACGAGCGCTGCCTTTGGCGAAGAGATCACACTCTTACTTGGAACTCATCGCTAATTTCCGTTGGTCATACTCTTACCACTCTTGAATTGATTAGCATGAACCCAAACTGTACGTGCATCCATTGTATTCTGCGTCGCCAAGTGGTTCAAACACAAATAAATTCACCCCATTCATAGACGAGTTGCCGAAGGCAGTGGTGTCTGTGAGAGATCATTGGCAAGGGATTTGTCGGGACGGAGCCGTTGTGGCGAGTAATCTTTTTTTTTTTTCATCGAAAATTTACTGACACCATCCTATAGTCCGGGGTGTTGGCTTCAATCGGGGCGCAACTACTGGGCACCTTCCAGAATGTGGATGGGGATGGAGGCGCAAAGGAATTCCTCATCGCAACATGCTATGCATCTATCTTCCTGAATATTGGCGCTGCGGCCTGTTCACTTGTCGTCGTTGATTACCTTGGGGGAATTGGCTTCCAGGCCGCTGCCACTCGAGATCCCGAGGACGATAGGCGAATAGGGAAAATTCGTACATCTCCAGAAAACCTGCTCATCAAGTTCGGTGCCAGTTTTCATTTAAAATTCATGCTATACCATTGTCAGTGACATTCCATTCCTTCACAGCACGAGGGATTCTCACCTTTCTATCCCTAGGCTTAATCACAAACTATCTAGGCATAGTCACTTTGATTAGTGCAGTCCTTACCTACGTGGTTATGGTCGCTTCAAAACCGACCAAAATTGTTATAAGCCTCATCGTTGCATTCATCCTGTTGCCTACGGCGTACTTCATTTTCTTGGCTCCTTTATCCGAAGCATCGAGACGGGTTCCCACTTCCAATACATGGGCACCCCAAATCGAGATGGATGAGCGCGACTCCATTACAAGTTTAAGTCTGGCCTCACGAATTTATATATCGCAGCCCCTCCCTGAACCCATGCTGCCGTCTTAGAAGGGCAGGTAGGGTGAAGTTGATGTCACTACCTCCTATTACCATAAGTACAAAACGAGTTCTGGATGCATAGCTTTCGAATTATTCTATCCGTATCATAATATAATAAACAACAAGAAAGGAAACAGTTTTTGAAAACGTGCCTCTGGTCAATCCGCGCCCCCTGAAGAGGGAAGAAGACGGCTGGTCATTCTTGATATGCGTTTGTGGATAAGTGTTCTGATGAACTCGCTATATATTCAAGTGCAAGGCACACTAGTGACATAAGGCATTGCACTGCCTTGTCGCTGGGAGCACGAACCGTGGCGAGCGTGCTGCGTGATGCACAGCCGTAAAGAAATTCAGGCTTTGCACTTCGCCGGATGCGAGGCGGAAGTGGGGGCTTCGTAGTGTGTCTGTGCAAGTCGAGTTCGTTGGCGGCTTTAAACTTGAGCGCCTTAGCTCTAGTTGATTACTTTTTTTTTTTTTGGCTGGCGGTATTTGGGAAAAAGGAGCTTTGTGACTTGTCCCGCAGATTTATGTAGTGTTTAAACGTTTAAATGAGATGACGAGTTAAAATATTAATGACTCAAAAATAAGGAAAATGAAATTAAAAAAACAGCCGATTCATTCCATTGGAATTTCGCAGCCGTTCGATTTGTACATAATCATACATACACAAGTTATGTTTTAAGAGAAAAAGAGAGGGAAAGAAAAACAAAAAAAGGGATGTCCGGATGGTCACATAGCTAGCGAACCCACCAAACCCTAAACGGTGCAACCCCTTTACGGTAAACTCAACACCGTCTGCATAAACTGATCATAATTAATCTGAATCCACCCATCCCGATCGGTGTCGAGTCTCCCAAACGCCTCACTGAGCTGCTTGACGACGACACAAGCACGGACGAAGCGGTCAAAGGAGATACCGGGCGGAGGTCCACCACGGACAGCAGCTTGATTGGCTTTGACGTCTACCCCAAGGGGTAGAGGAGGTTAGACGAGTGGCAAAAGGAATTATGGGAGAGAAGGGAGATAGTCACCGTATTTCTTTTGTACCATGTCCAACAATTGCGGGGAGAGGTTGTACCTATAGTTATATTTGGAGCGTTACGAATGGTCGTGTGATGATATAGAGCGAATGCGCACCCGAACTGTGTTAGAGCGCCTTGCAGCTCGGAGCCGTCAATAGATCCCGAGCGATCCCGGTCGAAATGCCTAAAGACATTTTGCCAGTCCTAGTATTTATATGAGTAACGAAAATACGCTGTACAAAAGACATTCGTTTACCTTGATGTATTTCCAGAGACCAGCGAACTCGTTGAAACCAATAGTTCCACTGCGATCGGTATCCTATTCCACGAATCGTAAGTGAAACAGGGACACACCATCCAGAAAGAAGTGTACATACGAATATGCTCATGAGCAACTTGACAGTATCAAGGTCAAATGCTACGCCACACCGTCATGAGCGCCGCACACCCTCAGGCATCAACGCCAACGGATATGAATACTCACGAGTCCAATCTCCATTGATCAACGCGCGCTCTACGAATAGATAACGTCACCACGCTGCGCCCAAACACACATATATATATACAAGATAACGTACCGAGTTCAGGCGCCGTAATCGCCCCAGATCGATCCGTGTCGACGGCAGAGAACCAATTCCACAATCTAGAATCCACAGTCAACATCGATCGAATCCCACCAAGCGACGACCCCGCGCTCTATCCAGTACACTCACTGAGGGTCTGCTCCAGCAGGAGGCCCACGATTCCCACCAGGCGGTGCGAAACCACCACCACTTGCATACCCCTAGAAATCAAATAAAAAGTAAAACTCGTCATTGAGAATCGACAGGCCGTCACAGAACGACGAAGAAGAACGAGCTTCTAAAACTCACAGGACCCGAGCCAAATCCGCCAGGGGGAGGCGCACCTCCATAACCGCCCGGTGGCGGCGCACCTCCGTACCCCCCTCCAGGCGGCGCACCATATCCACCCCCTCCTGAGTACCCGCCAGATCCGTAGCTCTAATCAACCCACCAAACAGCAAAACAAACAGCGTTAACAAACAGCGCATTCTCAATCGAGCGCAAGATCGGACAACATACCCCGTAAGACATTCTGATTGTGATGACTGTTGAGCGAAAACAAGTGGTTTGTCGTTGTTTCAGTGGTTTTATAACCCAGAACACAGGTCCTTGTCCAAAAGGGGAAAAAGAGCGATTATCACGAAATGTGATCGGCTATGTCCGTATTCAGCAGAAATTTGGCATCAACCAGTGCACAAACCGCTGCGCGTGGACAGAGCCTCGTGGCTGTGGGTTACTGGATATTAAATCGGGAAACCTTGCGAGTAAAAGGGAATTCAATGAATGTCGTCGGGGCTCGGGCGGTGCAGCCACCCCTTCCGCATTCGATTTGGATACAATTTCCACGCCCAAGCTTTGGCCAATCCTGATCAGCTTTCGAGATCCAAATTCAAGGAGCCTGGGCAAGCCCTAGGCACAAACAATAAATTCGTGCTTAATATTTAATGACTCCAAAGTAATTAAATATTTCCCTTTCATTCACCTTGGTCCAAAACGCGACAGTTATCTTATTAGTATCTTTGCCTTAGAGTTCCAGCTTGAACCAAGAAAATAAAAAGCGAACAAAATCCCAATTTTTTTTGCGGCCCGAGAGCGTCCCCTTACATCACGGTAGAAACCACCTGACTCCTGAGTAATGGTTACTTCTATTAATATATATGTACGCAAATACCTTTAAGGTCCTATTTTTGTTGTGTCTACAAGGTTCCAAGAGTCAGGTGAGGGTTATGGATGTCGATTTGGGGCCCTCCAAAAAAGATAGGGATTCCGTCTATCTGCAAAAACCGTAGACGTTTTGAAATTTCCGAGATGTGCACCTTTGCTTGTAGTAAAGAACCTGATATGGCTGCGGCTTACCAGCCAAGTAATGATGTAACCGGTTGTCTTCGTTGCTCTACTTCATTGGCTAATATTATTGGTTGTCCTCGTCGCTTTACGTTTAACTTTTTTGAAGGCGCTGCGGCGCGCCCCAACAGGTACTTACTGACATCATAAAGGGGTTATTCTATATATTACGGCTGTTTACTACAAACAAAAGTTGCGCATCCGAAAACGTCTACGGTTCTGCAGATGGCTGTCAAGAAAAGCTAAGCAAATACCAAGAGAAATTTTTACTCATTTTAAGCATGCACCGCCATTGTTATTTGAAGCCAGGATTCCAATCCCAGAAACGAGTGAGGCAGATAACACAGGGGCCGTGGCGGTGCATGCAGTGGCAGATAACATCATTGGGACGTGGGACATAACACTTTCTCATTTTTACAGCATCGAGCACGTCATCCTCCATTTTTAAAAGACAGATATATTTGAAACCTATTAGCTGCATAACTACGGAAAGGAAATGAGGAAAGGTGTCCAGAATAATCCAAGGAAAGGCTCGCAAAACATCGCCCATGTTATCTGCCATTCGGACTTTGCCGTGCAGATAACACGGTCAGCCACTGCCACTGGGTTGTGAGTGGAGGCTTCCAGCAGACGCTGCTGTAGGAAAATAACGTGTGCAATTCCAACTACTAATATCTGCAAAACCATAGGTGTTTTGAAATTTCCGAGATAAACAACCCAAGTACAAAGTTAGCCCAAGTACTGTTACCCTTATCGATATCGCTCCACTCCTCTCCATTTCATTGAGGGTGCTGACATCATAGTGGGGTTGTTCTACCTATTATAGCTGTTTACTACAGAGAAAAAGGCGACCCCAAAATTTTCAAAAGCGTCTACGGTTTTACAGATAGATATCACTATCAAGGAAATGAGTATCTTTCCGATTGTCGTAAACCATGCAATAATATTACAATAATCCTATCCACGTGCAAATAAAGAGAGCGAAAAAAAAAGGAAAGAAAAAAAAAGAAAAGAAGAAAAAAAAAGAACAAAGGATCCTGGATATCTACACCATGGAGAGCCATAAACGCCCACCACAACATCCACAACCCCACATAAAAAGAAAGGTAATAACAACTTAAGTAGGTATGTACGCAAGGGCAGCGAAAACAGAAACGAAAAAAAAAAAGAAAAAGAAAAAAACGAAAAAAAAACAGCTTAAGCACTGGCGAAAATAACTGCAGGCACCTGGTTAGGTGGAGGACCGCCTTGTCCAGGTCCATCCGGTTTCTTCTTCCTCCCATTCCCCGTCCCAACCCCAACATTCCCCTTCTTCTTCTTCGGAGACCCACCACCACCACCACCGCTACCGCCGCTACCACCACTCGGAGCAGATCCCAACGCCCCCACCCCGCCAGGCTGCTTCACACCACCCAACGCCGCAGCACCAGGCTCCGCACCACCACCAGCCTTCGCCTTCTTCTTCGACGTACCAGCGCCCGCACCCGCTTTCAGAATCTGTCCCAACGGCCCAATCTTGATCTGAGCACCAGAAGGCGCGTCGTCGGGCAAGACAAGATCCGGTGGCGGGGGCGGGTAAGCAAGAACCGCCGTTGGGGGCACAGCATTCGGGGGGACGCCGTTAGTGGGCGGTAGCTGGGTACCAGAAACAGGAACAGGCAGTGATGGCGATGGCGGAGGCTGTGGTACCGCAGCAGCAGCAGCAGGAGGAGGAGGACCCGGCG
>Ga0307509_10011317_pt1 | contig 10818 bp, 5 predicted proteins | sample 10_EM_MG_FD_202245 | JGI IMG/M metagenome (GOLD analysis project Ga0307509, IMG submission 202245) | Populus trichocarpa ectomycorrhiza microbial communities from riparian zone in the Pacific Northwest, United States - 10_EM | ecosystem: Host-associated > Plants > Roots > Unclassified | place... | reverse complement strand
CCCCATGATTTTTGCATGTCCTTTATTGTAAGATCACCTTTCCACTGTCGGGAGACTTGCAGGCTATACTAGTTTGGGATACTTGCATGCGCATTTAAAACCCAGAGACCATCTACAAGGATTCAACTCTAAGTTTTCAGGCTTTCGTTCAGTATAGACAACAAAAGAACTAAAACTTTCAAAAACAACCTCTACGACCACTATGCTACCAAAACCAAATCATCTCCAAAGTCAAAGTAAACATTCTAGCTGTTTCCTCGTACGTAATTTTTGTTATATAGATCAACCAGGACCCAAAACAACCAAATTCCTCTTCCTGTAATGACTGGATGATTTTTTTTATGAATATTATAACTTTTATGGTGGGCTTTTTGTTTAAAAAATGTATTTAGTAGAGCTCGGTCTCTCAGACGAATTAGCATGTCCCAGACAGAAGAACACGAGCAAAGGAAAATGGAAGTTTCCATATAGCTTTACTAATTTGTTATATATCAATTTCATATTTGAATTATGGAAAGCAAGTACTTAAAACCCATATCCCTATTTCCATATGTAGCAAGGCTACAAGATTTCGTGAAGGAAGTGAATACCAAATAACATGTAAAAATCATAGCCCCTTCCCATCTTTCACAAGACTAAAAATGACACTTGGTGTCGATACACGACTTCGGGCGACGGCTCCGCTTTTTGTTTATTTAACAAAAAGGTTTTTTGTCGATTAGGGAAAATGAAGATTTTATTGGAGTCGCCATCTAGTAATTTGAGGGAACTAGAAATCCCAAATTAGACACTATTCCCAGAGATTCAGGTACGGGGTTAGTTATGATTAACGGAAGGTAGACACCACCCTTAAAACATCCTTTCAAGAGAAAGGTTACTCTTACTTGTGTGTTTTTTATTTGATTTAAATGCTATTATATTTTGAGCTTATTTGCAATTTTCTTTTTTTAAAAATGGTTAACGTCGGTCCCTAAAATTAGAAGACACGTTAAAAATAACATCAGTCCCTAAAACTAGGAGACTCGTCTAAAATATTGACGTTTTAACCCTAAAAAGGAGAGTTGCGTCTGAGTTACCAAAAGAAATAATAATGGACATAATCCATATTTGGTATTTAAAATTTTGACATCGGTCCTTATTCTGTAAATAAAAGAGACGTGTCGACAGACAATATTCATAGGAGATACGTCAAAAAGTGACATCAGTCCCTAAATAATAGGAGACTTGTCTAAAATATTGACGTTTGTCCCTAAAAAGGAGAATTACGTCTGGGTTACCAAAAGAAATAATGGACATAATCCATATTTGGTATTTAAATTTTTGACATCGGTCATTTTCTAAAAAAGAGACGTGTCGACAAATAATATTTATTTATAAAACAGAAATTATTTTGATATTGTTGAGAAATAGATATAACCATACTTGAGAATTAGGCTTTGGACCCACAAACGATGACATTATAAGATGGGTGTTGGACCCGCGTCGTTATTCCTTTTATATTTATTTTTTTGGTTTTTTTGTTGTGTTTTTTTTACATGCAAGAAAATTTACAAGCATTTATATATATAAAAATATCAAAAATACCATCAGGAACCCCAAAAAATTACCTGAGTGCCACTGTATAGGCAAAATACTGAAATACCCTTGAATTTCTCGGAAAATTACGAAAATGCCCTGGTGGCGCGTGTGGCTCACGCGCGGTTACTGTTGGAGGCGGTGAATTTTTCCGGCGATATTTCCGGCTACAAAATGGTTGATTCAGGTAGATATGACGGAGAGGATTCTGATGACGGTGGTTTCGACGATCGTTGATGGCTGATGAGGGAGAATCGTTGGTTTGAAGCTTCGGGTGGCCGACGAAATTGGCAGCCTTTTTCCGGCCAGATAGGGAGGATAAAACCCTGAAACAGGCCGAGGTTTTGCTTTATATGAGGCTAGAAACCTTTCTGTGGTGGTTCGGAGGCTTCACACGGCCGGCAATTAGAGATCGGATGAGAGAGAGAGAATCGCCGGTGAGAGGAGAGAGAAACTCCTAGATTTTGCTACGGTGTGAACGCGAGCATGGCACACCGGTGCAGCTGAAGGTTGTGAACCGTGTGATCGCTGATGAACTGATCCTACGGCTGTGATTGGCTTGATCTGCAAGTTAATTGGACGGTCCGGATGGGCTGATTTGTGATCTGGTATGGCGCGGTGTACTGAGAGGTTGGTACACCTAGTGACGTGGCACAACAGGATCAAATGACAGATTATTTTAAGGGCTGAGATGGATTTGGTTTTAAATCTAAGTGTGGTAAGCCCTATTGTATCCTATTAAATCAAAGGTCAAGGCTGTTAGGATATTTTTGGTATTTTTTAAATTGTTTTTTTTTTAAATCAATATCTTACACTCGCGAATAAAAACTAAAAAAAACCTTAAATAGTAATCCAAATCTCTCCTCTCTCTTTCTTTTCTTTTTCTTTGGCGAATTGTAACCGGTTATAAACTCTTTTCTTTTCTTTTTTTTTTTCCTCCCTCCCCTCTCGCGAATTGTAACTGGCTATTTATAGCCAATAATAGGGGACATAAATCTAATGCACTTGGCATGAATCTGCTTTAAAGAAAAATTTCATCGTCACAGCTACTCCGCCTATTATTGACGCAACTGCCCCCACCTAGTATGATAAATTTTGTATTATTAATTTTGTTTTATTATATATAATAATAAATATTTATATAGGTAAAATTAAAAAAAAAACTCAAATCATTATTAGAAAAAGCCCGATTCAACAGCTAAAAATCAATTTTAATGACCAAAAATTATGTTGAGACACTAAAAAAAAACTTTCGATGGGTATCTACCCGGTGGACCGGGTTTTGACCAAAAATAACAGTTTTGACCCAAAATGGCCTGAAACTCATTTTTTATCTCGGTCGACATGGTTGGACCCGTATTAACCCGGTGGACTCGGTTTTGATTGAAAATGACGGTTTTGACTCGAAACGGCCTAAAAACTCATTTTTTACCCTAGTCGACATGGTTTGACCCATATTGACCCGGTGGAATCGGTTTTGATCGAAAATGACGGTTGACTCGAGAAAAATATATTTTTGAATTTTAAACTTTTTTCTTAAATTTTTTGGATTTTTATAAATAATAATAGAAATAAAATAACATTTAAGAAAATCTTGGTGAATTCAAAATTGGGCTACAACACTTGTACGAACTTTCTAAAAACTTCCCGAAACGAGGAAGCACATGGAGAAAAATACTTAAATTATAGCACATAGGTGGGACTGAAACTGGTAAACTTCCAAGAAACACGTTCGCAAAACATAGACAAGTCATGCCTGCCAGCCTCCCCATCATACACCTTAAAAAGAGACCAAAAGGCGATAAACGCAAGTGTGGAAACCTGGACATCCCTGCACGGAAAGTTCGACAGGTATATGAAGCCAAAAGAAGACCAGCTACCTATTTGCATGATAATGGAAAAACATCAAAGAAAGAGATCTAGAATGATTTCCATCAGAAGAAAACAACCTGCGTGTTTTCAAGTGATATATTTCTTGCTCTATCTTGAATTTTTCAACCGCATGCTTACAACGTGGTGCAAAGCAAGTGTTAGTTGATATGCTTCTCATCATGATGAGCTGATTATCATGTGCATATGAGCTGGCTTCCACAATGCCCAGATTTTATTTTTCTGGGACTGAACTTAAAGTGTTAATCTATATACCAATCAAATTATAGGGGATATTGGGTCAGCTTCCGTGAGATGTAGGCTTGTAAGAGAATGCAGTCCGCGTCACAATACTACAGCTTCAGCACGTGGCAAAACAGTTCCAGCTGAATTGTAGATCATAAAAAAGATAAGGATCCACCTATACTGCATAAACTTTGCTCCATGGTGTTGTAGGCATCAAGATGTGTCTTACAACAAGTCGTCCCTGTTGGATTGAGATACACATGTTTCTACTAAAAAGTCAATGAGGTGACCCTAAAATAAATAAACTTTGCTCCATGGTGTTTCTACAGAAATCATAAACTGCTGCATCCTATCCAAAAACAATGCTTCATAACTAACTATATGGAAGAGGAAACCCCCAACCGGCCACCTAAACTGCACTGTAATCAAGTACACTTCAATTCAAGTCATAAAGGGATGGGGTTAAAGTTCGTATTAGGATCAAATTTAAATTATCATACATCACAAATGGTTCATACAATTTCTATCCTTTCAAATTTCAATGGACAGTCGAAATGAAAAAAATGAAATGTATTTGTCCTAGTAAGGTTTCGTTAGATAATAGGGAACTGAACTCCAAGCAGAGAATGGAAGACAAGAAGTATATTCAACAACACTTATATTTCCTAACACCATATTCAACAACACTTATATTTCCTAACAACATGTGCTCGATAACAAAAGATTTGACATGCACACATCATGCATGATATCACGACACCATCTTTCTCATAAAAAGTAAGTTGAGAAAATTAATGAATCATTATTTAGAATTGCAGGACGCAATTTATTTACAATTTATAGCTGAATATAACATTCATAATGCTACATATTTGTGCTTAGTTGCTTATGCAGGACAGCTTCAAGAATATAGAAATTTTAAGTTTTTACTTAGGATTTGGGATCAATCTGAACAGTCAATATGTGATTTAGCAATGCTTTGATAGAATTTGATCTGATTTTGTAGAAGTAGAAGGTGAGAAGGAATAATTAAGAAGATAGGATATCGACGAGCAAGGGGGGAAACCCTAGGCATCAAGTCTATAACACAACTTAAAAACTCTCAATACCGTTCCATGAATCTGATGACAAAAAAGTTTGTGTAGTATGTTATATAATAAGCAAAGTACCTCTAGATAGGTAAACTCCTTGTTCATCAAGAATTCCTAAATACAATTATTACTGCTAAATAAACTAGCCTTTTAAAATGAATGATGACTCCCAAATGGGAAAACAGCTAAACATGATGACCAAAGAAATCCCTCAATAACTTGTAAAGCAAACGCCCAGATTAGAAAACTAGAAACCTGAACTTGTCTTTAGACTTCAAAAGTCTCTGTCGATGGAAAATTACTTCGTTAAGGTGTCCAAATTGAACAATTAATTTTCTAACAGTAATATAGTTGCGTCATCATATTGCTTATAAATACCCTTGAGATGAATGACTCTTTAATTATAAAGGAAATTCTTAGATATGACAACCTATACCATCTAGTCTCGTCACTGGTAGGAGCTGATTGTAGTTCCTCATAGATATAATCAATTTCAATGCTCATTGTTGTCTTGTTACAAATTCATCCAAGTATTTTTATTTTAGCTCTTCACTTAAAATCATTAAGGGACTTGACTAACCATCATTATCGACCAGGATAGCAGCTGGTTTAATATAGCAGAATAAACTATTCCCAGCATTTTCATTTCAGTATCTACACAAGTGGAAGAAACTGCATTATAATGCTGCATATCTGACAGAGACTTCAACCTGAATTGCATTTGATTAATGCAAACTCTAAGCAAGAAAATGGTGAAAGTAGGGAACATTGGAATGTAAAACAGAAAGTATTAATCACACAAACTTTTGCTGACCATCACAATTCTTCCAAAGCAGTGGTTCTATGTCTTTCAATTGCATTCTTAATATAATGTGTGATTAGTAAAGACACCCAACAAAAGAATTAAGCGTTTTCCCCCAACTCAAACATAAATATCTCAATAACCTCAAGGCAGTGTGAACTCTTGAAGCAAGTCATCTCCAGAAGATATATCAGATGACACGTTACAGGATGAAAAAAAGAGGCTTATTAGTTTTAAGCAAATTTTCAACAGATTGGAGATTTAAAGGCTCTTAGGCACACTATCAGTTCAACACAACTGCACACCAGGCAGGTCTAGCCACACCATTCTATGCTTACACTTTGCTAGACAAGACATACCAATAGAGGATTCAAATCATTGTGATTGCAAGTTCTATGACATTTCTCCTAAAATACCATTTGGACTGTTAATGATGAAACACCAACTCCAAAACTTCCATTTTTTTGTGTGTTATTAAAATTTTTAGGAACATAAACTTGGGATAAGCATCTTCTGAAAATCCCCAAAGATCTAAAATATTGATTGCCTTATTTCTACCATTTGATGGGCGTGGCTAGCTCCTTTTAGTTTATCAAAAAGAGCAAAGGAAACAGTGCAATCAAGTTGAGGGAGGAGCTTTCTTTGAAATTGTTTTTATTTTATTTCTGAAATAATGCTTATTTAATTAATTTAGGGTCATATGATTAGCAAGTGAACTTTTAAATATTTCCTTGGAGGTTAAGTGTTTTTTCTGGTTGAACAAGGCTAGGGAATCCTTTTCCTACAAAGCTATAGAATTTTAATTAGTATAGATAGGATGCTGGGGGGTTAGTTTAATAGATGATCTTTTTTTATTTATCAATCTACTCAGATTTTTAGATGTTTCTTTATGTTCCCTATGCCTTATTGTCTTGTTCCAGCTTCAATTTTGTTCAATTTTAGCCATTAGATTGCTGTTATCTGCTGTTCCTTTTCCTACCCTACATCAGAAGTTCGAATAACGACAGACATTTGATAATCCAAATAATCACAAACTAACATTCTGCCAGCACTTTACTGTAGATTTTAACAGGGGTTGTTAAAAAACTCAATTTTTTATCCTCTTCTTGAAACAACCCTATATAACTCAATAGGCAAAAGACAATGGGTAAGAGCTCAAATTTTTGAAAGCCATGGGCCATACATGACAAAGCAAGGCACCATGTGGAGTGCTGAAGATCTCCAAAGACCAACACCCACCCACTTTAATGTCCAGAATAGAAGTGTTCTTTAGCTTCAAGAGAAAAACACACAACATGCATGCGTAAATAAACCACAATTGATTCCCTAGTCGGAGCTATTAACAACTATCTATCAAATACTAAATGACGGATAGAACAGCAAAATGGCATGGGCAGTGCCAACACAGCCAACTGCTAGAGCAACAAAATTTTCAAATAAGCACTGTGCTATGGCAAAGTTGGCAATTATATAAGCAGGAAACATGGAAATATTAAAAGATGATCACTTTTGTTTTTTTGTAGAATAAAAATGACCATTGATCATTCAAATGCTAGAAAAAAGAAAAGAAAAGAAAAGAAGAAAAATGCCCAGACCAAATGGTATGCCCAGCAAGCTTATCTCTGGAAAACCATAACTCTTTCATGCAAATTACATGATGCATAGTAATGAATAAAAAAAAAGTCATGGCAAAGCACTCTGAAAACTTACATGAAGAAAAGCTGAAAGACATAAATAACGATAATAAAATTGCACATTGTGTAATCTAATTTTTTTCCTTCTCATTCAAAAATCCAACTACTTATATCCGAGAAATTGGTCACATTGAAAAATCAACAATCCATACCTGGAGGCCATCCTAATAAACCAAAGGAATGAACTTGTACTGAACTTTACTCATGTACTCTAGATACTTCTCCCCGAAAGTCTCAATCATTAAACCCTCCTCCATTTTTGCCTTCTGTGCATAATACATCAAACATACCGCTACCACAAACAACAGGCTCAAAGGTGCACGAAGCGCAATGAAATAAGTCACAAAGAGAAGCAATGTGGACGAATAGATAGGGTGCCGGACCCACCTATATGGCCCAAACTGCACAACAGCAGAAGGCACCACCACCTTCTCTGAATACTTAGCAAGGTAAAATGTAGAATTATATTGCATTAGCAAAGTTGCCAATATCAAAATCCAAATCCCCACATTGATCCACCCACCAGGAATAAGGTGCAGCTCTGGCCCTTCAAAAGCTGCAAGCCAGTGCCCAGCCATGACCCCAACACAGAACAAAAGGCGACACCATCTGGGTGGGTTTAAATCCCACTTGGGGTCGTGCGGACGTGCATAATAATCCCCATACAAACGTTTCCTCACACTTACATTGAAGAAGAAGAAATAATGATACACCAAAAAGAACACAAAAGGCCATCCTTGTAGATATCCACTGAAATGGGCAGGAGGGACTAGAGTTAACCAAGTGAACACTGATGTAACAATTGCAAGTTGCTCAAAAATGCTAGCTTCACCGATTGAATGCTTATAGAAGCAGTATAACCCATAAACAGCAAGTGATATAGCCACAAACCATGGCCAAAACAACCATGTCCAGCTAAAATACATCCAGAAAAACGGGTTAATTACCAAATTCACAGTCCATTTTGTGGCAGCAATTGCAGCCGATAAGATAGCAGACCACTTGATGATATCAACAGGGGTTAATTGCAAAAGGGTAGCTTTCAGTTTCTCAAGAGAGAGGTTTTTTAAGGGTTTTAAAAATTGGTGGGTCTGAAGCCCCTCTGTGCTTACAGCGCCGGAATATGAGCATTTGGGAGGAGATAACAAGTGGGTTCCCGTTATTTTCAGAGATGAAGTTGATAGATACAATGAAAAAGGAGGGTTTAATGGGTTTTTTATGGGTTTAAGGTTTTGACCAGAGAGTACACTGGTATTTGATAAATGGGATTGAAGGTGTTTGTTGTGATGCCGGAAAGAGAGTTTTCTTTTTCTGTTGTTGATGGAAATAGTGAAACTGAATGGAATTGTTTTAGAGTGAAGGAGAACTGATGTAGTTTCCATGGTGAAGTGCAGTAAGAAAGCAGTGAATGCCTTTGTAAGGAACAATTAAGGAAGTTTAACGTTAAAATAAACGGGATGCTTCATGTTCCACTTCCAGGAACAAGATGATCTAGTCTGGTCTGGTCCAAAGTATAGGTTTAAAATCTAGTAGTGTTCTTATCTGATGACCTGGGCTAGCTAAGTCCAACTCCAGCCTCCAGCCCATTCTTCTGATGGTCTAGTGAAATTAAAGGGTCGAGCTGGGCCTGCTGTGGGCAGAGCAACTGACAGATTCTTAGGTATGGTCTTCTTCTTTCTTTCTTTTTTGGTTAAAAAAAAAAAGATTTTAGTTCAATTATGATTAATGCTGCAAAAATTGTTACAAAATTAAAAATCCAACAAGAAAATAAATTATTTTTTTTATTTAATCTAACCACATACTTATTAAGATTATTTTAGCTTAAGAGGACAAAAACCATCCTATTTAATTTATTCAAATATAAAAAACCCTTTTTTAATACTATAATTCCATTAAGAAGAAATTCAAAATTTAAGGAATGTTAAGAGACTATTAAAGTAGATGATGAAGAACATGAGAGTTTAATTAAACATTGTATCATTAGATTGTATAGTATATCACTAGTCAGTTTTCTATGCAGTGTTGTGAGGCCCTTTCTAATTTTCTTAATTAAATTATGTGGCAATTAAAATAAATATCAGCTAAAAATCTAATGATTTAAATTCTGGATAAAAAAAGAATTTGGTAAAAAATCTTATTTCTTATTCATGTGTTTCTCTTTTTTTATAAAACATATATTTTTTATTAACAATATATTTTTTGAATAAAAAATTAAGATAATTGAAATAAATATTCATAAAAGTTCTACTCGTTTAAATCAATAAATAAATAAATAAATATTTTTTTAATCAAAACTCTCATTCCTTATTTATGGTTTTTTTTTTCATGTTATGATGAAAGCATATCTTTTTTTATTAGAAGCTTAGGTTTTTAAACAAAAAAATTATCATGAGTTGAAAAGCAAAATTCAATAGCATAAACATAATCCATAACCTTCAAAAATGCAAAAAAATGTCTTAATCAATATCAAATAAAAAATCTTTCCAGGTTCATATTTGTTTTTTAAAGAAATTTCAAGATAAAAAAAAATCTAATTTGACCTCGTTGATTACATAGAATCATTTGGCACAAAAATAAATTGTTTTTATGGTAGGAGCCATTACAATGACAAGTTTCTTTCTATGGTGAAATCCGATGAGCTCCTCTCTTTTCCCACCCAAAAAAGATTGGAAATAAAAGTCTGATATGAAAATTAAATTTTTTAAAATTAAAGGAACCGATCATCTAATAGCGACTAAAATAAACTTTTCAAACAATTTTAAAAGTCATCATCTATTTTACTCGCTTTATCCATTTTAGTCTTGTTTTTTTAATTAAACTCTCCATCTCAAAAAATAATGCAATTGGATAATAATTTAGTTTTAAAAAGATTTAATTATACAAAATAAAAATTCAAGGATCAATGTAATGTAAAAAAATTAAGGAGGAGTTTTATGATATTTTAATCATTGGTTCAATGGAATTGCATGACACATTAGAAAAAACAAATGAAATGGAAAACCTATTAATATACTCTTATATATATTATACGTTTTCTCAATGGCATCTTAATATAAAAAAATCAATCAATCATAATCTTGAGTCAATTATATTTTCTAATATACTTTTAAAAAAAAGTGCTAATTAACCCTAGGTCCAAATATATTCCAGTGGTTATTTTTGTTATTTTGTGTTCCATCGCGCGTTGCATGAAAATTAAGGTACAAGTGCAACTTGATGGTGCTTTGTCTAAGTACACATACCCAAATCCTCCATCTCCAATTGGGGTCAAACCTGTTAGTTGAGGATTTGAGCTCCTCGAAGGTGAACATATATAGAAGGGAAAAGATTATCAAAGCCATAGATTCCTTTCGTAGACGTGGTCCTGGTGTGGTGCAGCTACCGTAGTTGATGGTGGCTAGCTGACGATGGAGGTTTGAGTGGCTCGCGTGGAAGGCTGCTGTGTTGGTATTGCTGGTTTTGTGGTGACGGGGTGGTGCGGTGAGTGGGTTTGTGGTATTTGCAGTGGAGGCTGGAAGGGGGGCGTTGTCGTGTGACGACG
>Ga0307509_10011315_pt1 | contig 10821 bp, 3 predicted proteins | sample 10_EM_MG_FD_202245 | JGI IMG/M metagenome (GOLD analysis project Ga0307509, IMG submission 202245) | Populus trichocarpa ectomycorrhiza microbial communities from riparian zone in the Pacific Northwest, United States - 10_EM | ecosystem: Host-associated > Plants > Roots > Unclassified | place... | reverse complement strand
AAAAAAATCAAAATAGGGAGTAAAATGCATAAATGGGCTAAAGTGAAAAACAAGTAAGAATTAAAGTATAATTTAAAATACAATAAGAATATTCTTAGAATGTGGGATAAAAAAATAAGAATACACCTAGATGAGATGGTATAAATAGGGAATATATTTTTGAGAGGTGAGAAAGGCTAAAAACCCTAGCCATAAAAAAATAGAGAGAGAAAAAAAGATTTGAGTGAAAGAGAGAAAAGTGTGCATAAATGTTTAGGCTGAAGAAGAAAAAGGAAAAGGGTGTGAAGATAAAAAATAAAAGAGAGTAGTAGTAGTAGTAGTAGTAGTAATAATAAAAAAAAGTGGATTGATTGACGTCACGTGAGCTATGAAGACCAAGCAATGTTTAGGACATCCTCAATTTTCTGTTATGTAGTTATTAAAAACTAAAGGATTGATTGATGTTATAAGAGATATGAAGACCGAGCAATGTTGTGATAGTTATCAATTAGAAAAACTTAGCAAATTACCTTTTCGCATTCTAAACATTCAAGTATTGATATTTTTGAGAAAATACATTGTGATTTATAGGGTCCTGCCCCTATTTTATCTATTGGAAAATTCAAGTATTATGTCTGCCTAGTAGATAATTTCTCTAAATATACATGGATAATTTCTCTTTAAAACAAATCTGATTTTCTAACAGTTTTTATATCACTTGAAAAGAGTGTTAGTAGGCAAAATTGTCAAGTCAATTCTACTTCACATGAATTGTTCATCAGGTATCTTGCCTTTACACTCCTGAACAAATATGTATGGTTGAAAGGCAAACAGAATTATAAGAGAACTAGGTATGACAATTCTATTTCATAGTGGTACTCTTTTATTTTTATGGGTAGAAGCTTTCACAACTGTTGTTTATCTCATTAATAGATTGTCCTCATCAACTCTTAATTCTGACACTCCTTACTTTATATTACATGGTAAACATCCTATTTATTCATCTCTTTGTATTTTTTGCTGAAGATGTTTTCCTTACACTTAGGACACAAGACAAAATAAATTTGATCTAAAAAGTGTTCCATGTATTTTTGTAGGCTATAGTGATCAACATAAAGGATATAAATGATTTCATCCAACAAGAAAATTTTTGTCTCATGACATATTACTTTCAGTGAATCAATCTTTTCATATAAACAAACTAATAACAACAAAAATATTGATCTTTCTAATCATGTCACCAACATATTTGACTATTGACCGACTATTCTTGCTTCAAGTTCTACTATAGATACATCTGAAACACTAGCAGCACCACTATGCTTAAGCTCTCTGCCCACACCCATGTTGCATACCATGTCCTCAAACAAACCAAGTAGGTTCTTCCTCTAAATTTATTCCTCTAGTTAATGTTGCGCTACAAATCTATGGTGTCAGTATTGTAAATCAATATCAGCTTCAGCAGCCACACCATGACGCCTTAACTACTCAACAAAAGACAACACACGTTTAAAAGGAGATAGTACACACTTTTTGCTCTGACATCTCTAACTCTATCAAAGCACAATCTCTTCATAATGATTCTTACATTGATGAGCATATAGAAAACAATTCTTCAGCACCCTCAGTTTTAGTTCCTCACTTATAGTCACTTGTTCAAAACGTGCTCTACAAGAAGCTACACAAACACTCTGTCATGATGTTTTCCACTTTACAATAGAAGAGTTATTCATAATCCCTCAGCTTTAGTTCCTTATTCTATGACCACTCATTCATAACATGATATCATTAAGCCAAATCCCAAGTATACATTAACATCTATTACCTCTGTAGGCATACCCCAAGAACCTTAAATCATGCGATTTGCACTAGCTCACCCAGGGTGGAAAGCAGTAATAGAGAGCAAACTCACATCCTTAATCAAAATCAGATATGAAAATTGGTACCTCGCACCATAGATATGCATATCATAGGTTTCAAATGGGTGTTTAAAACCAAAATCAAATCTAATTAAACCTTGGATTGCCTAAAAGCTCGTGTTATTGCCATAGGTTATAACCAGATTGATGAACTAGACTATATTGAAACATTCTCTCTAGTTGTCAAGCAAGGAATCATTCGGTTAATTATCAATATAGCTCTTGTTCATCTCTGGCCCCTACAATAACTTGATGTTAAAAATACATTTTTGCATGGTTTAATTTCTAAAAACATCTACATGGAATAGCCACCAGGAATGGGAGATCCCCATCTTCCACAACATTTTTGCAAGCTTCAACACACACTCTATGGACTAAAACAAGCACCCCATGCTTGGTTTGATCATTTCAGTGTCTTCCTTCTAAAATATAGCTTTCATTGTAGCATAGCAAATCCATCTTTATTTATTTTTCATTCTGATTATGGCTCTCTCATTCTTCTACTTTATGTTGATGATATACTTGTTACAAGAACTATTGATACTCTTGTTGCATATTTCATTACGCATCACATTCCCACTACAAATTAGATTGCTGAGTTGTTTACTAATCCGATGTCCAAAGCTGTCCTTTTTCATTTTCAGAGGAAAATTTGCCTCCAGCCTCATCAACATTTGAGGGAAGGTATTAGCAATTATACAACAGCAACATCACATCTTTCTCATCCTCGTGCAGCTCCATAGCACTAAACAAAACCTCTACAACAATAGTAGTAGAAGATAGCAGTAGTAACATCACAACCTCTTTATCCTTGTTAGAAGGTGACAATAGAAGACAACATCAGCAACGTCATAACCTCTCCATCCTTATCAGCAATCCTAATCAATCTTAATCAACACATATCACACCAACATCCAGGATCATAGAAAAAACACTCTAATGGTTACTTCAAAGAGTCTAATGACTACTACACTTCAGGAAGGTAACCCACCATACATAAAACTATAGTTGAATGCAAATTAGAGATAAATTAGCCTTCATAAATAAGGAATCAGGTAACTATAGAAAGATATCTTAAATTCTATAGTTATGGAAAGTCAATAGACATCCTTTTTATTTATATATAGGACATCTTGTACAAGAAGAATTAGTAGTGCTCACGTTTGTATTTTTAGCAGCAAAGAAACAAAGATCAATCTTCTTCATCTACTGTCCAATCTATATTTTTCTTGGAAGCACTTACAATTATGGACTATATGGACCAACAAGGCATCCCACTTAACCCTATCACTTTCTCTAGCCTTATAGTTGCTTGTATTTTATCAAAACCAATAACCAAAACGAAAGAGTTACATAAAAGAAAATGTGTTTTAGCATGGATTTCTTAAACACAAAAATTATTTTCTTGCATTTTGGATTTTACAACATGTTTCTAAATTTCAAAGGGTGTTAGCCAATATTCCAAAAATTTATTTTTGGGGAATTCATATATTATTCACTATTAATATTTGGATAAAGAAATCTTAAAGGGGTGAATATCCAAAATATTATTGGGAATAACTTATTATTATTCACTGTTAATGTTTGGATAAAAAAACCAGGTGGTTACTATACAAAATATTTTTCTAGGAATAATAAGTCATCACACATCCTTGAAAGAAGCCTCGATTATAATTGGGGACATTTCAATTTTTGGCTCCATGGTTTACGAGCCGTGAAAATATGAATCAAACATAGATTTCAAGATATCTACATTGGTTCTCCTTGGTACTTTGTAAACATATTTAAGGTATGATCCACATTGGCCAAGGGTTTTTTCTTTTTAGACTTTGAGCATGAGTTTGTTCATCGTAGCAAACTTACCCTAGAAAAACTGATGGGATTAGAAAACATCAATATCATAGCAATTATAAGGCAAACCAAACACCAAGAAGTTTACCTTAGGTAGGGCATACTAGGGGTGCTAAAATCTTCACTTTACGCAACCAGTCCCTTGCCTAAGAGTCTCTAAAGATCAGTTAGGGTTCCTAGTGACCATAATACTAGGTGACAACTCCCTTTTTCACAAAACAATGACCCCCAAATCAATTCCTCGCTCCAAGAAGGGTCGCCGCGACGTCAAGCTCTTGCGAGGGTGCAACATTTTGATTGCACAATTTAAATTCCAAGTTATTTTATTTTCAATTTCTTTTATGTTGAGTGTTTATCCTTGATCTTATTGCTTAAAGTTTTTTGTTCAATTATTGTTTGATATATTGAATCATAATGAGATTAAGAGGTAACATATGATTAAGAGCTTTTAGGATTAAACACCATTAGTTGAGAGAAAAGTAGAAATATTTTACCATGATTAGTGAAATTATAGAAAAATCCACTAAACTTAATGAATCTTCAAATAATTTAACTTATATAGATATAAGTTGAATTATTAGGTGAATATATTTTTAATATTATTTGAGATAAAAATTAAATAATTAAAGAATCTTTTAATTATGAACACGGGGATTTGGAATTTTATAACAATGAATTGCGGAGGATTAACTAGGTGAAATCAAAAGTTCTAGATTTATTTTTATTATCTATACAACCTTAAGTTTATTCTCTATTTTTTTAATTTATTTTTGTCAAACGTTTTAGTTTAATTTAGGTGATCAATTCTATAAAATTTCAGTTTGATTTCTAAATAGTAATTCATTTAGTAAATTTTAATACTCAATAGCATAATTACTTCTTAAGGGTTCGACAATCTTTTCTTCATAAAATCTTTATTACTTGCAGCGATTTTGATCTCTTGAAAATATTATCACACAGTTTTTGTTGCTGTTGTCAAACATTAATTATTTGTTATTGATATTGATACTAACTAGATTGTTACTAATTTATATTTTCTCAATTTAATTATTAGAAAAAATTACCTTGGACATCCTATAGTTAAGTTCAAATTATACTTTGGCTCCATTGTTTTGTAAATTACAGAAAATATCCTCAATCAACAAAAAATTCCAAATCACGCCAAATAATCAAATTATATATATATATATATATATATATATATATATATATATTTACAAACCCGTAAATGACAAACATAAACCCATTTCTCTCTCTATTCACGTATGATTTCTTAAAAAAAGCTCTTTACAAAATTCTACAAAATATATGCTCATTTGAGCCTTTAATTCTACGGAATCAAAGTTTGGGTGCTTCGTAGTGAATTCTTAAAATTAGAGCATAATCTCACTTCTTTTCTCGAATCGTGACTACAATAATCAAGTTAGTGGGTTTAATGGTTGTTTAATGATTGTTATTTCCTTAGAATATTGCTTGGTTTACTCGATTAAACAAAAACAAATGCATAAAATTAGGGGGAACTTGTAGTTCCTTGTAGAACCTAAAGATCCCTAAGTTATTTCTTGTTCATTCTTCAATGTTCAAAAACTTGAAGGGGTTTAGGAAAGTAGGAAAATATTATGGATCGTTTTCATTAAAACCTAAAAAATCCCCAATTTGAAAATTAGGACTACTGTTCATATAGTGAGTAATTTTTTATTCTTTTAATGTAACATATTTAATTAGTGTTTAATTATGCAGGAAATAAAATGCCTAGCATTATTATACATCATGAAATTATTTGATACTTTATTAGCAATTTCTTCTCTAAATATATGTCTTACATAGACTTGAAGTTCATTTGCAAGAAAGTTTATGACGTTGACTTGCATGGGTTTAGTATATAAGATAATAAAGGTAATAAAATAGTTGATGATGCCTTGACAATGCAGATTTTGAATATGTATAAAGTTGAAGGGGAGGAAGAAATCTACATTTATATTGATGTTGGTCCTAATGTTGCTCCATTACAAATAAAAATGCCTAAATGTTATACAAGCAAACCAAATGCAAGAATAAAATATTTTCCGAACAAAAATGGTAATAAAGTTATATTAATTGTTGGGGAAGAAGATTTAGCTGAAGAAAATGATGGTGTTGGTTTAGGTGAAGGTGAGGGTGCAACTGCAACAATGGGTATTGGTAGGGATGACAAAAGTTGTGGTGTAATTTTGATGTTGGTGTTGGTAGTTGTATTAGAGGTGTGGGTAGTTTAGATTATAATGTGAGTGAGTGTGAGAAAGATTATGAGGATGATGATTTTAGTGAAGATGATGAGGATTATATTATTTAAAATAAAAGGGGATTTGATTTCTTGAATAAAAATGAAAAGGAATTGATTAATAGTTTACAAGGAGATTCCTATTTTGGTCAAATATTAGATGGTGTAATAGACTTAAAAAATGAATGGAAGTATAGTGATGAAGATGACCTTGATGTTAAAGGTAATGAAACTTATGATAGTCAGGATGAAGGTGATGATGATGAAAGTGGAAAGGATGGAAAAAAAAGTATAATAATAAGATTTTTTTATCCTACTACTGATTTTAAATATAAAACATTTAGGTGGGTGTTGATGGATCAATTAAGTTTGCTCACTTTAGAGATGTTCTTAGAAAATATGACTTGAAGTATTACACTTGGGAGGAATATTTTCTATATCAATATTATGTAGGCTAGATAATTAGGAGATGTGTATCTGAAGAAGAGAAGGAGAGCATGCTTCTACATTTTCATTTATTAGAAGTAGGTGATGTAACCATATTATGTGATAGTTTTACCCACATTTACCTACTATTTTCCCCATGTTTTATATATAAAATACCTTGATATTCTTTGTTTTATGTCTTTAAAGTACTTTTGGATGTAATATTCAAAAACAAGTAATTTGGAGATAAAATTCAGACCATATTTCAATCTATGTTGAATATTGGAAGATTTCACCTTCGATCGATGTTTTATGCAGAAATTGAGTATTAGAGGTCAAAATGAAGTGATTCTAGTGGCATTAGAAAGATGACATCCATATCATTCTATACATATATGACAAGGAAAAAAAGATCATGAAAATCACAGGCTTCAAAGACAAGTCTCGCATTCTACCAGTTTTGACCTTCAGTCATTACAACTTGAATATCCTGAGTTAGAGAAGTCCATTTGATACAAACTCAAATTTTTTTTGGATTTCTGACTCAAAGACCTATCAACCTATTAAATTTTAGTAAAAGAAAAAACAACTCATATGAGAAAAATATGATTTTTCTAATACAACTCATAAATTCTGTTAGTGGGCAGGTTTTGTGAAGAAACAAGTTCAACTTACTTCTCAAGCATCCAAACCGACATGACATTTGTTTTTTCACATGGAAAAGGTCTTTATTTGGGCAAATTAACTTCACTAATTCCAAATTCAAAGCTTGAAGATTTTATACAAGACTATTTTTTCTTCTTTATAAGAAAGTAGTTGTTATACTGCTTAAATATAGATTGTCTACATTGGAAAGGACTCCTATTTTTATATTAGGATACAAACGGACTAGTAAGAGTGTGGGGAATATGGTTTTTTATCAGATAAAAAGAAAGAGAGAAAGAAAAAAAGATGGCATCCAAAAAGAAACTCTCATCTTTTTTTCATACACCCGAAATTATATTTTCATCTTTTCTCTTCCTTTGGTTTTTGATAGTCATGCAAGGCTAAGTTATTTTTCTTTGTTGAAAGGATACAAAAGCTTTTAGATTTTAAAAACTGTAAGATCTATTTTATCTTTTCTTTTCAGTTTATATGATGAGTATGAATGTTTTCCTATGATTGTTTAGTTTGATTGTTAGAGCGGACTCTAAGTTATTATTCTAACCAGTCTATTGCTAAGTTTGCTATCAAAACCAGAGTTATGATATTTAACTTGTGAAACGACTAAGTTTAATAATTATGGCGTATCTATATTGTTAATTTTAGGGAAAACATTCAATTAAATCGAACATAGAATGCAGATAATTATGTTGTTTAGATTTATCAACATATCTAGTTCTTAAGGCTCCCTTTGAATTAAATTACTAGTGCAGACGTTGTGGTTATTTAATGGTCAGGGTTGGTTATACTGCAGATTGGTTAATTAACTAATATTAAAGAAAGATAAATATTCAGAATATAAATTGATATATCATTTCAATGATCAGTTTTGATTTCTGTCGGTGGATGTTTACTTGAGACCAAGGATTTTCTCTTAATAAGTCTCAGTTTATTTAATTTAGTTTGATTACTTTATTTTGTTTATCTTAGCATAGCTTAGATAACCTCAACCCCTGCCCCTCAACTTTGAACCCTCCCCCTCAACTTTGAATCATTTAGCATAAAGACCTAAACTAAATTTTTCTCATGGGATCGACCCTTTACTTGCTCTATACTATCTTATTTGTTTAAATTGGGATAATTAATTTATGTGACTTTGACATCGCAATAATAAGTGGTCACTTTGGTGGAGCAAAAAAGACAACAAAAACTTTGCAATTTGGTTTTTATTGACCTTTTATTTTTAAGGACTCTTTTAACCTTGTTAATTCTAATCAATGTCAATAAGTTGAGAATATTTCTAGGAAATATAAGATGCCTTTGAATAATATTTTAGTGATTGAGTTGTTTGACGTTTAGGGGATAAATTCCATGGGTCCTTTTCCATCTTTATATTCTAATAAATTTATATTGATGGTTATAGATTATATCTCCAAGTGGGTAAAAAAATGTTCCTTGTCAACCAATGATGTTAAGGTTGTTGTAAGTTTTTTTTGAAAAAAATATCTTTTCTCCATTTAGCATTCCAAGGGTAATAGTTAGTGATAATGGGAAGCATGTTTACAACCATCAATTTATAGCTTTACTTACGAAGTATGAAGTTACTCATCATGTGGCAAGACCATATCTCAAACAAGTAATCAAATGGAGGTGTCTAATAGAGAGTTAAAAGGCATACTGGAAAAGATAATTAATAACTCATAAAATAATTGGGTATGAAGATTAGAAGATGCATTACTGGCTTATAGAACAGTATTTAAAACACCAATTAGAATGTCACTTTAGTGGTTAGTTTATGGAAAAGCATGTCATTTTCCCATGGAGTTAGAACATAGAGCTTACTGGGCAATGCAGACATTTAATTTTGATTTAAAGGTTCCATGTGAGAAAAGAATGTTGCAAATCAATGAAATGGATGAGTTTCGTAATGATGCTTATGAAAGTGCTTGGATTTACAAGGATAAAACTAAAAGATGGCATGATAAGCATATTTTAAAAAGAAAGTTTGAAGTGGGGAAACATTTTTTACTATTCAATTCAAGACTTTGAGTTATTTCTAGGAAAATTATGATCAAGATGGTCGGGACCATTTGTTGTGACTCTTTTTTTTTCATATTGAGCAGTTGAAGTTAATCATAAGACAAAATGGACATTCAAGATCAATGGAAAAAGGTTAAAACCTTATGTCGATGGAGATTTTAGCATGCAAAAAATTTCCATCAATTCCAAGTATTCTAAATAATGATTTAGAGAATGTCTGCATTTCTTACTTTCTCTCAGTTTATTTTTGTTTCTCTTCTTTCTCATTAAGGACAATGTTTTAATCAAGTTTGGGGGAAGGGAGTTAGTTTATGTTAAAAAAAAAAAACAAAATAGAGAGAATTGGTTAAATGAATTAAAAAGGCATATGAATAAAAAATCATCAATTGTTTTGCATATCTAGATAAATTTTATGTGAATATTATAAATTTATATGATCTCAACAAGCTCTAAAGCTTGTTTGATGACATTTAATATGAAATCCTAGACAATATATTACGTGAGAAATGATTTAAACATTCTTTGAATCGATTGAGCCTTACAAGCTTATCTATTTATTATTTTTATCCCTAGTCACCTCTTTAAGCTTTGATTAGTTATAATTTAGCCTTACAATGTTTTAGCTTAAACACTAATATCCTCACTTTTTAAGAGAACTAGGTTTATCAATTAAACAATCCTTTAATTAGTCAATGCTTTTTATCGAACAATATTAAAAATATCTCACCTAATAATTCAACATATCTCTATGTAAATTAAATTATTTGAAGATTTATTGAATTTTTCTATAATCTAACTGACCATGGTAAGTTATCTTTATATTTCACTCAACTAATGGTGTTTAATTCTAAAAGCTTCTAATCATAAATTATCTTTTAAGTCTCGTTATGATTCAATAGATTAAACAATAATTGTCCAAAAAGTTGTAAGCAATAAGATTAAGATAAACACTCAACATGAAAGAAATTGAAAATAAAATAATTTGGAATTTAAATTGTGTAATTAAAACTATAATACATCAAAACCATAGAAAAAATAACCTTCGTTCATAATGAATCTAAAATAAATTATTTTCTTATTAGAATAGGTCATAAGAAAAATAAGAAGAAGAATAAAATTCTTTTTCTTGGAATCAATTGACGAAGCATTCCATGACATCGTCTAGTTTCTTTTGATTCTCTCTTCCTCTCCTACTCTATTTTCAATGGTAAGAAACCCTTCTTTTTATCATCTTTGGTCATGGTCTCTTCCCTTAATCAAGCCTGATTTTTGCTATTAGAATGACTTAGTATGAGAAAGTCATAAACATACAAGTTGTAGATATTTCTCATGAATTTCTTTTCACATCAAGATGTAATAATTTGGATATCTATAGAGAAAGTTATGTCTGAATCATCAAGATGTGTTCCTGAGATTTCTAGTACAAACATTTCTTCATCTTACAATAGGGAATTTCACTTTTCTCTCTCTTTTCTTTTCCAAAATGTATATACAGCCGATAAGGGAATTTTTAGCATGTATATTTTCCACTATTCATGCTTTATTTTGAAATATTTTGAACTATTTAGAATTTTAGTTCCCTTTTTGAACTATTGACCTTGTGGGAAATTAATGTGTTTTCAGATACTAGGTTACTGAGTAGGCAGAATCCGGCAGTAAAATCGAACATTGATTGATTTTAGGCTACAAAGAAAGTTATACAAC
>Ga0307509_10011314_pt1 | contig 10822 bp, 9 predicted proteins | sample 10_EM_MG_FD_202245 | JGI IMG/M metagenome (GOLD analysis project Ga0307509, IMG submission 202245) | Populus trichocarpa ectomycorrhiza microbial communities from riparian zone in the Pacific Northwest, United States - 10_EM | ecosystem: Host-associated > Plants > Roots > Unclassified | place... | reverse complement strand
CTTCAAGGGCACGCCCAAGCGCACCGCCCTGCAGATCTCGGCCGAGATCGAGGCGGTCGGCGGCGAGACCAACGCCTTCACCACGAAGGAGTACACCTGCTACTACGCGCGGGTGCTCGACGCGGACCTTCCGCTGGCGGTGGACGTGCTCTGCGACGCGGTGGCCGACTCGCTGCTCGAACCGGCCGACGTCGAGATCGAGCGGGGCGTGATCCTCGAAGAGATCGCCATGCACGAGGACGAGCCGAGCGACGAGGTGCACGACATTTTCACCGAGGCCATCTTCGGTGACCACCCGCTGGGCCGGCTGATCTCGGGGACCGAGGAATCGATCACCCCGATGACCCGGAACCAGATCAACGGCTTCTACCGGCGCCGGTACAACCCGCCGCACATCGTGATCGCCGCGGCCGGCAACCTCGAGCACGCGACGGTGGTCCGCCTGGTGCGCAAGGCGCTGGCCGGCACCCCGCTGGACGCGTCCCCGGCCGACCCGGCCGGACCGCGCGTGCGGAAGCGGGTCCGGCATCAGAAGGCGCACACGGTGGTGCGCAACCGCGAGACCGAGCAGGCCCACGTGGTGCTGGGCGGGGTCGGCATCGGCCGCCTCGACGAGCGCCGGTTCGCCCTGGGCGTGCTCAACAACGTGCTCGGCGGCGGCATGTCGAGCCGCCTCTTCCAGGAGATCCGGGAGAAGCGGGGACTCGCCTACTCGGTCTACTCGTACGCGAGCCAGTATGCCGACGCCGGCCTGTTCGGCGTCTACGCCGGCTGCGCGCCCGGCAAGGTCGAGGAGGTCCTGGACCTCACCCGGGCCGAGCTCGAACGGGTGGCGGACAAGGGGCTCAGCACCGAGGAGATCGCCCGCGGCAAGGGCATGGTCAAGGGCTCGTACGTGCTCGGCCTGGAGGACTCCGGCTCGCGGATGAGCCGGCTGGCCAAGTCCGAGCTGCTCTACGGCGACCTGATGAGCGTGGACGAGTTGCTCGCCCGGGTCGACGCGGTGACCGCCGAGGACATCGACGCGGTCGCCACGGAGCTGCTGACCCAACAGATGTCGTTGGCCGTGGTGGGACCGTTCGATGAGGCGGAGTTCGGCCGCCGTTAACCTTGGACCTCGTGACCACCCTGGAGACACCGCCCGAGACCCCCGTCGTGCCCGAGGTGCGAAAGCGCCGGATCGCCGGGATGGCTGTCTGGGCGGTGGCCTTCGCGGTGTTCGTGGCGGTCGTCGGGGTGCCCACCAGCGATCCGCTCGTCGCGTTCGGCTGGCTCTGGCTGGCCACCATCGCCTGGCGCAACTACCGGCCGTGGCGGGAGCACCTGCTGTTCCTGCGCGACTGGCTGCCGGTGGTGGCGTTGCTGGAGTTCTACAACATCTCCCGGGGCTCGGCCGACAACTTCTTCGCCCCGCACGTCCAGTTCATGATCGATGCGGACGAGAGGATGTTCGGCTGGCTCACCGGCGGCCGCATCCCGACGATCTGGCTGCAGCAGCACCTCTACCAGCCCGGCCACGTGCAGTGGTGGGAGGTGGTGGTCACGCTGATCTACGTGTCGCACTTCCTCACCGTGCCGACCGTGGCGGTAGTGCTCTGGGTCCGCAACCGCGCGCTGTCCTACCGCTTCATGCGCCGCTGGATCACGCTGAGCCTGGCCGGGCTGATCACGTACTTCCTCTACCCGGCCGCGCCGCCGTGGTGGGCCGCGGAGCACGGCGCGCTGACCGAGCCGGTGGCGCGCATCTCGTCGAACGGGTTCGCCGCGATCGGCCTGCACCGCGCCGGGAACACGTTGAACGCGCTGCAGGCCGACCAGTCCAATCCGGTGGCCGCGATGCCGTCCTTGCACACGGCGTACGCGATGATGGCGGTTGCTTTTTTCCTGCCCATGGTCGGCCGGCGCTGGTGGCCGCTGCTGCTGGCGTACCCGCTGGCCATGACGTTCACCCTGGTGTACACCGGCGAGCACTACGTGACCGACGTGCTGGTCGGCTGGCTCTACGTGGCGCTGACCTTCGTCGCGGTGGGGCTGGGGGAGCGCTGGTGGGCCCGGCGGCGTGCGTTAAATTCACCGGGTGACTGACTCGATTCGCGTTGGTGTGCTGGGTGCCCGCGGCCGGATGGGCCTCGAGGTGTGCAAGGCGGTGGACGCCGCCGACGACCTCGAGCTGGTCGCCATGATCGACCAGGGTGACGAGCTGTTCAGCGGCGCCACCGCCCAGGTGCTGGTCGATTTCACCAGCCCCGACGTGGTGATGGACAACGTGCGCTGGGCCGTCGAGCAGGGCATCAGCCTGGTGATCGGCACCACCGGCTTCACCGAGGAGCGGCTCGACCGGGTGCGCGGCTGGCTCGCCGAGAAACCAGGGGCGAACGTGTTGGTCGCGCCGAACTTCGGCATCGGCGCCCTGCTGATGATGCGCTTCGCCGCGGCCGCCGCCGGTTACTTCGAGTCGGTCGAGATCATCGAGCAGCACCACCCGCGCAAGTTCGACGCCCCCAGCGGCACCTCGGCGCACACCGCCCGGTTGATCGCCGAGGCGCGCGCGGTCGCCGGCAGCCCGCCGATGCCCGACGCGACCAAGGAGGAGCTGGACGGCGCCCGCGGCGCGCTGGTCGAGGGCGTCCGCATCCACTCGGTCCGCGCCGCCGGCCTGGTCGCCCACCAGGAGGTCCTGTTCGGCAGCGCCGGCGAGACCCTCACGATCCGCCACGACTCGCTCGACCGCGTCTCCTTCATTCCAGGAGTGTTGCTTGCCGTCCGTAATGTCCTGAATCTGCCGGGCCTCACGGTCGGCATCGACTCGCTGCTGGCATAAAACCATTTGCCCGTACGCGTCGGCGCCGTCCCCGACCGCAGGTGGGGCCGCTCCGCCGACGCGGGCGAGCTTGCTGCAACGCAAGCCCGTGCCGCCGCTTCCGGGCTGAGCTGCCGCTTCCGCCGCGCTCGGCGCAGTCAAGTCGCCGGCTTCCGGGCGGCCCGGTCGGGTCGGTGCCGTCTCAGCCGAGTCGCGGGTCGTCGGGGAGGTCGGTCGGGTCGGTGCCGTCTCAGCCGAGTCGCGGGTCGTCGGGGAGGCCGGTCGGGTCGGTGCCGTCTCAGCCGAGTCGCAGGTCGTCGGAGAGGCCGGTCAGGGTTTTGCCGTCGAAGGACACCGGGTGGCCGGCGATCTGGAGGCCGTCGACCGCGGGCGCTCCCGGGAGCGGGCTGAGGCGGACCACGCCGTTGGGGACGTCCGGCTCGAGGCCCAGCCACGCCTGGAGGATCAGGATGGCGGCGGCCGACGACCACGCCTGCGGGTGACACGCGGCCGGGTAGGGGATCGGCCGGGACAGCTCGGCGCGGGCGTCGCCGCCGTACAGCTCGGGCAGCCGGAAGCCGAACGCCTCGGCCGCCGTGAGCAGACCGTCGAACAGGGCCAGCGCCTCGGCCGCGAAGCCGCCCCGGGCCAGGCCGGCGGCGACGATCGCGGTGTCGTGCGCCCAGATCGACCCGCAGTGGTAGGACAGCGGCGCGAACCCGCGATCGGCCGACGACATCGTGCGCAGGCCATACCCGCCGGACATGGAGGGGCCGGCGAGCGCGGTCGCCACCGAGGCCTCCTCGGCCGCGGTCAGCAGGCCGGTGCCGAGCAGGTGACCGGCGTTGCTGGTCAGCGAGTCGACCGGCCGCTTGTCCCGATCGAGCGCCAGCGCGGGGTAGCGGCCCTCGGACACCCAGAAGGCGCCGCGGAAGCGCGTCGCCATCGCCGCCGCCCAGGACCGCCACCGGTCGCCGCCGGGCCGCCCGAAGGAGTCCAGCAGGGCGGCCCCGTCGAGGGCGGCGCGGTACGCGTACCCCTGCACCTCGGCCAGCGCGATCGGCGGCTCGGCAAGCCGCCCGTCGTGGAAGCGCACCGCGTCGCCCGAGTCCTTCCAGCCCTGGTTGGCCAGGCCGCGGCCGGTCTCGTCGCGGTACTCGAGGAGGCCGTCGCCGTCCGGGTCGGCGTGCTCGGCCAGCCAGCCCAGCGCCGCCTCGAGGGGCGGCAGCAGCTCCTCGACCAGGGACCGAGCCAACCCCCAGCGCCAGGCGTCGTGCAGCGTGCTGATCCAGAGCAGGGTGGCGTCGATCGTGCCGTAGTAGGTGGCCGGCAGCCGCCCGCTGACCGACACGTCCGAGCGGCGCAGCTCGTGCATGATCTTGCCCGGGGCCTCACCGGTCTCGGGATCCGAACGAAGGCCCTGCCGGCGGGCCAGCGCCCGCAGCGTGCCGAGGGCGAGCTCGGTGCCGAGCGGCAGCATCATCCGGGCCGCCCACAGGCTGTCCCGGCCGAAGAGCGTGAGGTACCACGGCACGCCGGCGCCCAGGAACGTGTCGCCCTCGTCGATCGCCGTGGTCAGGCGCAGCGCGGCCAGGTCGTCGACCGACTGCGCGACCAGTCGCTCGAGCCGCCGGTCGTGGGCGCGGACGGCCGGGGTGGCGAAGGCGCCTCGCGGGCCGGGCAGCATCACCGCGTCGGGGTCCACGACCGTCGCCGACCAGCGCAACACCGTCGACTGGCCGGGCGCGAGCGTCACCTCCCACGTGCGGGACGGGTCGATGCGGACCTCGACGTTGCCCGCCGGCGAGGACGAGGCCCGCCCGGCGCGGACCGCCTCGATCGGCGCCAGATCGCTCGCCGTCTCGACGGTGACCGTGGTGGTGACCGGCACGGTCGCGGTGGAGGCGACCTCGATCTCCTCGTCGACCGCGCCGGGCCGGACCCGCCGGGTGCGGACCACCCGGACGGTCGGGTCGGCGATCTCGTCGCCCAGCCAGCGGGCCACCGCGACGAACCGGGTGGCCCCCGGCCCGGCCGCCGCCCAGCCGATCGGCTCGGGCTCGCGGCCGTCGAGGCGCAGCACGGCCGCCGACAGCACCCGGCGGTCGGCGTGGAAGACGCCCTGCACACCGGCCGGGCGGATCTGTCCGTCCGCGCCGGAGAGCGCCGTCGTCGGCGCCGCGACCGTCGGCACCAGGTCGTGCAGGAGCGGCTGGAGCTGCCTCATTTCGTGCGGGACGCCGACGAGGGCGCCGAACGGGGCTGAGGCAGGTGTCCGATCGCCCGGACCGGCACCTGGCTCGACGTCGACTCCGGCAGTGGCCTCGGCGCGGCGGCGGCCAGCAGTTCCGAGACCGTGACCAGCCGGAACCCGCGGCCACGCAGCCCGTCGAACATGGCGGCCAGGCCGCGGATGGTGACCAGGCGCTGGTCGCCGCCGGCGTCGTGGGCCAGGATGATCGATCCGGGCCGCGCCGACTCGACGACGTTGCGGGCCTGCCCGGCCGGGTCGTCGCGGTACGTGTTCTCGTGCATCTCCATCGACCACAGCACGATGTCGTATCCCCGCTGGTCCGCGGCCAGCACGGTCGATCCGCCCAGGTGCCCGTACGGCGGCCGGAACAGCGTGGCGGTCCGGCCGGTGTACTGCCGGATCGCGCTCTGGGTGCGGTCGAGGTCGTCGCCGACCTGGGCCAGGTTCTCGGTGGCCAGGTCGTCGTGCTTCCACGAGTGGTTGCCGACCTCGTGCCGGGCCAGCCGGCCGCTGACCAGCTCGGAATGCCGGGCCAGGTTGCGCCCGACCATGAAGAACGTGGCGGCGACCTGGGCCTTGTCCAGCTCGTCGAGCACCATCGGGGTCCAGTGCGGCGCCGGGCCGTCGTCGAAGGTGAAGGCCACCACCGGCTCCGACGTCTGCACGTAGTAGTGGATCGACACCGCCGGGTTCGCGACGGCCTCGAGATGGTCGGCCGAAGCGGCGTAACCGCCGCTGACCGGTAGCCGGTTCAGGCCCAGCCAGCCGCGGGCCAGCGGCGTCCCGGCCACCCCGGTGGCCACCCCGGCCACGCCGAGGAGGGCCCCGCCGAGCACGGCCCGGCGGCTCACCCCAGCCACGGTCGGCCGTCGTTTCGTGGGCACCAGCGCGCTGCCAGCGTCATCGATTTCTCCCCGTGCCGGTGATGCTCGCTTGCAGCATCGTCGATCATGTCAAGCAACGCCTCGGCCGCGGGACGGATTCCGCCGTTCCGGCATCGATCGATCGGCCGATGTGACCGCCCGGGGCGCCCGGCCGGCTGCACCCGCTGGTCGCCGCGGCCCTCGCGCCCAACCGGGCCGAGCTAGGCGTCGATGTCACGATAAATCCGGCAGCGGCCGCCGACTCGGGGTTGCGGCTGATCGAGTGCCGCGGGGCTCGGCACCGGATCGGGATCATGGTGGGGTGCTGTCGCAGCTCGACCACGAACCGGTCGAGCTGCGACGGGAGGCGGCGCTCGTGGCGCTGGGCGGGGTGCCGTCGTCGCTGGGCTGCTCGGCGCCGCGGCCGCGGTGCCGGATGGGCGCCCCTGCGCGACGCACTCGACACGCGGCCCGGCGCCGCGTCACCTACGGGCTGTACCGGGCCGGGCCGGCCCACCGTGATCGGGTTGTTTCCGCGCCGGGGCGCCTACCTGAACCCGCCGCCGTCGTGGGCTCGGGTCGTCACGATCGGCGGGGACGGAGGATCCTGGCCACGCGGGACAGCCCGGAAGCCGCGCGCGGAGGGTGAGTTGCAGCCGGCCGGCGCGCCGCATCGGGGGCTTGTCCCACCCGTACGTTATGAGGTTTTTCCGAAGAGTGCGTCGCGCTGAGCTTGCGGTAGCGAACAAGCCGCCGTGCCGCCCGGGAGCAGGTGGCGATGGTCGGCGATCCAGCGGTAGACCGGCCAGGCGACCAGGCGGACCGGGCCGATCCGCAGGCCGGCGCCGGCGAGCTGCCAGGCGCGGCCGGCGTCGGAGAGCAGCAGGGCGATGGCGTCGGGACCGGAACCACGCTGATCGGACGACACCCACTGGACGGATTCCTCGCACTGCTGCTGGGTGAGCCCCAGCTCGTCGAGATCGGCGAACTGCCACGGGACGACGCGGGCGTGCGTGGGGATGCGGCGCTCGATGAACTCGGCGCACGTGGTGCAGAAGGAACAGTCGCCGTCGTAGACGAAGGTGGAGGTCACCTGCTCATTCTGCGCCCAGGTCGACGTGCAGCCGGAGCTGGGGGACGAGCATGTCGTCGACATCGAGCGCGCGGCCGGCGCCGTCCGGGGACCAGCCGGCCGAGGCCAGGAATTTCTGGGTCGCGGCGTCCTGCTCGTAGGCCCAGGCCACGGCGTGCGTGAAGCCGTCCTCGCGCCACAGGTCGACGGTCGCCGAGAGCAGCCGGCTGCCGTGGCCGCGGCGGCCCCAGCGCGGCTCGACCAGCAGGTCGGTGAAGGCGGCGACCTCCGCCGGCAGCGGCGGCTCCTCGGGGGCCAGGGCCTGCTCGTCGGCCGGGCCGGCGGCGGCGAAGCCGACCACCTCGGTGGCCGACTCGCCCTGCTCGACGGCGATCAGCACCCGGTGCCGCGGCGACGGGGGCCGCTCGATCGCCTCGAGCCAGGTGCGGGCCAGGAAGGCCTCGTCGAGGCCGGCCAGGACGTGCGCCGGGAACATCCGCCGGTACGCCGTGCGCCAGGTGGAGAGCTGGATGCGGGCGATCTCCGCGGCGTCCTCGGGACGCGCGGGACGGACGAAGCCGAGTGCCATGCGGCGAGCCTACCGAGCGGGCGATCCGGCGATTTTGTCGTACCCCTGCTCTAGCGTGCGGAGCGATGGCACTCGAATCGCTCTCCGTCAGCCAGGCCCGGCGCATCGCGCTGGCGGCCCAGGGCTTCACCGACCCGCCGAGCCGATCCACCAGGCTCGGCGGCGCCACCGACCTGCGCCACCTGCGCCGTGTGCTGCGCCGGCTGCACCTGATCCAGATGGATTCGGTGAACGTGTTGCAGCGCGCCCACTTCATGCCGCTCTACAGCCGCCTGGGTCCCTATCCGGTGGAGCTGCTCCAGCGCGCCGCCTACCGCCAGCCCCGGGAGCTGTTCGAGTTCTGGGGGCACGAGGCCTCGCTGATCACCACCGAGCTGCAGCCGCTGTTCCGCTGGCGGATGGCCCGGGCCGCCGACTTCGCCTGGGGCAACATGAAACGCGTGGTGGCCGAGCAGCCCGAGCTGGTCGCCTGGGTGCTCGACGAGGTGCGCGGCCGCGGCCCGATCACGGCCGCCGAGATCGAGCACGACGCGCCCCGCCGCAAGGACAACTGGGGGTGGAACTGGTCGGTGGTGAAACAGGCCCTGGAGTGGCTGTTCTACACCGGTCAGGTGACCGCGGCCGAGCGGACGACGTCCTTCGCCCGCCGCTACGACCTGCCGTCGCGAGTGTTGCCCGCGGCGGTGCTGAACGCGCCGACCCCCGCCTACCCCGATGCGATCCGGGCGCTCGTCGAAATGTCCGCCCGGGCGCTCGGGGTCGCCGCCGAGCCGGAGATCCGCGACTACTTCCGCCTGCCCGTCGACGGCTTCAAGCAGGCCATCGCCGAGCTCGTCGAGGACAAAGTCTTGATCCCGGTGACCGTGCAGGGGTGGAAACAAGCCTATTTGCACCAGTCCGCCAAGATCCCGCGCTGGGTGCGCGCGGCCACTCTGGTCAGCCCCTTCGATCCGCTGATCTGGGAGCGAGGGCGGACGGAGCGATTGTTCGATTTGTCCTACCGGATCGAGATATATGTGCCCGCCCCGCAGCGGCTCTACGGTTACTACGTCCTGCCGTTCCTGCTCGGCGACCGGTTCGCGGCCCGGGTCGATCTCAAGGCCGACCGTAAGGCCGGCGTGCTCGAGATTCCGGCCGCCTGGCTGGAACCGACGGCGGATGAGGACGAGACGGCCTTTCACCTGGCGGCCGAGCTGCATCGGCTGGCCGGCTGGCTCGGGCTGGACAAGATCGCGCCCCCGGTCAAGGGCGACTTCGCGGGCCCGCTGGGGGCTGCCCTCGCCGGTGTACCGTGACGCTCATGACCCTGGCAGATGAGCCCATGCAGGGTCCGGCCCTGCCTCCGGAGTGGGTGGCGCCCCGCCCCGACGTGGTCACCCGGCTCGTCCAGCGCGCCTGGAGCAGGTCGCCGGTCTGGGCCGCCCCGGTCGCCATGTTCGTCTGCATGTCCGGCTCGATCGGCTACACGCTGGCCACCCACCCGACCGAGGCAGGCGCCGGCGACGCCCCGACCTGCCTGCTCAAATACACCACCGGCTTCGTCTGCCCGGGCTGCGGCGGCACCCGCGCGGCGTGGTACCTGTTGCACGGCAACGTTCCGGCCGCCGCCCGGCACCACGCGATCTTCACGTTCGCGGTGCCGTTCCTGCTTTACATGTACGTCGCGTGGGCCGGAAAAAGGCTGTTCAACTGGAAGCTGCCGCAGCTCACCATCGGTCCGCGCACGATGATCGCATTCGTCGCGGTGTGGGGTGTCTGGAGCGTGCTGCGTAACCTGCCCTGGGCCCCGTTCACCGCTTTCTACGTCTGACCGGCCCGTCCGATAGGTTGTTGGGTATGACGCACGACCCGCGACCCTTCGGACGGCTGTTGACCGCCATGGTCACTCCGTTCGCCCCGGACGGCTCCCTCGACGTCGAGGGCGCGGCGAAACTGGCCACCTACCTGGTCGACGAGCAGCGCAACGACGCGCTCGTGGTCAGCGGCACCACCGGCGAGTCCCCGACCACCACCGATGCGGAAAAGGAGACGCTGCTCCGCGCGGTCGTCGAGGCGGTCGGCGACCGGGCCCGGGTGGTGGCCGGGGTCGGCACCAACAACACGGCGCACACCGTCGAGCTCGCGCACACCGCGCGGAAAGCGGGCGCTCATGGCCTGCTCGTGGTGACGCCGTATTACAACAAGCCGCCGCAGGCCGGCGTGGCCAAGCACTTCCTGACCGTGGCCGACGCGGCCGACCTGCCGATCATCCTCTACGACATCCCGCACCGGGCGGGCACGGCAATCGCCACCGAGACCATGTGCCGGCTGGCCGAGCACGACCGGATCGTCGCGGTCAAGGACGCCAAGGGCGACTTCACCGCCTCCTCCTGGGTCACCAGCCGCACCGGGCTCGCCTATTACTCCGGCGACGACGCGGCCACCCTGCCGCTGCTGTCGGTCGGCGGCGTCGGGCTGGTCGGCACCTCCACCCATTTCACCGGCCCGATCGCCAAGGACATGATCGAGGCGTACGAACGCGGCGACGTCGCCGCCGCCCTGGCCCTGCACCGGCACGCATTGCCGCTGTTCACCGGCATCTTCCGGGCGCCCGGCACCATGCTGGTGAAGGCCGGCCTGCGCGCCCGCGGCCTGCCCTCGGGCCCGGTGCGGTCCCCGCTGGTCGACGCCGGCGACGAAGAACTGAACCAGTTGCGCGAGGACGCGGCGAAAGCCGGCATCGTCCTCTGATAAAGAAAGACGCGAATGAGTCAAGCCCACATGGAGCTGGATCCACCACCGCCGATGCCGGAGGGCGCCCTGCGCGTCATCCCGCTCGGCGGGCTCGGGGCCATCGGTCGCAACATGACCGTGCTCGAGTTCGACGGCAAGCTGTTGATCATCGACTGCGGGGTGCTCTTCCCCGACGTCGAGCAGCCCGGGGTCGACCTGATCCTGCCCGACTTCACCCCGATCCTCGGCCGGCTCGAGGACGTCCAGGCGATCGTGCTCACCCACGGCCACGAGGACCACATCGGCGCGGTGCCCTATCTCTTGGCGCACAAGGCGGACATCCCGCTGGTCGGCTCCGAGTTCACGCTGGCGCTGGTCGAGGCCAAGCTGGCCGAGCGGCGCCTGGACCCGTACACCCTGACCGTGCGCGAGGGCCAGACCGAGCGGCTCGGGCCGTTCGAGTGTGAGTTCTTCGCGGTCAACCACTCCATCCCGGACGCGCTGGCGGTCGCCGTGCGCACCCCGGCCGGCC
>Ga0307509_10011313_pt1 | contig 10822 bp, 10 predicted proteins | sample 10_EM_MG_FD_202245 | JGI IMG/M metagenome (GOLD analysis project Ga0307509, IMG submission 202245) | Populus trichocarpa ectomycorrhiza microbial communities from riparian zone in the Pacific Northwest, United States - 10_EM | ecosystem: Host-associated > Plants > Roots > Unclassified | place... | reverse complement strand
TTAAACGTACTACTAGAGGTGATTATTTTCGGTTTGGTTCAGTTTTTATCAAAAAAAATAACCAAATCAAAAAAAAAATTTAAAAAAAAAACCAAAACCGGGTCAAACCGACCGGTTTCAGTTCGGTTTGGTTTTTTAGGGAAAAAACCGGTTCAAACCGGTTTGGCTCAGTTTTTCCGGTTTTGGCTCGGTTTTCTCGGTTTTTTATGGTTTTGGCTCGGTTTTTCGGTTTGGCTCGGTTTTTTTCGGTTTCGGTTCGATTTGGTTTTTTGCTTATAAAACCAAAACCGAACCAAACTGGTTGGTTTTTTCAAAATTTTAATCAGTTTAAACGGTTTTTTTTTCGGTTCGGTTTTTTCAGTTATTTTTTTTTGGTTTTCTCGGTTTAATCGGTTTTTCGGTTTTTTTGCTCATCCCTACGTACTACCGAAGTACTCACTAAATAATCTTGTGTGTATGTATTAACAATTTTATTCAATAAAGAATTAATAAAAATAACTTTTATATTAATTTTTAATTTTTATTCGTTTTTTTTTTTTTACTTATTAAGTACCAAGTACTTAATTTATCTCACAGGCTGGCCTGAGTGGAATAGCCTCTAATCATTTATAAATGCAGCAAAAAAAATTGGAAAAAGTAGTTAGTGTTTGAAAGTATAGTTGTACCCGTGTTTTTAAAAAAATTAATTTTTTATTAAAAATTAATTTTTTGTATATTTTAAATCGTTTCGATGTGCTGATCTCAAAAAAAATTAAAGATAAAAAAATATTATTTTAATTTATTTCAATACAAAAATATTTTAAAAAATAACTACAACCACACTCTCATACAAGAATGTCCGGCAGAACCTTGAAGAATTAATTCTAAATAATTGTCGGGAATACCTTACAGAACCAAAAACAAATCTATCGCCACCATCATCGTTTGGCAGCATTTACAGCATATACGTGTAATGCGTGAGCTAAAATGAAGTATTTTAGCATTTTCATGATGTTTAGAATATCTATGAAAAAATAAAATCATTTCTTTGAGCTGGATTTTATTCCATAGTTTGTGCATGATATGATCGGAAAGGAATGTGTAGAGGTGGCAGCTCTTGTCATTGCTCTTTGATATTTGGCTTAGAAGATTATTTGTGTTTTTATGTTATAAAGAGCGAAAATTAAGACCTCACATTATTGTTAAATTAGTTTGAATAAACTCTCATTAATATCATGCTGCAAAATAACCATATGATAAATTCAAGCTTGACCTGCCCTGCTCAGTAGTCACCGGTCAGAACTCAGAATACGGTGGTTGCCAACAAAAACCATACCAGACTGGTTTTTTCTTTCTAACTATATCTTAACAAACAGCTATTGCCAAACAAGGAATGCTAGGTCCAAAGCTGGCTCCATTCCATGGTTCCGTTCCCACCCCACATTCTTGTCTACCCTCATTCCAGGGGCCACCAGTTTAGGATTGCTCAAGGGAGGGGGAGGGGGAGACTACAGTGGCAACTAAGATTACAGACACATCTTGATCACAAAGAATAGCTTCACGATGTTAACAGGCACCCAGAAATTACAATGACTTTTGTCCCTAATTTGCTTCTTACACAAAAAAAAACCCTATGGAAGCTCAATCACATCGGAGTGAAAAAGAAAAGGGCAACCCAGTAACACAATCAATACAACAATTACCATGGTTCTATAAAATGTTGAGCAACTGAAATGGAGTTTAAGCAAACAAAAATATGTGACAAGAAAAATCAAAAAGGAAGAACTCTTTGTTTTCGATCTCATTGTACACTCATCTACAGCAGTCCAATAATTTTTTTTTTCTCCTCATTATTTCATTTTTCACTTTTCAATCTTCCTTGCAGAAACAAGAAAAAAAAAGCCCTACCTACTGGGAGCTCGAGTGAAAAAACTGTGGACATTCATGATGTGCCAAACCTGGACAATGCTGACTGGAACAAAGTAGAGAATGCTTGAGACATGCTCTGATCATCAGCTTTGATAGTTATTTGTGTTTTAGCTGATGATGTGTTGATTTTACACTCTATAAGAAAGATCGATGACTCTTCTGCTTTTTGAGCAAAGAAGAAAAACTTCAAGTTGGGTGATTGACCGCCAGATGCAATACATTGGATGGAATGGCCTTGCATATGCCGGAGAAGGGCCTGAGGTGTTGTTAATGCTGCAGCTCCTTGAGGACTTACAGAGAGTTCCTGTAACAATGATCGATCCATCACAAAGATGAGTGCAAGTCCAGTGGGGCTAACTGTAAATAAGTAAGCCTACGCATAATGAATCAGAAAGCTATCTCATTCTATCCATAAGTTTCAATACCACAACTTTTACCCCACAAGTCTTGACTTATACTCGGAGCTGGAGACAAAAAAATGAATTCAAGCATTTTCATAAACATAAAGCAAACCTCTGATAAACATATTGGTAGTTGACGCCATTTTTGCTGAAAAGTGCCAGGATCAAGGACAGCTCCGGCATTAAGCTTCAAAGAAGGAGGTGAAGGAGCAGGTGTAGGAGCAGGAGCTGCAGGTAGACCTAAACCAAGTAGATCATCAATGGCCAAGCTAGATTGTGGACTCAGGCCAGCTGCTGCAGGGTTTGGAATTGGCAACTCTGGTTGTACGTGTGTAGCAGTAGATAGCAATGAAGTGTCATATAAAGGAGCTGTGTATGCAGAACCATTGGTACCAGAACCTCTGCTTTCTTCCTTCTCGGAAGTACCTAGAAGCAGATCCTTGTCATTTGCCTCGACTACATGAACTGGAACATCAGATTCTGTCCTGATAGCTAAATTGCCCAGCTCATCTGAAAACTCAAATGGTCCTCGGTGTTCCTTATCAGTGAACATGTATGAGGGCTGCAAGATTTTTTTAATGTCAGTTAATTCAGAACATATCTTGAAACAATTTCAGCTGTTCTACAGAGATACCGGCCAAAAGCAGAAATATGAGGATGGTAATAATGCATGTGGGTTGTAACTAGTGGAACAAAATTTTGTTGAAGTGATTTCAATCGAGCACAATTCAATATCTTTTTGACAATAAAAAAAGCTAGAATATACTAGTAGGAAGGTTTGTTACGTTGTTGAGGTGCTGTTAGATTGTTACAAGAACTGCTTTCTTGATTCTTAATGACTCTGGCACAATCTGAACGTGTGTTTTGAGTATCAGTCTGACACCATCTGATCTCTAGACCTTCTTTCAGGTGCCCCCCCCCCCCCCCCAACAAAAACTTCAAAACAATTCTAAAGGATAATGGCAATGGGTAACCAAGAAGTAAGGATGAGTTAATTAAGTACCAAGGGTACCAAACAGCAGTTACCTTCTGGTACACAACAGAGAGGCTATTAAATTCATCAAAAATGCGGTCTTTGACTTCACTGCTCTGAGTATCAGCAAAGACAGAAACAGCTTGCTTTGGAGGATTCACAACACGTTCTGCAACTGTTACATTGTGTTGCAATAACCTGTAGTAGAACAAGGCCCTGTCATGAACATCCTGCAGCCAAATGTGAATTAAATTGAATATTTGAATAAAAACTAACTATTATTAAAACTAAGATAAACAAAACATGTTGATCCATAAAAAACAAAAATTGGGAGGGTGAAATACTGATCAACCCACACCTGGTGAAAATCAGCAAGACCTGAAGCCAATGCAGCTCCTAATGCTTTCTGAGTCTCAGGTGGCCTCTTGAAAAAACACTTCATTACTGCCGTGAGAAGATGTAAACGGACCTGCACAATTTGATAACTCATTACTTACATGGTGAACAGTATTTTGTTATTCTAATGAAAATGTTTTGCTATGAGCAAAAGCCAGACAAACTCAATCACAGCCATGGATGTGGAAGATTAGGCAAATCATGCCCCTTGTTCTGTATAATGAAAAATCTCATGTCCAATGAGAAAAACAAATGCCAGATGCTAAGATCACTTAGCCAAAGACGTGTGTGAAGACAAGGGGAAAAAACACAGCAAGCCAAGGATAACTTGAGCAAATTTAATTACCTCTGCAGAATGCTCTTCATCCCAATTCTCAGTTAAACTCTCTAGGATATAAGGAGCATCACTCATGTCTTGAGAATATTCCCCTAGCATCCATATAAGAGCAGCTTTGGCCTTCGGTTCTTGAACATTCTGGCTGCTGATATTCCCAACAACTGCAATGCAATCATGACTCCACTGGGGGTATTTCCTTAGAAGATCTTTAACAAGAACCTGAATATCAAAACCCAGCATGTAAATCTGATGCTCATAGTTAAAGTCAAACAAGGGATAGCTGTTTAGTTGACTGCATTATGTATTTTCTCAAGGAATCTATAAAGCAGTATGCAGGTGTTTATAGTCTTATCATTGGATAATTGAACCTCCGAAGATTAGTTTCTTACCAGAGCTTCAGCAGTCACATAGTCCTTTTCCATTTCCAGAAACTGAAGAAGCCTATCAACAATAGCATTCACATCATACTGCTGCAGTGCTATTTTTCCAACGGCCCGAATTGACTCTCTTGCAATAGGAATATCAACATTGGCAGCATATTCACACAGCTCGGTCACTGAAATTGACTCAATGAGGACATGCATCAGTCAAACATGTGGAAAGAATATAGAATTGCCCATTCAAATCTTGCCACATAGGCTGCAAAATGACACTGAAAATTTACACTCACCAATTTCATAAGTACTGCTCTCATTTGCAACTGCAGTCAACATTTCAAGCTTCAGCTTTTTGACATAAGATGGCTCATTGTACTGGCAATAGAAGTGTTTGTAGTCTGAGGAAAATACATATGGTGCACGCATCACCAAGAGATGGAGGTGGCTTAAAACTGCATATGATTGCTCTGGACTTCCAGAACTCACTAGGGTAAGCAGCGGGGCTTTAATACGTTCATATACCTGATCAACAAAATCTTTCATTAGTGAAACATTGGTCTGGTAAAGGTTACCAAAGTAATATTATAAGGCATGATCATTCCAAGACGATAAAAGTTGGAGTGACATTACAGCCACAATGATTCTTTTAAAATAATCAGATTTGCTGCCCCATAAAAAGTCTGACTTTTGATAATAGGCTGGACCTAAAGTACCTGACTGCTTTGGAAAATAGCTATCAAGTAGTAGAAATGCTATTAGGATAAAGAAGGGAACTCAAAGAAGAACCGTGCAACGGATACCCAATGTGAATTGTTAATATTTCACAGCTATGAATCAAAACGCTTTCACAGTTATTCATCAAGGCAATGATTTAACATGGTCGATCATGTTCTACATAACTAGCTAGATGATGTTTTTATTTCTGATTCCTGAACTAAAGCCGGGACGATCATGTTCTACATAACTAGCTAGATGATGTTTTTATTTCTGATTCCTGAACTAAAGCTGGGACGACACACAATAACTTAAATTCTTGAATTCTGCGTATCTACACCATGACAAAACCATATGCATTCTATTTATTATGGGGATTAGGGCCTTCATAGATATTGCATTACAGATGAATTCAAACAAAGAGATTCACATAAAAATATTCTGTGTTAATAAAGTAATAACATTTACCAAGTTTCCTAACAATGAAAACTCACTCCTGTGATTACATACATGCAAGGTATTTACTGTTAAAAAAACTCATAACTGTACAGTTTCCCTGCTCTTTAAAATAAATAATTTGGGAGTAAAAGGATTTTTCAGTAGCACCTGCTGGTGAACATCAGTCATAGATAATGTCATATGTAGAAACACTTTAGCGGTTGCCAAAACAACAGCACCATTCGCATGCTGAAGCCTATCTTCAAGAAGATTCATGATATCAAATATCTCATTACTATCTGCGGGCACATATTTCACAGCCAAATCAAGCACAAGACATTGCGCCCATTCACTGAACTCCTTAATCCTGCCATCAAAAAACACATCAAGAATTTACCAAAATTGTTATGATGAAAACACAACCTCTCAAGCAACGAACACAATATAATCAGGCATTTAAATGAATTCTCAATAAAACATACCGATTCAAAAAGTAATATATAACCGGCTTGCTAAGCAAAGCCTCCCTCTCCTTTAACGCTTCCTCTGACGTACTAGCTTCCCCATTCCAAATTTCTTGCAATGCCAATAAACAATTTGCTACAACCTAACAACAAACCCCCAAAAAATCAACACAACACAACACAACACGGCAATCACATTAAACCTGACCACTTCTAGTTTATCAAAACGAAAACAACAATTTCACCTGAGCATCTTGATCATTGAGCAACAAATGCTTCAAAACCGCGGGAAAATCAGCATCAATGCAAGTAGTCACGGAAATATGATACAATTTAAGAACACCAATAACCGCGACAATTCTAACATAACTATTGTTATCTTTCAACCCAGCATTCAACGGTCCAACTAAATACTCAACTAAATTCGCAACGTTAAGAGAACCCAAGCTCCGTAATGCAAGTCCTCTAATCATTGGATCTTCATCTTTACAGTCTCTTTGCAAGAAATTAATCGTTAATAAAGCTAAATCAGGATTAACTTTCGCGTAATTACCAACATATAAATAACACATCTTTTTCAACACTATATCTGATGTTGCTGAGCACATAACCATTTCACCGAATACAGACGACACGTCGATTCCGATGGTCATGTATGATATTACTTTTTTGAATAGTTCGCGTTTCGAATCGTCGACGCCGGGGAGTCGGCTTCCGGCGAGTTGTCGGAGTTGCGATTTTAAATCGGTGACTTCGCTTTTTCTGTATCGAAAAAAAAATGAAATGTTAGGAGTGGTGGCGATTTTGTAATTTTAAGAGATGAGTTTTTACACTTACCCGGACGGTTGTGATGGCGACGGAGATCGGTTAGTTTGGGCCGGAGGAGCCATGCCGAAGCTCTGTGCGGTTTGTACAGTGAGATCGAGTAGGGAAGGAGAGATCTGACGAAGAGAAAAAAGCAGAGGGAGACACCGAGACAGTGAGATGAATTAATTAGAGGAATTCGTGTCCGGGCTGAGGTGGCTGTGGCTTATTGGTCTGTTGTCTGGATATTTACGGAGAACTTTTGGTTGATTAGTGATGAGTACAGTTGCTAAAACGATGACGTTACAGCTTAATTCCCTTTTCTTTCTGTATAATTGGGAATAGATATAAAGGAATTAAATTAAGGGTGCTAATAGATATTTTTTAAATTTTATTTTTATATTAGCATATAGAATAATATGAATATATTAAAAAACTAATTTAAAATAAAAAATAATATTTTTTAAAAAAATAATATTTTTAAAATACAAAAATAAAGAAGCTATTGGAACATAAACAGTTAGCTTTATCTCAAAAATCTTGATTTTAAGTTTTGACAATATTTTGATATATTTGTTGGAGCTGTGTAAAATAAATTTGTTGTAAAATATAATATTAATGATTTATTTTAAATTTGTTTGAATAAAATTTAGTATGTTATTTTATCTTTTTTTCCTCATAAATTTTATTTAATAGTAAATTTAATATTTTTTTTGTTTGAGAATTCATGTCCAATATTTTTTTAAAAAAAAAAATTACAAGTAGTTTTCTCCAACAATTAAAATGAAGGCCAAGCCGATAGCTGGCTTGTTCTCTTCTTTCTATATAAAAAAATTAAAAATTATATATATAAAAAAAATTCTTTCATACTCGGAATGTCTTTACTGTTAAAGGAGGTACGTTAAAAATCACAAGGATATTGTAATTCGTAATGATATTTCGAGCAATAAAAGGATTTTGTAATAGTTTATTGAACATTGTGGGAGTGTTTCTTAAGAACTTGCAAGATAAAATATTTATTTATATTTTTTATTCTTTCACAAGAGAAAATAAATATTAAAAAAAATATTTTTATCATTCCAATATAAAAGCCATTGGAAGACGTGTTACTATACTAAATACATCGTTTCTTTTGAATAAAAATAAATAAATAAAATATTATTTTAATATATTTTTAATTAAAAAATATTTTACACTATAATATTAAACACAAATTTAAATACATACAAGGATATTTCCATTCTTAAACAAGATGAAAATATTCAGGTTGTTCTATACTTTATACGAGATCTTAGAAGTTATTGCATTATATCATCATCGAACAACATCCATTAGCCGTGAGACTTACATGAAGTGTAAAAAAAAAAAATGTGCGTAAAAAATTAAAAATAAAAACAAAAACAGATGTTAAAGCACAAAAAAATACTGGATTATAATTGTAACTTCGTAATTAATAAGGAATTTTATTTTAAATTAATTATAAGCTTCTTTTATTTTGTTGAAGTATGAGAGTTAATTAGGGAATTGAATTCAAAAATTCTTATTAGAACTCTCACTCTATTTAATATAAAAATATTTAGTAATTCATTTCATGCTCCGGGACTGTTTATTTTTAAAAATTTATCATGATATCGAGACTTGTTTCATTGTTATATCATGGATGGACTGTGAATATTGAGCATGTTTTAAAAATATTTTTACATGATAAAACTTATTTAGTTGTTTTTTTTTAATTATATTTCTATACATGGTGATGTTCTTATTGATATGCAACCATGGTTATTGAAACTTGGTGGAAAGCATGGGTTTTACTGTGATAAATAGTTTCCACTAGGTGGCGCGTGCTCGATGTTAGTTAAATTAATTGTTTTTAAAATGTAAAAAAATATTAAAAACATTAAAAAAAATTTAATAGTGTTATTAAACATGACTGAGTAGGTTAATTCTAAAACCTTTTGACTCAGTTCTTTACTTAACTCACGTTTTCAATTAAACCGTATAGGAGTTTCCTCGATTTAAATCAATTAATTTTACAAGTCCAAATACAACCTTAATGATCTATAAAAACATGATTTAGCTTTAAAAAAAAAACTTTAAGATGTCGATTTTAAAAAAATTACTGAGACAATAACATATTGGATTGACTTCGGTCCCTCCGCGACTCATGTCATGGACTCTATTGAGTTTAATAACTTTTTATATAATTTTTTTATTTAATTATATAACAACCTAAAAATATATACTTATTTAAGACAATTATCCTTGTAAAAAGCAAACAGAAATCAATAGCTCAGTCTATTTCCCAATCAATCCAATATTAATTAAAAAATTAAAAAAAAATAAAAGACAAAAAAAAAACACATATCCTATCGGTAAGTAAACTCGTCAAACCTGTGAATTGGATAACCCGAGCTAGTGCGTCAAACTCGTGAACCGGGTTATGAATTTCACTGGGATTATAATTCTTTTTCAAAACTATTTTTATTTAACTATATGATAACAAACATAGATAATTGTGAAATCAAACACCAACTCAACACCGAAATATTTTTTTTAGATCATGATAACCTCATAAAAGAAGAAACAAAACCAATTATGAAACTAAATTTCCAATTAACATACTATCTAGGGATGAAAAAAAACTAATTAAAAAAAATTAAACTTACCAGACCAACAAACCAAGTCAATCATCTAAAACTATGAATAGGTCCACAAACTTTATAAAGTTTAATAACATAACCTTTCTCTGAATATTTATTTTTAACTCTATGAGAAAAAAATAGACAATAAAAAAATTAAGTTTAATTAAAAAAATCCACCAAACTCGTAAATAAAGACAAACTCGCAAATCATGCTAATCTTATAGAAAAGTAAAATAAAATAAATAAATTATGAAGTTAAATTCTCAACCATTCAAATATTAAAAAGATGAAATCGACAAAAATAAATTTGAAAAAAATCATTAAAAAAGCAAAGCAAAAAAAAAGCAAAATAACGTAGATTACCATTGTCATTCACAATGTAATCTATGTGAGTGAATAATAATTTCCTCGTACTCTTTATTTTTTGTTACTTTATAAAGTTTAATAACAACTTTTCTCTAAAACTATTTTTTTAAAAATATACGTGAAAAAATAGACTATAAAAAAATTAAGTTCAATTAAAAAAAAGAGACAATTCACCAAACTCGTAAACCGAGATAATTTGAGTTATCTTGGTAATCCAGTAAACTATGCTAAACTCATATAAATACAAAATAAAAAGAAGTAAATTACGAAACTAAATTTTCAACAATCCCAATTTTAAAAGATAAAATCGATAAATTTAAAAAAATCATAATAATTTTTTAAAAAGAAAAAAAAAAGCAAAACATCATGGATTACTATTGTAATCCAAAGTGCAATGGGTTCGGTGAATAATGATTTCTCCACATCCTTTAATTTTTGTTACTTTATAAAGTTCAATACCATAGTTTTTATCTAAAACTATTTTTTAAGTATATAAGAAAAAAATAGATTATAAAAAAGTAAAGTTCAATTAAAAAAGAAAAAAAAACCCCACCAAACCCATAAACTAGGATAACTTGAGTTACATTGACAAATTCGCAAACCATGCTAACCTCGCAGAAAGAAAAAAATTTACAAAGTTAAATTCTCAATCATTTCAATATTAAAAAATAAAATCGACAAAAATAATTTTAAAATAAATCATAACAAAAAAACGTTTTTCAAATTATTTTTCTTTCGAAAATATATTTAAATAATATATATTTTTTATTTTTTTAAAATTAATATATTAAAATGAGCTAAAAATTAAATAATATTTTTTAAAATACTTTTAAAATATAAAAAGAACAGGTTTAATTAGTCAGATTTATCTCTTTGCTGCCTCCTTCTCTCCCTCATCAAGACCACACCACAGCAGGCATAGCCGTAGCTGATGCTTCCACCCGCATAAAAACTGCGAAGAAACACATAGAAATGGCTCTTTCTCAGCTACCAAAATTCACT
>Ga0307509_10011312_pt1 | contig 10823 bp, 6 predicted proteins | sample 10_EM_MG_FD_202245 | JGI IMG/M metagenome (GOLD analysis project Ga0307509, IMG submission 202245) | Populus trichocarpa ectomycorrhiza microbial communities from riparian zone in the Pacific Northwest, United States - 10_EM | ecosystem: Host-associated > Plants > Roots > Unclassified | place... | reverse complement strand
ATGATGGAAAAATAAAAAAGATGAGGGGCGAGCCGGCGAGGGCTGTTGTGGAGTACCGGTGGATGGTGGTTGATTGTTGGCTGAGAGAAAGAGATTAAGAGACTGAGAGTTGAGACACTGAGGAATCCTCAGTGAGGATTTAGATTTGGGATTTCAATTTAGGGATTTTTTATGTTCTGATTCTTCTGAACGTGAATGGTGAATGTGAAGAGAAGAGAGAAGACTGATTCGGTGAATTTGGCAATTTGCATTTGATCTATTAAATCCAATAGGCGGTCGACACATGGCAGCAACATTGCATTTTTATTTTCTATGGCTAAACTCGTTCAATCGGTAATGAAATTGCGATTTTACGCGATTTCACCCGATTTTAACGATTTTACCCGATTTTGACCTGATTTTACCCATTTCCGAGTTTTACAAACGATTTAGCACATAAAGCCTATATTAACTCATAAAAATATACGATTTTACGAGTTGAATCACGATTTTAACAACCTTGGTTGAATCCTTATGAGTCCAGCCTTAAAAAAAAAGCCAAAACTCAGCTTAAAAAAAAAAAAAACTTCTCATGGGCTCAGCTGTAATTTGTATCATATATTTTTCTACATCCTTAAAAATATATATAAAAATTAAGTTTCTTCTATATTTTTATTAATATTAATATTGTGTAACAGATAGTGTATAAAATTCTTTAAGAGCTTATCATATTTTCATCATATTAATGTTTATCTAAGGGATATTTATTCCTCATTAATACATATATCAAAGATATGTTCCCTCATTAAAATTATCAAAGTAAAATTACACTTTAACTCCTCCTTTATAAAGAAACAAAATTCATAAGTTATAAATACATCATAAATTCTTCAAAACTTAAAGTTCACAATCTCTATACTCAACTGCATATATATTTTCAAAACATCTTTCTCTAAAATATCATTTCACATTTTTTTAAAAAAAATATTTACTTAAGTATATGAGAATTTTAAAATCTATAAAATGAGACCTTTTATAGGTACCAGCCTCCAACTATCTTTACTAAAGAGAATGAATCAAATTGTTAAAACTAAAATATTAACCAATTATTCAATACATAAGCTTTACTATTAAGTTACTTGGATTTTTTAGGACATCATCAACTAGAAACATGTAGGGTCACGAGATATTCTTCTTCAACATGTAAGGATCATTGTTTATGTCACCCATTCCACTATAATAAACAACATGATCGTCTTATATGTGGTCAATGACAGACTTCATCTCTCTACTTATTCAATTTAATCAATTGAGTCATCCTCCTACTAATTTGATGAATTGAGTCATTTTACCTTCTTTTTTTTTTTTTGTTAAGATCTGTTTGTAGTGTGATATGATTGAAATTATATTTAGCTTTGATGATAATATTAAAAGTGTTTGGTTAATCAATATATACCAAAGTCTTGCACGATTCTCACTAAATATTTTCTCTGAAACTTTAATTATCAAATAAAAATTATAATTTATAAATTTTCTTAAATAAAATGCAAAAGACACTATCTTGCCTATTTATCATATCCCATTACAACTTTATTTACTGGGAGATTGACTTTTACACTTAAATTTTAGTAGACTAGTAAAACAAAAGTTAATCCTAGACATAGGTTTACTGGTGAAGAAAGTTTGTCCATTTTTATTTTTTTTTATTTTCTATATAATTATAATTTAAATTAAGCTCATTTATTCCTTGTCCAAACTAAAGAAAAGTCAAAAGCCAAAGTACAAAAATAACTCCATCAATTTTTCAAAAGGAAAATAAAATTTTGGCAAGTAACAATATTATCAAATTTTAGTTTTAGATATTTTAGGTGTGTTTAGAAAAAAAAAAACTTTTTTTCTCTTTTTTTCCAAAAAAATATTACATTTAAATAGTAAGTCTTAGTTTTCTTTTTTTTTCTAACTCTTTTTTTTTTCAAAAAAAAAGAGAATAATATTGCTCTATTTTTAAACAGTCTCTTAATATATATGATAACTAGTACCTATAGGTTAAATTTCTCTATATTTATATCATATACATTATTTATTAGATAAGAAATTTAGATATTTATATCTTATAAATCAGATTTTTGACATTCATATCATGTCATACTATTATTTATTATTTCTTTTGAAATAATAAACAATATATATATATGTTAGGATTGAGTTGGATTTTTTTATTAAATTTAATAATATTCATATTATATCTGTTACCTATCGGATAAGATAATTATTCAAAGAAAAAAAAACCTCATTTAGATTGGTTTGATATCCATTAAATTTAAATTGAATTTTAAATTAAATTTAACAGTATTCATAATCTATCTATGCTATGTAAAAAAAAACCCCGCTCTTTAGATATGCTGCTCATTCAAACTCTTATTTACGTGGCATATGGTCCTCGATGAGAATCCAATACCCACACCCACTTCTGCCACATTTTGGCATTCAACTTATTATTATACTATAAACCTAAAAGAAATGTAATTTCACTACTTTTCATATAGAAACGACATGATTCAGTATGGACGCCATTGTTCATTGAAAAACAATTTGTTTTATTTTTTTTAATTTGATCATTAAACTTTTATTTTTCAATTTTATTTTTCCACATAATTTTTATAATATTTTATGTGTTGATATTTTCTTCACTTTCCATGTTCTTAACAATTCAAGATGTTCACTAAAATTTTATAATTGAATTGGATGCCAATTTGATGAAATAGTATTTAAATTTCTAATATAAAAAATAATTAAAAGGAAAAGGATCAAAAAAAAGATAACAAGACTTTTTTTTCAAGTTCACACAAAAAAGTTGTTCATCCAAAAATTCTCTATTTACTCATTTTTTTACCCCTTTTATTTAAGTTTTTTATGTTTAAGTCCTAAGTTTTATTTCTTTGTATTTCAAACCCTGAGTTTTGATAAAAAAAAAAGAGAAAGTCACATGAAAATAAGAGAGTAAAGAAAAAATGATCATTTTGTCATATTTCGGCAACAAAAACATCAATCTTGATGTCATTAGATTTTTCTTCACATGAGGAGTGCCATAGACATGTTTTTAAACTTTCATCTCGCTAAAAAAATTAGATAAGGGCTTGAAAGATATTTATTTAGTTTTTTGACCAATATAAATACGTTTTGAGGTTGGAAATGGGTTCACTGTGGTGCTTGAGGTGTTTTTTTAGATATTTTTATGTGAAAAATAATTGAAAATTAAGTTTTTGGATCCAAAAACTTAACTATTACACAAAACGTCATTTATGTATATATTTTTAAATAGTTTCCCACCCTATTAAACAAAACAAAAAAAGCAAGAAGGCCAGATATGCACATGGGCTTCTTTGTATTAGACTAGGCGCACGAGTCCAACCTTTTAGGCTCAATTGTTTAACTTAATTTGAAATAGCCTTTTATATATTTTTTTGAAATTTTAATTAAAATTCTATACTAATAAAATAATTGAAATCATATAGAGAATATTATTCTATTAAATTTCATTAATTTTGTATTTGTTTTCAAATAAGTTATAAAAATGTTTTTTTATAATATTAGCAATCATTTAGTTAATTGTTATATTTGAACTTAATGTGTATTTTTTAAAATGTTTGATCCTGAATATTCAGTAAAAAAAATTATTTTTATTTTTTTGTTATAAATTCTTACAATTTTTTTCGCATTAATTATTCTTTTGCCCCCTTCAAATTGCATAAAAATATTGAGACATGATTTTTACTATTTTTTTAATTGATATTTGCTTTCTACATTTTGATAATTTCTTTTTATTTTAAAAACAATGTTTCTAATAAATAAAACATGTTTTTGTTAAAAAAAAAATACATTAACAAGAAAACGCAGTTTAGATTAAAGAGATACACTTTTTCCTATTTATTTTAAATAATTAAAATACTTTTAAAAAAAATATTATATTTGTTTTTACTTTTAACTAAAAAAACATGCTACTAATAAGAAAATATTCTAGTAAAAAAATGTATGAATAAGAAAAAATAATTGGTTTAATAAAATATTTTTTTAAAGAAATTAAATCTTAATACAAATATCTTGTAAAGAACAACCCAAAATTTAAACTCCAAGTTTAATAATGTATTTTCCAACCAAAAAATAAAATATTTAGAGGAAAAAATTTATTATGGAAAGTAGAAAAATTCCAGATAAGATTAGTGAGAAACATTGGACGAAACAATATAAATTTATATGAAAAAAATACCGATTGTAATCCCTATATTAAATAGTGTCCTTATATTAAACAATGTAATTTCTAATCAGAAAATAATAAAGTTAGAGGAAAAGTTTTATGGCTAAGGGTGAAAATCTCTAGTTAATTAGCATAAAATCTTAAACGAAATAAAATTAAATATGTATGTGAAAAATACCGACAATTATAGATTTAACAAAAGTAACGAGTGGAACAATTAACGAGTGACATTGCCATAAATAGAAGAAAAAAATTTCCCTCCTCTTTTAAATCGTGCGCCCAATGGTATTGGAGAAGAAGAGCACTTGAAAATTTTCTTCTCCTCCTTCAATTTCTCCATTTTCTCTCAAATTGTGTGGTATAGAGGTTGAGACGTAAGAAATTTCTATCAAGAAAACCAAATTAAACTAGAAAAAACTTACGAGAGAGAGAGAAACAGGGGTGGAGAGCTTGAGAGAATAGAGAGAAAGCTTGTAATTGGAAGAGAATGAAGAAATTATTGGGAATTATTGCTAGAGGCTCATTAAATTGGGTTAGTTGATAGTGGTAAGATATTGTTTTTCATTAAATGCACTTTTATTCTTGAATTTTGATGAGGAATTGAAAATACCCAATTGTCAATTTTTAGGGTTTATGTGTATTTGTGCAAGGAAATGTAAAATTGTAAACTTATTAGTTAATTGTGGTTTAGATTACATGATTATAGACTTAAGTGGATAGATTAAAAATCAATTATGGAAAAATTAAGACATTAGTGGCCGACCATGGTTAGGGATTTTTATGAAATATGGGAATTTGATTAAATTTTATGGTTTTTGATGTTGTAATAATGTTGGGGATGCTTAAGATTGGTTTTGAATGTTGTAATATGGATTGTTAAAAGTTTGAGTATTGTTGTTACATTTTGGAATGATAAAAGTGTGGAAAATTATTTAAATTTGTGTACTTTGGATGTGATGATATTGATTTATAGATTTAAGATGATTGTGATTCTTATATATGAGTTAGTATGTGATTGAGTTATTATTGATTTGGATTGGGAAGGTTGAGTATGTCCAAATATCAAGTATATGATAGTTTAAACTCAATGCCCACCATGTGTTTGATAAAATGTTAGACATAGATTTTCGTCGTTAAAAAGTTTAGATATTGAATTTAGTTGACGAAATAGTTAGACATTGAATTAGATTATGTAAATGATTAATGCAATGTGTGGATATTGAATCTTATTATAGAAAATGATTACATGTAATGTTTAGACATTTAATTGGGATATGGAATTAGTTGACAAAAAGTTTAGACATTGAACTTAGTGGATGAAATATAGGGACATTAAATGAACTATGAAAATAAATGATGAGATGTTTAGATATTTAAAGTTAATGTGAAAATGTATGATGATGTGAATAAGTGTGCTAATGGACCAAAAAGCTTGGGTATTGATTCGGGATGTGTTATTAGAAATTTCAGGAGTGTTATTGGAAACGAAACTCATAAAAGAGATTATTCTGTAGAAGCTTCAAGTAGGTGTTGATCACTTTCATTTTTTTATTTTAAAAAATATTTTTGTTTAATTATATAAATATGAATACGATGTGAGTAAGCGATTAAAAAATAAAGGTGAGTATATGAATATGATTTCGATGTGAGGAACCAATGTGAGAAAAAGATGAGTTAATTAAGTACGATGTACTAGCATGAAAATCATGAATAAACCAAGTACGATATGTAAATGTGGAAACAATGAGTAAAATTAAGTATGTTATGCGAATTTGAAAATAATACCTTTATAAAATATGCTTTTAGGGAGGGAAAATGATACCTTATAAAATATGTCTCCGGGGCAAGAAAATGGTATCAAAATATGTTTTCAGGGCAAGAAAATAACACCTTACAAAAAACACATTCGAGGCGGGAAAATGATTTGTAACCAGTCAATTGTAATGACAGAAACTATGATTTGTAAAATAAATTGGCCACAATAACGGGATTATAATGTTAAAATAAATAATTTCGAGGACTATAATGTTAAAAAATGGTATCAAAATATGTCTTCAGGGCAAGAAAATAACACTTTATAAAAAACACATTCGAGGCGGGAAAATGATTTGTAACCAGTCAATCATAATGGCAGAAACTATGATTTGTAAAATAAATTGGCCACAATAGGGGGATTATAATGTTAAAATAAATAATGTCGAGGACTATAATGTTAAAAAATGGTATCAAAATATGTCTTCAGGGCAAGAAAATAACACCTTATAAAAAACACATTCGAGGCGGGAAAATGAATTGTAACCAGCCAATCGTAATGACAGAAACTATGATTTGTAAAATAAATTGGCCACAATAGCGGGGATTATAATGTTAAAATAAATAATTTCAAGGACTATAATGTTAAAAATAAGTTGGCTTCAAGGTTATAATAAGTTGGCCGCAGTGACGGGGACTATAATGTTAAAATAAGTGATATGTACTGTGGTGCAGACTGTTTTTTTTTCTTCTCAGAATATAAGTATGTATAAAAATAAAAAGTAACTACACTGTTGAACCAGCAAATCTATATACATATACAGAAAGAAAAGAAGACAAAATGGAACAGACTCCCAATCAAAACAAAACTAGATATAGCCAGGTCATGCATACATTGACCAATTATCCAGGTAGCAGAGAGAAGCCTATATCTTATACACAAAGAACAAAGAGGGAACAAGCTCCCTGCAAAAAACAGGTCATGCAAGGCCAAATCCCATAATGTACAGTAAAGGTTAAAAAAGAAACCACACGATGAATGAAGGTGTCTAAAGTAACCCAACTAGCAACACGAGGCATCCAAAACCCATACCAAAAACTCGGTCTCTGAAGGAGCCAAAAGCAAAGCTGAACAATCCAAGCTGACAAAGTCCAGCAACAAAACTTCAACAAATGACAGAAGGAGCATCACAAACATCAAACCACCACCAGCAGCCAACATGATAGAAAGAGTAGCTTGATAACCACCAAATCAGCTAGGTCAACCAGCAACCAGTGGTAATCACATGAAGATCAACAAAAAAGGGCTATGGAATCAGCTAAGAGACATCATTCTCAAACAAAGACAAGTAGAGCAGTAGCCAGACAGAGGTCAAACATCAACAACAAATGACCAGACTGGAGATGCACCGCAGCATAATCTTCCAACTAGTTGACGCAGAAAACCAACATTAGTAACATAGCATCCAGCAAGTAGAAGAGAAGGCGCATAATGAAAAATGTTGGCTATTGTTTTTCTTATTAGCGTGTTTTTAAAAAAATTATTAGACAAAATAATACAATTTGAAAAAGAATCAATGAAATAGCAAAATTTATACATGTCGCAATTGAAAAACGTGACATTCATAACTTGTCGCTTTTTAAAATAGCGACAATTTAAAAAAAATATATGAAATATGCTTGCACATGAGAAGAGAGGAGAGATATGAAATAAAGAAAAAAATAATAATAAAGGCACATTGAAGCTCCAATTATAATACCACTAGTACTATCAAAAATATCTCGATGAAACGAATCAAACAATACCATGAAAGATCACCAATGGTGACTCGAGTATGTCACACTTGTCATTAAATGGTGGCAAGTGGCTCATTTGCCTTTTGGCTGCAAGTGTGGCCCCTTTTCTTTTGGCGACAAGTGTGGTCCACCTAGATCACCGTTGGTGATTTTCTTTGGTGTTATTTGATTAATCCTGTATAGATCTTTCTTATATCGTAATTAGGACTTTGGTGTAGTTCCAATGTCTTTTTTTTTCTTTCTTTCTTTTCTTTTCTCTCTCCTTACAAATTACAATGAAGACTTGTCAAGTTAACTGCATCACGTCAGGGCAACTCCCGCATAGTTTCATTTTAAACTCGAGCTAGTCTATTATAAAAAAAAACAACATTCTTTATACAACTTTGTTGTTCATATGAATAGGGAAGCTCCTTTTTTATTTCATTTTTTTTTTGTCAATTTCATCCTTAGGTTTTTTTTTAAGTTGTTTAGGTTGTCTTTTGACCTGTTAAGTCAAATGAATCACGTCGAAACAACTCTCATATAGTTTAATTTTAACCTCGGGTTAGGTAAGGAGTCGAGTCAAGAGGTTTTTTTCTTGTCAATTTTATTTTTTCTAAATTTCATCCTCAAATAGTTTTTACCATTCAGTCGGGTTGCCTTTAAACCGACCTAGTTGATTAGGTCATGTCTGGGCAACTCTCACATTATTTAATTTTAAACCTGGACAAGGAAAAGAGTTAGGTCAAAAGGTTTTTTGTTGTCAATCTCATCATGTTTTCTCAATTTCATCATCGGACTTTTTTTACCAGTTGGCTAGGTTGTCTTTGAACTGGGCAGGGTCATGTCGAGCAACTCACACACGATTTCATTTTATTTTTATGAATTTTTTAAAATTTATTATATCTTTTTATAATATTTTTTTAATGACTCTTTATGTTTTTTAGATAAAAACTTAGCAAAGAATGATTAATTTTATACACGTGATATATTTTTATAATGTCATAAATAATTTATTTTTATTTAAAAATAAAAAATAATTTTATTTTCTTTCTCTTTGTTTTCCTTTCTTCCCCCTTTATCCTCCCTCCCTTCTGGCTTTGCCCACGCCAGCCACCTTTCCCTGATCTCCACCACCAACCATCATTTCTCTAAACCCCCCCCTCCTAACCCCGCCACACACACACGGGTCCTGTCCCTGTTTGCTATTTTTTTTCATCTATACATAGCTAATTAGAGGAAGAGGAAAGAAAAAGAAAAGGAAAAATAAACGGGGAAAATAAAAAGAAAGGAAAATGAAAAAAAAATTAAACAAATTATATGTAATGATACAAAAACAAATTCACATATATTTTATATAATGTACATATCTCCATAAATATCCTAGATATTTATATTAAATATCTTATAGTTTAAATATTTATGTAGATGAAATATATGTTAAAGCTCATCTCTCTAGGCTCTATCTCTCTAGACAACATGTCTTAAAAAACACAAATCCAATACAAGATTTAAAGAAGGCTTAAAGAACATTTAAGTCTAGAGAATATTTATTCTCTCTGTCACCTGAACAAACACTATATTGACTTAAGCTTCAGAGTGTTTTTCTTGCAAGTGTCGTCTGGCTCACCAAGTCTTTTGGATCTAGTTTTATCAGCTCATGGAAAGCGCCTCCAAACTTTCTATTAGGGATTTTTCTAGCCTCTTCAATATGCATTATCATAAAAATTTATTACATCCAAAATTAATTATAATTTATTGACTCCTTAATATGAAATATAGTAAATTATAATTAAACAAAACTTTTCATATATATATATACACACACACACGGTTTTAAAACCTTGATCGACCTAGTGAACCTGACTAACTCAAAGTAGAGACTAATCCGAGTCAACAAAATAAAAAATGACAAAAATTCGACCCAGACGACTCGATTATCAACCCATTGACTTTAAAAAAAACAATTATCAAAGCAAAGATTTTGATTATAGAGAGAGAGAGAGGTAACTTGAGTCAATCCTCATAAGTTGTAACCTAAGCCTTACTATGAGTTAACCTTGAGTCAAGTTTAAAACTATAATATAAATGTCTACTTGAAATGTGGTGCTCCAGAAGCTAATATCCATCCATTTGTAAGTATCCAATTAACAAAAATACATAGCATGTGGGGTTTTTTTTTTTGTAGCACAAGACACAATTTATTATGGATTACTATAGTGAAATTATCCTTATACCCCTGAGTTGAAATAAAAAGTGTCTTGCACCTAAGAGTAGTTTAGTCTTTTTCAAAGGTTTGTTAGTCATTAAAAGATTGTTTAGGGGTATGTTTGTATTTTTTTAATGTTTTTTGCACAATTAAAATATGATTTTTACCCCTAGAGTTAACAATTTCTTGAAATATTGGCAAAGGGTGATTTAGTCTTTTCAAAAACTTTAAAATAGTTAAAATACTTATTTACCCTTGAGGTCAAAAAAACTAGAGTTGTTGACCAAGGGTTTTTTTTAGTTTTTTACATTTTGAAATATAGTAGAATAATTATTATACACTTGGAAAAGACAAAAATCAAGGCATGTGTCTAGGGGTATTTGTGTACTTTCATGATGATTTTTTTGTGATTCTCATATTCATGAAGGGCATTATGGTATTTTTTAAGTTGGGAAACTATTTTTTATTTGAAAAAGTTACTGGAATGTGACGTTCACACGCTAGAGAGTGGATGTTGTCCACGGTGTTTAGGTGGCGCGTGCGGTACCATTCAGTGACCAAACATGCCCTTCCATTATGTCATTAGATGCACTATTGTGTCTTCATCCTTATTAGGTGGTGTGTGGCGATGGATGATGGTCGATTTGTTGTCGACGGTCATTTCTTCTTTTTTTTCTTCCTTCTTTTCTCTCTTTTCTAGAGAAAGTGCATGTTTGTCCTCTTATCTTTAGTGTTAATTTCAGTCCTTATGTTTTCTATTGTTTATTTCCATCCTTTGTTCTATTATAAAAGTTTTAAATGTTTTCAATTTAGCTCTTGAATTACAATTTGTCATATATTATTTTTTCAAAT
>Ga0307509_10011311_pt1 | contig 10823 bp, 9 predicted proteins | sample 10_EM_MG_FD_202245 | JGI IMG/M metagenome (GOLD analysis project Ga0307509, IMG submission 202245) | Populus trichocarpa ectomycorrhiza microbial communities from riparian zone in the Pacific Northwest, United States - 10_EM | ecosystem: Host-associated > Plants > Roots > Unclassified | place... | reverse complement strand
GATACATCTGCATTTGCCTTGAATTAGCCCGGGCGGACACTTACAATCCGCGCCCTCTGTTGCGGGGTGGAGCAGTCTGGCAGCTCGTCGGGCTCATAACCCGAAGGTCGTAGGTTCAAATCCTACCCCCGCTACCATTTCGAGTTTGTTGGCGAATTTAAGTGGAACAGAGCGCGGCGCCGCCCCAAAAATTTGCGGGGGAGCCGCAGGCAAAAGGATGCCGAGAACGGGTTTTACCGCCTGTGACGGCGCGGAAGGGAGTGTGACGAGAATGGGCCTTGGGCCCATTTTTCGTTTCTGCGGTCAGCGAATTACTTGCTGGAGGGTCCGATGCTGAGAGATCAGCTCATCCAGCTCCTCCAGCCGGTCGTCGTCGGCCTCGGTTACGAGCTGTGGGAGCTCGAATACGTGCGTGCTGGCGGGGGCGTGCTGCGTCTTTACATAGACAGCACCGACCCGGCCGTACCGATCACGGTCGAGGACTGCGCGCGTACCAGCCGCAAGGTGAGTGGGGTGTTGGACGGGGCCGATCCGATCCCGGGCGAATACACGTTGGAAGTGTCCTCGCCGGGCCTGGACCGCGTGCTGCGCACCCGGGCGCACTTCGAGCGTTTCGTGGGCGAGCAGGTACACGTGGAAATGAGCGCCGCAGTGAACGGCCGCAAGCGGTTCACCGGACAGCTGACGGAAGTATCGCAGGACGGGGATCTGATCCTGCGCATGGAGGGTACGACGCTGCGTCTGCCTCTGGACGGCATACACAAGGCGCGGCTGGTGCCGGCGCAGTGATGCGTGATTTGAATGGATGAGTGACAGCCCAAGTGCTGGTGGCCCGAATGGTGTTGAGCGGATCGGTACTGACCGGAACTGCGGAGTTCGCACGATGAACAAAGAAATCCTGATGGTGGTGGACGCCGTATCCAACGAGAAGGGCGTCGACAAGGAAATCATATTCGAGGCGCTCGAAGCCGCGCTCGCGTCCGCGACGCGCCGCCGGCATGGCGAGGGCATCGACGTGCGCGTCGCCATCAACCGCAAGAGCGGTGATTACGATACGTGGCGGCGCTGGAAGGTGTTCGCCGACGACTCCACCGAACTGGAATTCCCCGACAACGAGCTGCGCCTGGACGACGCGGTTGATGTTTCCGCCGACGCGCAGGTGGGCGGCTTCGTCGAAGTGCCGATGGAATCGGTGGCGTTCGGGCGCATCGCGGCGCAGACGGCCAAGCAGGTCATCGTGCAGAAGGTGCGCGAGGCCGAGCGCGCGCAGGTCGTGGAGGAATACAAGGATCGCGCCGGCACGCTGGTGTCGGGCATCGTCAAGCGCGTCGACCGCAACGGCGTGTTCGTCGACCTGGGCAGCAACGCGGAAGGGTTCGTGCCGCGCGACCAGATGATTCCGCGCGAGCCGGTGCGTTCGCAGGACCGCATCAAGGCTTTCCTGCAGGACGTGCGCTCCGAGCCGCGCGGCCCGCAGCTCTTCCTGTCGCGCACCGCGCCGGAATTTCTGATCGAATTGTTCAAGCTGGAAGTGCCTGAAGTCGGCCAGGGCCTGATCCAGATCCTGGGCGCGGCCCGCGATCCGGGCGTGCGCGCCAAGATCGCCGTGAAGAGCAACGACAGCCGCATCGATCCCGTCGGCGCCTGCGTGGGCATGCGCGGTTCACGCGTGCAGGCGGTGTCGAACGAGATCGCCGGCGAGCGCGTCGACATCATTCCGTTCGACGCCAACGCCGCGCAGTTCGTGATCAACGCGATGGCTCCCGCCGAAGTGGTTTCCATCGTCGTCGACGAGGATTCGCACTCGATGGACATCGCCGTCACCGAGGAGAAGCTGTCGCAGGCCATCGGCCGCGGCGGCCAGAACATCCGTCTGGCCAGCGAGCTCACCGGCTGGGAACTCAACGTGATGACCGAGCAGGCCGCCGACGCCAAGAGCGAAGGCGAATCGCGCCAGCTGGTCGAGCTGTTCCAGAAGCAGCTGGCGGTGGACGAGGAAGTCGCGCAGATCCTGGTCCAGGAAGGTTTCTCCACGGTCGAGGAAATCGCCTATGTGCCGGCCTCGGAACTGGCCGGTATCGAAGAGTTCGACGAAGACATCATCAAGGAATTGCGCAACCGCGCGCGCGATGTACTGTTGACGCAGGCAATCGCGAGCGAGGAGGAGATCGACAGCGCCGAGCCGGCGCAGGATCTGCTCGACCTGGACGGCATGGATTCCGAGCTGGCGCAGATGCTGGCCAGCAAGGGCATCGTGACGCGGGAAGACCTGGCCGAGCAGGCCATCGACGATCTGCTGGAAATCGACGGCATCGATTCGGAGCGCGCCGGGGCGCTGATCATGGCGGCGCGCAAGCATTGGTTCGAGGCCGCGGGGCAACAGGCTTGAGCGGGCAGCGGGAGAGCAGTTCATGGCAGATGTAACAGTTACGCAATTCGCAGACGTACTCAAAGTACCCGTAGCGCGCCTGCTTACGCAGCTCGACGAGGCTGGCATCCAGGTTGCGGGCGCTGACGCCACGATCAGCGACGAAGCCAAGATGGAGCTGCTCACCTTCCTGCGCCGCGCGCACGGCCGCACTGAGGACACCTCCGCGCCGCGCAAGATCACGCTGCAGCGCAAGTCGCAGGGCGAGATCAAGGTCGCGTCGGCCCAGGGCCGTGCCCGCACCGTCAACGTCGAAGTGCGCAGCAAGAAGACCTACCTGAACCGCAGCGCGCTGCAGGAAAAGTCACGCACGCCGCTGGCCGACGAGGCACCGCCTGAGCCGGAGATCGTCGCGGTCGAGACCGAAGCCGAGCAGGCGAAGCGTCTCGAGGAAGAAGCGCGTCTGAAAGCGGAACAGATCGAAAACGAGCGCAAGGCGGCGGAACTGCGCGAGCAGCAGCGCGTCGAAGACGAAATGCGCCGGCGTCTCGACGACGAAGCGCGCAAGCGCGCCGAGGAAGAAGCCCGCAGCATGAACGAAAGCATGCAGCGCGCCGAAGCCGAGCGTAAGCAGGCGGCGGCGCCGCCGAAGGCGCCGCGCGAGACCACCGAGCGCGGCGATGCGCAGAAATTCCAGCGCACCGAGCTGCACGTCTCCAGCGACGCCAGCGCGCGCTTCAAGAAAAAGAAGCAGCACCAGCAGACGCGTTCGCGCGGCGGCCGCCCGGTGCAGGTCAACGTGTCGAGCCAGCATGGCTTCGAGCGTCCCGCCGCGCCCGTCAAGCGCGACGTACAGATCGGCGAGACCGTGACAGTCGCCGAGCTGGCGCAACGCATGGCGGTCAAGGCCAATGAAGTCATCAAGGTGATGATGAACATGGGCGTGATGGCCACCATCAACCAGCCCATCGATCAGGACACCGCCATCCTCGTCATCGAGGAGCTGGGCCACACCGCCGTCGTGGTGAAGGAAAATGCGATCGAAGACGATCTGCACGTCGCCGACGCCACGCATGCGGTGCTGTCGCGTCCGCCGGTGGTCACCATCATGGGCCACGTCGACCACGGCAAGACTTCGCTGCTCGACTACATCCGCCGCACCAAAGTTGCCGCGGGCGAGGCGGGCGGAATCACGCAGCACATCGGCGCTTATCACGTCGAAACCCCGAAGGGCATGATCACCTTCCTGGATACACCGGGCCACGCAGCCTTCACGGCCATGCGTGCACGTGGCGCGAACGTCACGGACATCGTGGTGCTGGTGGTGGCAGCCGACGACAGCGTCATGCCTCAGACCATCGAAGCGATCACGCATGCGCGCGCCGCCAAGGTGCCCATTGTCGTGGCCGTCACCAAGATCGACAAGCACGATGCCGATCGCGACAAGGTGAAGAAGGATCTGTCGCAGCACGGCGTGCTGCCGGAAGAGTGGGGCGGCGACACCATGTTCTCGCACGTCTCCGCGAAGACCGGCGAAGGCATCGATCAATTGCTCGACACCATCCTGCTGCAGGCGGACGTGCTCGAACTGAAGGCCACGCGCGATGGCATGGCGGCGGGCGTCGTCGTCGAGTCGAGCATGGAGAAGGGCCGCGGCGTCGTCGCGACCGTCCTGGTGAAGCGCGGCGTGCTGAAGCCGGGCGACCAGATGATCGCCGGCCAGGAATTCGGCCGCGTCCGCGCCATGTTCGACGAGAACGGCAAGCCGGTGACCGAAGCCGGTCCCTCCATTCCTGTCGTCGTGCTGGGCTTGTCCGGTGCGCCGAACGCCGGTGATGAGCTGCTGGTTGTCGAAAGCGAACGCAAGGCCCGCGAAGTTGCTCTGTATCGCCAGGGCAAATTCCGCGACACCAAGCTCGCCAGACAAGGCGGGCCGACCAAGCTCGAAGACATGCTCACGCAGATGGGCGATGGCAAGATTGCCACCGTGCAGCTGGTCATCAAGTCCGACGTGCAGGGCAGCGCCGAAGCATTGCGCGATTCGCTGGCCAAACTGTCTACCGATGAAGTCGCGGTCAAGGTCGTCGGCAGCGGCGTCGGCGGCATCACCGAATCCGACGTCACGCTGGCGCAGGCGTCGAACGCACGCATCATCGGCTTCAATGTGCGAGCCGACAGTTCGGCACGCACGATGATCAAAGAGTCGGGCATCGAAGTGCGCTACTACAGCATCATCTACGAAGCGATCGACGACGTTCGCGCGATGCTGTCCGGGCTGCTGCAACCCGAGGTCAAGGAGCAGATCGTCGGCCTGGCAACGGTGCGCGAAGTGTTCCGCTCCAGCAAGATGGGCACGGTCGCCGGCAGCATCGTCGTCGACGGCTATCTGCGGCGTAACAATCCCATCCGCGTCCTGCGCAACAACGTGGTCATCTTCGAAGGCGCGCTGGAATCGCTGCGTCGCTTCAAGGACGACGTCAACGAAGTGCGCGCCGGCACGGAGTGCGGCATCGCCGTGCAAAACTACAACGACGTGCAAGTGGGCGACCAGATCGAATGCTTCTCGCGGGTCGAGGTTGCGCGCTCGGTCTGAGCGCGCAAACCCCGCTCACACAGCGCCCGCATGGCTAACAAGGCATTCCCACGCAGCCGGCGGGTTGCGCAGCAGATCCAGCGTGCGCTGAGCGAACTGATCCGCCGCGACGTGCGCGATCCCCGCCTTGGGATGGTGACGATCACCGAAGTGCGGATGTCGCCCGACTTGAGCTACGCGCAGATCTACTATTCCGTGCTTGGCGCGGAACGCGCGACGGCGCAGAAAATTCTCAACGCGGCGGCGGAAATGCTGCGCGGTCCGGTGGGCCGTGCGCTGAAGCTGCGGCACGCGCCCGAACTGCGCTTCGTCGTCGACGAGCTCATCGAAAGCGGCGCGCACTTGTCGGCGCTGATCAGCAAGGCGGTTTCCCAGGACGTCGCCAAGCATGTCGATGATCCGGCCCTAGACACAGAGGGCGCGGACGACGCCGACGCGAGCTACAACTCGGATGACGACGATGACGCCGCCACCGATGGCGCCGCGTCAAACGACAAAGACTCCTGACCGGATGTACGGCAAACGCAAGCTGCGCAATCCGCATCAGGGATCGACCGGTGAACCGCAGTCGCGTCGTTTCTATCGCGACGTCGACGGCATCCTGCTGCTCGATAAACCACTCGGTCTGTCCTCGAACGCAGCGCTGCAGCAAGTCCGCGGTCTGTTCGGCGCGCTGAAAGCCGGGCACGCCGGCAGCCTCGATCCGCTCGCGTCCGGCCTGTTGCCGGTATGTTTCGGACAGGCCACCAAGGTATGCGGCCGGCTGCTGAATTCCGGTAAGACTTACCTAGTCACCGCGCAATTGGGCGCGCGCACCGAATCCTTGGATTGCGAAACCGAAGTAATCGAACGCGCCGCCGTTCCGGTGCTCGATACAGCCGGTGTCGATGCCGTGCTGGCCACATTCCTGGGCGAGCAGGACCAAGTGCCGCCCATGCACTCGGCGTTGAAGCAGGACGGCAAACGCCTGTACGAGCTGGCGCGCCGCGGCGAAAGCGTCGAACGCCAGCCGCGCCGGATCACCATCCACAGCATCCGGCAAGTGCGGCTGAGCACGGAACAGATTGAGTTCGAAGTGCGCTGTTCCAAGGGCACCTACATCCGTTCGCTCGCGGCGGACATCGCCGCGAAATTGGGCACCCTCGGTTATGTCGCGGCGCTGCGCCGCCTCACGGTCGAGCCGTTCGAAGGCCTGCCCATGCATACCTTCGAGACTCTCGAAGCGCAGCTGGGTGCCGGTCCGGCTGACGTCCTGGACTGCTTGCTGCTGACCGCCGACGCCGCCTTTCAGGATCTGGCCAGCACTCAATTGGGGCGGGATGGCGAGCGGGATTTGTTGCGGGGCCAGGCTGTAAGCACCCTGACCCCTGCGCCGGCCGGCCCGCTGCGGGCTTACGGTCCCAATGGGCGGTTTCTGGGGCTGGTGGAAGCGCAGCCCGACGGACGCGTGCAGCCTGTGCGGCTGTTCGTGGAGGCCGCGCGGACCTGAACGGATGGCGTGCGCCGGGTCGGCGTAGTCCCCGGATTCCACGCCAGTTTTGCTTGAGCTTGCTAGGGGGCCACGCGTAGAATGCGCGGCTTCTTAAAGCGACCCTAATACTACTGAAGTTGGATCGAGGATCGAGCACGATGTCATTGTCGACCGAGCAGAAAACCGGAATCGTGGCGCAATATCGCCGCGCCACCACCGATACAGGTTCCCCCGAAGTGCAGATCGCACTGCTGTCCGCGCGCATCAACGAGCTCGGCGAGCATTTCGTTGCACACAAACGCGATCATGCATCGCGCCGCGGCCTGCTGAAGATGGTCAACCAGCGTCGCAAGATGCTCGACTATCTGAAGACCACGGCGCCCGAGCGCTACACCGCCATCGTCGCCAGCCTCGGTCTGCGTCGCTAGTGTCAACTCCGGCCTGTTCGCACGCACCGCGGATACACCTTCTGCGCAGTTCGTCAGGCCGCACTCCCCAAGTCCTTCTTCTAATTCATCCCGCCCGTCGGTAGGAAGCATCGTGAGCGTAATCAAGAAATCGTTTGCATATGGCCAGCAGCAGGTCACGATCGAAACCGGCGAACTCGCCCGCCAGGCCGACGGCGCTGTCCTCGTCACCATGGGTGAAACCGTGGTGCTGGTCACCGCCGTGGCCCGCAAGACTGCGGATCCGAAGAAGGATTTCTTCCCGCTGACCGTCAACTACATCGAGAAGACGTACGCAGCCGGCCGCATTCCCGGCGGCTTCTTCAAGCGCGAAGGCCGGCCTTCGGAAAAGGAAACGCTGGTCTCGCGCCTGATCGACCGCCCGATCCGCCCGCTGTTCCCGGAAGGCTTCCTGAATGAAGTGCAAGTCGTCGCGACGGTGCTGTCGCTGAATCCGGATATCGATTCCGACATTCCCGCATTGCTCGGCGCATCGGCCGCGCTCGCACTGTCCGGCGTGCCGTTTGCCGGCCCGATCGGCGCGGCTCGCGTCGGTTACATCAATGGCCAGTACGCCCTGAACCCGACCACCGCGCAGCTCAAGGAATCGCAGCTCGACCTCGTCGTCGCCGGCACCGCCGAAGGCGTGCTGATGGTGGAATCGGAGGCCGACTGCCTGTCCGAAGAAATCATGCTCGGCGGCGTCACTTACGGCCACGAGCAGATGCAGGCCGCGATCAAGGTCATCAATGAACTGAAGGCCGAGGCCGGCAAGCCCGCCTGGAGCTGGGCTGCACCTCCCGCCAACACCGCGCTGGAATCGGCGTTGGCCGCGAAAGCCAAGACGGCGCTGTCCGATGCGTACAAGATCACCGAGAAGCAGTCGCGGCATGTGCGCGTCGGCGAAGTGAAGGCCGCTGCATTGCTCGCGCTCTCGGGCGGCGAAGCGCCGGCATTCACGGCCGATGCCGTGTCGAAGGAGTTTGCGAATCTCGAATACAAGATCGTGCGAGACCGCGTGCTGGCGAACGAGCCGCGCATCGACGGCCGCGACACCAAGACGGTCCGCCCGATCGCGATCCGCACCGGCGTACTGCCGCGCACGCACGGCTCGGCCGTATTCACCCGCGGCGAAACGCAGGCGCTCGTCGTGACGACGCTGGGCACCGGCCGCGACGCGCAGATCATCGATGCGCTGGCCGGCGAGCGCAAAGAACCCTTCATGCTTCACTACAACTTCCCGCCGTTCAGCGTCGGCGAGACGGGCATGATGGGCTCGCCGAAGCGCCGCGAAATCGGCCACGGCAACCTGGCCCGCCGCGGCATCTCCGCCGTGATGCCGGACATGACGACGTTCCCGTACGTCATCCGCGTGGTCTCGGAAATTCTCGAATCCAACGGTTCCAGCTCCATGGCCAGCGTCTGCGGCACCAGCCTCGCGCTGATGGACGCGGGAGTGCCGATCAAGGCTTCGGTCGCGGGCATCGCGATGGGCCTGGTCAAGGAAGGCAGCAAGTTCTCCGTGCTCACCGACATCCTCGGCGACGAGGATCATCTCGGCGACATGGATTTCAAGGTGGCGGGCACGCGCGCCGGCGTCACCGCGCTGCAGATGGACATCAAGATCACCAGCATCACCGGCGAGATCATGAAGGTCGCGCTGGACCAGGCGAAAGCGGCCCGCCTGCACATCCTCGAACAGATGGACAAAGTTCTCCCCGCGGCGCGCGCCAAGATGTCCGAGTGGGCGCCCTCGATCATCACCATGAAGATCGACCCGGAGAAGATCCGCGAAGTCATCGGCAAGGGCGGCGCGGTCATCCGCGCCATCACCGAGGAGACCGGCACGTCGATCGACATCGAAAACGACGGCACGGTCAAGATCGCCTCGGTCGACGGTGCTTCGGGCAAGGAAGCACAGCGCCGCATCGAGCTGATCACGGCGGACGTCGAAGTAGGCCGCATCTATGAAGGCCGCGTCGCGCGCCTCATGGACTTCGGCGCGTTCGTCACCATCCTGCCGGGCAAGGACGGCCTGGTGCACATCTCGCAGATCTCGAACGAGCGCGTCGAACGCGTCAGCGACAAGCTGAAGGAAGGCGACCAGGTACGCGTGAAGGTGCTGGAAGTCGACCGTCAGGGCCGCGTGCGGCTGAGCATGCGCGACGTCGAATAGTTCATTCTCACTCTCCCCCGTCAAGACGGGGGAGAGCAGGGTGGGAATGTCTTAGATTCTCTTCTCCCGCGACTCTTCCTCTTCGTCGCGTTCCTTGCGCGAATTCACCGGCGGCGGTGTGCTCATCGCACGAAATACGTCATCCTGAATCGAGCGCCAGCGTTCCAGGTTTTTCTGGGTGAGGCTGGCAACCGAGTCGAACGCTTCGCTGCCCACGCCGCGCACGTGATCACGCACCTGCTGCTGCTGGCCTGCGAGCAATTGCAGGCTCTGTTCGAGATAGTTGCCGACCGTGCTGTGCATCGCGCCGCCGTACGAGCGGATGACCTGCGCCAGGAACACCGGGCTCATCAGCGGTTCGCCGGAGTGCTCCTGTTCGGCGATCACCTGCAGCAGGATGGAACGCGTGATGTCGTCCTGTGATTTCTTGTCGATGACGAGGAAGTCGACCTTGTCCATCACCAGCCGGCGGATGTCGGCGAGCGTGATGTAACGGCTCTCCACCGTGTCGTAGAGACGGCGGTTCGGATATTTCTTGATGACTCTCGGCTCGATCATGGAAGCTCCTCGTTAGGTCGCGGAGCCTGAACCGCTCGCGTCGCGATGCCGGCCATCTTTGCGTCCTTAGTGTCGGGCGCAGCCCTGGCAACGCGTCGTTACGCCTGGACCGCTACTTCCTGTGTCGACACTCCCCGCAGCGCTGCGGGATCGAAGTGTTCGAATGCCCACGTCCAGATAGTCGTCAGCTCACTCTCACGCAGTTCAGGTGGTGGGTTTTGCCGCAGGAAACTCAACACCCGCCACAGCTGCACGGCTGGATGGTCTGTGTCGATGGCGGCAGCACCCGCCGATTTGGAGAGTTTGACGCCGTTGGCATCCGTTGCCAGCGGCACATGTGCGTACCGTGGCGTTGGCAATCCCAGTGCCCGTTGCAGAAGTATCTGGCGCGGCGTGCTGGTGAGCAGGTCTGCGCCGCGCACCACGTGAGTGATGCGCTGATCCGCGTCGTCGACGACGACCGCGAGTTGATAGGCGAAAAAACCATCGCGGCGGCGAATGACGAAGTCGCCGACCTGTTCGGCCACATCGATGGCCACGACGCCTTGCATGTCGTCGTCGAAGGCCACGATGCCGGGCGGCGTGCGTAAGCGAATAGCGCGCGGCCGTGTTGGATCGCGGACACCGGCGCGGCACCAGCCTGGATACCGCGCTTCGTCCCCGTCCGCCGTTTGCGTTCCCGCAACAGCGGCGATTTCGGCGCGGCTGCACGAACATTCATACGCGGCGCCGGATTGCAGCAGTTGCGTCAGCGCCTTCGTATACAACGGGGTGCGCTCGCTTTGTCTGACTATGGGGCTGGCTACGGATTCGGTCCATTGAAAGCCGAACGCGCGCAGCATCGCGATGATCGCCTCGGCGCTGCCGGGAACAGTGCGCTGCCGATCTACGTCTTCGATGCGAACGAGCCAATCCCCGCCTGCCTGGCGCGCGGCGACATAGCTGGCGAGCGCCGCGGTGAGCGAACCGAAATGCAGGGCGCCGGTGGGCGAGGGCGCGAAGCGGCCGCGATAGCGCACTGGTAGGTGCTCGGCTGCGGGAGAATGAGAAACCTGGCGAGAGATCGGGGTGCGGCCGGGGCCGGCACGGCGTTGCCGTCCGGCCCCGGCCAGGAATGCGCTCAGCGGTAGCGGTCGTCCCGGTCGCCGTACTGTTTTTCGCGACGTTCGCGGCGTTCCTGCGCTTCCAGGGACAGCGTCGCCACCGGCCGC
>Ga0307509_10011310_pt1 | contig 10824 bp, 10 predicted proteins | sample 10_EM_MG_FD_202245 | JGI IMG/M metagenome (GOLD analysis project Ga0307509, IMG submission 202245) | Populus trichocarpa ectomycorrhiza microbial communities from riparian zone in the Pacific Northwest, United States - 10_EM | ecosystem: Host-associated > Plants > Roots > Unclassified | place... | reverse complement strand
TGTGGAAATGGCGTGAGAGTGTTGAGTAGATGTGTGGAAGACTGAAGAATTATTGTGTATTTAAAGACTCCCCTCTGCCCGTCATTTCAGAGAGGCAGGTCAAGAAGCAAGTTATAAGTTAGTCTTTAATATAGTCTTTTGCATCCCCGAGCACTCCTCTTTGTCAACGGTACAACTTCTATTCGCCACATTTTTAGAGGTTATGAGCCCGGAGAGCGTTCAATAACTACGATATCAATCTTCCAACTGATTCACTGATACAAGAATGTCTGCTGCAAGTGGAGCAACATCATCGGGTGCCGAAGCTACCAGCAGCTGTACAAGCGGAAATACGGGTGTGAGCATGACCTCACTCACACAATCCATCGAAAAACTAGATGGCTCCATGGCTACGGGACAAAGCAACTACCATGCATGGCGCTTTAGGATTATCAGGATCCTGAAAGAGAAAGGCCTCTTAGCAGTGATTGAGGATTCAGAGGGTAGTCCCAGTTCGAGCAAAGATGACCAAGCGTTCACTATTATTACACTTAACATTAAAGACTCTCAGATCCCCTATATTCAGGATGCGAAAACAACACGAGAGGCATGGGCAGCACTGCAGGAGGTACATCAGGGGATTGGCATGAATGGGAGAATGATATTGATGCAACGTTTATGGGGGCTAAAGATGACTGAAGCGGACGATATGGCCCAACACTTAAACCAGTTCCGGGAACTGGCCAATCAGCTACGGGGCCTGACAGCAGATGCAAAAGGGATGGACGATGGTGAGCTTGTTACCATCCTGACACTCAGCCTGCCTGAGTCATATGAGCCGTTGGTAATGGCCCTCCAATCTCGTACCGATACTATTACCTTCGACATGATGGCCGGAAGGTTACTGCAAGAATCGGGGAGACGGCACATTAGTCAGGTATCCCAAACGAACCAAGGAAGTAATCGGATACCACAAACTGCCTTTACAGTACAAAAATCACCAGGCTTCGGAAGAGGTGGAAGAGCAAGGGGAGGAAACTGGCACACCTATAATGGTCGCGGAAGAGGTGGCTCTCGTATACGCTTTCGGGAACCTCTTTCAACAAGTCAGCCACAAAGTGAGGCGCGGCTAGGGCGCAGCGGTAGTCTACAGAGTAACCATGTTCCACCGGGAACAAAGTGCCACTATTGTGGGAAAGGAGGCCACTGGCGCAAGGATTGCTATAAACGCAAGTCAGATGAAGATGGAGGAGAAGGTACTGGAAGCAGAAGAGCAAAGGAGTTTACCTTTTTAGCGGAAAGCCAGGCTGTCTTAGTGGGGACAGGGTGGATTATCGACTCGGGTGCTAGTCAACATTTGTCCAGGGAGCGGACACGATTTATAACCTATCGAACAGTCAGTACAGAACAAGCTATTACAATCGCAGATGGTACCAAAATAAATGCCCACGGTATAGGGGATATTGAGATAGCGACAACAGCGGGAGTAATTCGTTTAACAGAGGTCTGGCATGTTCCTACAATCGAAGCTAGTCTGATGTCCGTCGCTCGAATGGTTGACGCCGGATATGCTGTCGGATTTGAAGCCACTAGATGCTATATCAGTAAAGCAGGCAGGAAAATAGAGATTGGTTTGCGAAAGGGAAGTTTATACCATCTAATACAGGACGAGAGAATACCGTCATTTGAACCGAGTTCCCGAGCACAAGCAAACCTTGGCCTTGCAACAAATCAATCCCCTGAGGCAACGTTGGAAACATGGCACCGAAGGCTTTGCCATCGAACCCTAGACAACCACAATGTTCAGTATATATCAGAAAAGGTTACAGATATGCGGGTTAAGAAAGAAAGGGATGATACTAGCAAGGTATGTCCGGTTTGTGCCTTGGGGCGTCAGCACAAAGAGGCGCAAACAAAGGAACGAGAGAAGCCTACCGAACTCTTGAGTGTCGTTCACTCCGACCTATGTGGACCCATGCAGACGACCAGTAAAAATGGTGAACGGTACTTCATCACATTCACCGACGAAATGAGTGGTAGGGTTAGTATATATCTCCTGCCTACCAAAGATGGAGCATTAGCAGCATTCCAGGCATATCGGGCAAGAGCCGAAAAAAGCAGCGGGAAAGAAATTAAGGCACTACGAACGGATGGGGGTGGAGAATACCTGAACAAGCAGTTTCTCCAACACCTAAAGGAAGATGGTATACACCACATTGTTAGCCCTCCATATAGCCCAGCGCAAAATGGGCTTGCCGAAAGAATGAACCGTACGATCATGGAAGGTGCTCGTTGTCTATTAGAAGACGCCAAAATCAGCAAGGAGTTTTGGGGACACGCGGTGCTTACCGCCGCACATATACACAATCGACTACCATCCGGAAGCCATAAGAGTATCTCCCCGATAGAACACTGGACAGGAAGGACCCCGAGTATCGGACACTTACGTATCTGGGGGTCTACAACATGGGTGCACATACCAAAGGAGAGGCGAAGAAAGCTGGATCCCAAGTCAGTAAAAGGTATCTTGGTCGGATATGAGGAGGATGCGGGGACAAAGGTTTACCGAGTATATGATCCAGAGAGCAAAAGATTGCTGCTTTCACGGGATGTAATTATCGACGAAGGGCGGAACCCAATCGAAGGAACCATTGCCGAACGCCAAAAGACCGGAATTGAATGGGAGTCAGAGTCACCACGGGAAAAACAAGCGAGTCGAGAGCGTTCGCCAGATCGATTTCATCCCCTCGAGAGCATCACCCCCCCGCCTGCCACTCTGGAAGACACTACAGTCAATGATATTCAGGAATCGATAACCCTACGACCGCGATTAGTAACAGAAGCAATCCGAAGAGATATAGGGACGGCTAGAAACAGAGAAGAAGCACAGGAGAGGGAAACCGAGGTAGAGCCACGAAGGTCACAAAGAAATAGGGGGCCTGCAGAGATTTTTCACCAACGGGCTAATGTTGCGCTAATGGCTAAAGTCGTTGAATCAGAGCCACAGAGTTTAACCGAAGCGCTTAGCAGCGACAATAAGGCAGAATGGAGGCGCGCTTGGGAATCGGAGCTTGCCTCCTTGGCAAAGAACAACACATGGGTAGTTGAGCCGCTGCCAAAAGATCGCACCGCGATCGGGTGTCGTTGGTTATTTCAGAGAAAGCAGGATGGGCGCTATAAGGCCAGACTGGTCGCGAAGGGGTATGGACAGAGGCAAGGGATCGACTACGAGGAAACCTTCGCTCCGGTAGCAAAGTTTACCACAATCCGACTTCTTCTGGCATTAACCTGCGAAAGTAACTGGGAGGTTTGTGGCATGGATGTCAAAACCGCATTTCTGAAAAGTGAGTTAGCAGAAACTGTGTATATGGAACTTCCAGAGGGAGTTACTATTCCAGCAGAGACGAGCAGGAGCCCGGGGTATAGGCAACCGATGGCTTGCCGGTTACTAAAATCAATCTATGGATTGAAGCAATCCCCGCGGGCATGGTATGGCCGGATTAACAACTTCTTTTTATCGAATGGGTTTAGCCGAAGTGATGCAGATCACAGCCTATTTATCCACTACGATCGCCAAGTTATCCTACTCCTCTATGTGGATGATCTTGTGCTAGCGGCGCCAACCTTAAACCAAATAGATTGGATACGTACCAAGCTGAACCAAGAATTTGAGATGACCGATCTCGGAGAAATACAGTCCTTCCTGGGACTCGAGATTGAGCGCAACCGGAGTGGCCGTACTTTGTTTCTATCACAAACACAGTATATTTATAAGATCCTGCACGATCATGGAATGCAAGACTGCAACCCAGTCAATAGTCCAGCAGACCCTCATATTCGCTTAGAAAAGAGCAGCCCTACCTTTGAGGCGACAGATACCGAGAGGCGCAGATACCAATCCGCCGTAGGTTCACTTATGTACGCAATGCTCAGTACACGTCCAGATATCTCCTACGCCGTCAGCAAAGTTAGTCAATACAGCACGAACCCAAATCCTATCCACTGGACTGCGGTCAAAAGGATTTTCCGATACCTGGCGGGAACATTGAACCGCGGACTCTACTTTGAAATTCAAGAGATGGGAAGGGGGTTCACCGACGCGGATTGGGGATCCGGGGATGACCGGAAGTCCATTGGGGGTTTTACTTTCCTCTTAAACGGGGCCGCTATATCTTGGAACAGCAAGAAGCAGAGTACCGTCGCTCTGTCCTAAACCGAAGCTGAGTACATGGCTTTGACCCAAGCCACGAAGGAGTCTATATGGCTTCAAGCACTTCTGTACGACCTTGGTGCCAGAAAGCACATTCCCGAGATCTCCCACATTCTCATAGACAACCAAGGCGCACTTGCCTTAGCAAAGAACGCAGAGTTCCATGCACGCTCTAAGCATATTGACATTCAGTATCATTTCATACGTGAGCATCTGGAGACAGGGAAGATTATCCTGAGCTACTGTCCGACAAATGAAAACACGGCTGATATTTTCACCAAAGCCCTGCCGGGGCCCGCCTTCACCAAACACAATCTCGGATTAGGACTCATTGACCGATCAATATTAATCCTAGAGGCCGAAGATACACCTGCGGGGAATCCGGAGATGGGAGCACCGGTGAGGGGAGGTGTTGTAAATCCCCGGCGCTCTCCGGATTCAAACACCGACAACTCCGGGGTGTAGAAGGTGCTAGAAAGATCGGAGAAATCCCCATGGCCGGACAAACGGTGATTGGTGCGATAAGAGGGGTTGATGATTGACCGGGCGGGGTAGAAAAGAGGGGAAAGCGGGGCAGTGAACATTGCGTGATAACTTGTGGAAATGGCGTGAGAGTGTTGAGTAGATGTGTGGAAGACTGAAGAATTATTGTGTATTTAAAGACTCCCCTCTGCCCGTCATTTCAGAGAGGCAGGTCAAGAAGCAAGTTATAAGTTAGTCTTTGATATAGTCTTTTGCATCCCCGAGCACTCCTCTTTGTCAACGGTACAACTTCTATTCGCCACATTTTTAGACCATACACCTCCAACTCCTGCTCAGCGCTCAATAACTTTGTTTTCCCTCTCTCCTTCTTTCTCCTTATCTTCAATGAGCACATTCCTGCTCCCATTTCGTTATATCTGATATTCCATGAGAATAGGATTCGCAAGAGGAAGTAGGTAAGTTAGCCTCCTCACCTTACAACGATATCGGTTCACCGAATGTTAATTTAACCTTAATCATTATTCCCCGCCCCCCACCTCCACTTCTGGTCCCCTTTCTACATCCTTCATATTCCGGGAGAGGAGAGGGGGAAATTATACTTCACAGCGCGGGAGTTTTCTACCCGTCTTTTTTTTCTTTCCTTTCTTTTTGAAATCAATCTCTTATTAGAATTAACTTTGGATGCCGGGTTGGAACAACCCATTGCTAATTGGGCAAAGCGCGGGGAACTGCGTGGAGGTCCTTGGTGGAAGGTTCGCCCGGTTTCTCGGAGGTCATAGCTCACTATGCACGGACCGGAGAGCCACTAGCATATATGGAACCATCGACTCCCAGGTTTTGAGAACCTCGATGCTCGCTACAGCTCGCGTTTTTTGTTACCCACCAACCACCCCTAACTCTCTCACTGCGCCCTCATTGTCACCTAGGGATCTATCGGTGCCAACGATCTCAAGAGACAAGGGCAGCGACCTCTCCCCCACCGCCTCCGACAGTGGACACATGGAAGAAGGTTTATTGATGGAACAGATCGCTTAGATGGTTTCGGTTCTCTTACTTCTTTGTACTCATCAGATTTTCATTCTCTCATATTGGTTATTATCTCAATGTATTTGTTTGGCTTTGCAAATCCTGATATGGCTTATACTACACCGTAGTTAGAATCCCGCATAATATTTATTCCTCGCCCGACCGAAATTTTCCCAGGCGCAAACCATCAAGACTGGCTAAACTTAATAACCACCGACAATACGGGTAGTGTATGACAGAAAGCGACCAATTCAACTCAGCTTACTACACAATGCAGCATATAGTAAGGTTCCTTGAGACCTTGATGAAGCCAGAAATTATTTGCTTCTTTCGTATCTGGAATGAGATCTTTAGGCGGCAGCATCCAGCCCCTAGAAATGTTGAGATCCGGAAAGAAGCGTTCCTTTATGCTGTCAATGAAGTCCGAGATATCTGTTGATGGGTTTTTGCTCTTTTTCTTCTTTCTCCTTATTTCACCCTTTCATTACGCCCGGTTTGCTATGGATGTCTCACTATTCCTAGGTTGAGAGGTTAGACGGAAGGGGAAAAAATATATCCCTTGAGTTGATAAGTTGGGATACAGAACCGGTGAGCCATTCAATGAAAGGACATAAGCTGTGTTGCAATTCCAGAAGGGGGGCGGGATTGAAGAGAAAGTTGACAAGGACAAGAAGAATAACAATCAATGATACACCACAGAGGGACTCCCCGCGCTAACTCCCACCCCCACCCCGCATTCCCAATACAACAATCGCCTATAAAACGACAGTAATTAAATATCTAGTGGCCATGGTCTAACAACAGCGAAAAAATAGAAGAGAACAATCAAGGAGGAAATAATTATGAAGGGACCAATCGCTGTTCCGAGGAGGAGTAACCGGGCATTGGGGGGAAGGGACTGTGAAGGAGAAAGGGAAACAGAATGGATGCGGTGTGAGGGGCTTTGATGCACTATATATCATATACTGGCCTGGCACAAGGGCCAGAGCACTGGCAAAATCATGACTATGACTAACGAATGGTAGTTGACCAAAACTTTTGAGCCGAAGCTCCAAATCCTAACAGTGTATAATAATATCATAATATCAGCAATTGGATAGGCTAGTTCCAATGAACCTATATAGATAGTTTCGCCACCCTACTTATCTATTATATTTAAATTAATAAAAAAGCCCCCAGACAACATGTCAGACTTGGACAGCGTTCACAAGCGACCAGGCCGGTCAGCATATAGCCGGCAGATGAACAGTCCGGCCCGACTAGGTCAAAGTGAGTCTCACCTAGACTTTGCAGACTAGGCTTTTGGGAGGCCTGTAAGCCACCGGAATGCCCCGCGGCACCGCCAGGCTTACGGATCATGGGACCAGGTTAGTAAATTCTGTGTTTATAGACCGTCGCGATGCTCCGATGCCAGCAGATATATGAAGATACCAATGGATATTTGAAGATACCGGCCAATACCGGCTTCCTATCCAGACCGGGGCGGCAAGAGAAATAAAGAAAGTTATGACACGTCTCCAATATCGGGGTTGAGTGAGACAGAGTAGTTTCCGGTTTTCCCCCATCACCCAATTTGTTTCCTAGATGAATAAAGAATAGACTACCCTTCACTTATATTCCCCTTACATTCATCTAAAATATTAACACCCTTTCTGCACATTTGGTTAGGGTTAAACAAGCCCTTCCAGCAGCAAAGCCACACCCGGACTTGGCTACCCACTGGCTTCCGGTGCTTTATCCCTAGCATTAACACGCAGAAATGGCATTCTGTGTACTAACACTAGGGTGGAAAGAGGCGGCTTTTCAACCCTAATCACACATTATCACTCGAAAGCCTGAAAATATCCGCAGTCTGGCTATGAACGCTCAGATAGGTCTCGAAAGCTGGAATATCAAGCATGGTCCGGCCACCGCCGATTAAATCTCAGGACTGCCTGCCTGGATCTCAAGCCCGGCCGCACTAGACGCTTACTAACGTTGGACTTAGACTTGACGCAATAAACAGTGAATAAGTAGACAATGTAATAGTCAACCGTTGTGAATTCAGAATTTTCATAATTCACTTATAATATTATTATTACGAGACAATGACATTGTGATGATGATCATTCTTTAACAAAAGCCTTAACCCTACGCTAATATCAATTGGTTTTTTCCCTCTTAGGGCACGAAACAGGATGAAGGCCTACTGGCCATATAAGCAGCTCTAAAGCGGAACCACCTAGCCTAACCCATGGTAAGCACATGGGTGGATATTAGTAAACTATCACGCGAAGTAAAAGGGAAAAAAGGAGCAGTAAATAAGCAAAAGTATCTCTAATTCATGACCAGCACTGGAGTAAAGTTGGCACCCAAAACCAAGCACGACAATCCAATCTACCCTTATCCTAACTAAATTTACTCATCGCTATCCACCAATTTCCCTCCATTCCACCCAAATCAAATCGCCTCCGTTAACCTGCTTGAGTCTCCTGAGGAAACATTATACCTACCTCAATCCTTTCCAAGTCCTCCCATCCCGCCCCCTCGGTTGCCAACCATCCATCACCACCTAAACTTTCTTCATCTTCATTCATCAGAACCCTGAGAATGGTCCTCGTTCCCCGCTCCCTACCCATCTCCACTCTGAGTTTCAAATTTATAATAGAAAACCCCTTGAGCATCTTATTGACTCCTGATTGCAACTCTCTGACTGAACTGCTACCCAATGGGGCCACGGGATCCCACCTAAGGTCGATGAGGTTAGGAACGCAAAGGTGGTTCTCTAGGCAAATACTTAAATTGTGTAGTGGAATGACATGACTGCGGCGGGAATCTACTAAGGCGGTAATCAATGGGAGGACAACGGGGTGGAGGGAGTCAAGGATTTCATGAGGAGACATTTGGTGGGGGATAGCCCAGGGGATGTGGCCGGGGAATGGGAAAGAAGTGTTTCGGTAGGGAGCGCGTGGGGTTGGCTGGAGGGATGGTGAGAGTTGGAATATGCCTCGAGGAGGGGGTGATGGTTGGAGGGATTGGGATGAAGCTTGAGGTGCGGGGGTTGCAAAGGGAAGTTGTGTCTCGCGGGTAAGAGTAGGCGTGGCCATGCCTCTGGGCTCAGAGGATGAAGAGGGGGCTTCACTCGGAGAGTACCGCGGCGCTGGGACGGGCCGTGGGGGTGGCAAGCCATAACTCCCTAGTGTGAGGGAATCTGTTAATTGTGACAACGGGGGGGTATCCCCATGGGTGGGCAAGGGGATGTCCAGGGACCTTGGAGAAAGTGAACTTGGTACAGGAGCATCAAGTAGGGAAGGAGGTGGTGATCTGAGCGCGGGACCATATGAGTGTCCGGGTGGTAGCCGGTAAGAGGGCCCCATTGAGGTTGTATTCGGAGGGGGCGGTGGGCGATAATTCCCTAGTGGGGGGGAATTTGTTGATTGTGACAACTGGGAGGTAACCACATGGGCAGATAAGAGGATATCCAGGGAGCTTGGGGAATGTAAACCTGGTACAGGGGTATCAAGTAGTGAAGGAGGCGGTGATCTACGTGCGGGATCATTTGAGTGTCTGGGTGGTGGCCTGTTAGATGACCCCGCTGAGTCTGTATTCGAAGGGGATGGTCGTGGTATATCATGCTGTGAACTAGGGGGTCTATAAGTCCGCACCGAAGAGGAGAACCCTGAAGGAGACAATGGTGATATACCCCTCCGCGTATTAGTAGACACATCTGGCTCTCTTTGGTGTGGTCCGCAAGCTGGTGGGTGTGAGCCGGTGCTCGATGAAGATAATTGAGATATGCCCCGTCCAGGATCGACGGGCATCTCTGAGCCTCCTGATGAGGACCCCTCGGATCCGGCCTTCGGTAGCTGTACGCGGGTGATGCCTCCCACTGGCGTTCCTGAAACCTCTTCCAACTGCCCCTTCCATCTCTCACCCCTTCCTCCCCAGTTTAGTGGCGCGTTCCCCTCGGTGCTCGGTGGCTGGCTTTGGGGCTGGTTTCCGCCCGAAGCCTCAGCAGTTTGGTCCAACGGAGCCTGGATTAATTTAGCATAATTCCAACCTGAGGCTCAATCGCTATGATTACCATATCGTGGAGCTGGCTACCCGACCCTCTTTGGAGGGATGGAAGAGTTGCTCTCATTACACTAGCCCCAGACCTTGAGAGAAGAGACTCCCAGAAAATACGTACATCCGCGCCGGCGCCGTATCTTTCAGTCACTCCAACTTGAATATCTCTAAGCCCAGCTGAAATTATTCTGCATCTCTCCTCTAAATCCTATCAAACAGTGAGTTGAATGGTCACTCTTTACAAGCGGCGACATACCTCAGTTGTCATTCTCGCCAACACTCTGCGCCTGTCGAACCCTCTAGGACTACCGGTACGCGGATTTAGATCTACCCTTGCACCTTCCCTCTCAAGAATCATGACAACGGCATCAGCTATCTTCTTAATTCGTCTAGTCATCCACCTTCCGCCGACTTTTCTGATTTGTTCATTGGCCCAATTTTGCTTCAAAGACGCAATATAGAGGGGCGGCAGTGGGCTTAAATTTGGGTCTGCGCCTGCTGCAATCATCATATTGATAAGATCTACCTTAGGGTATTTCACTGCAGTAAACAATGGGGAGTTGCCCATTCTAGAACAGGCATTTATGTGATCTTTCCCTGGCCACAGTTCTTGAAAATATTGAAAGATGCTCCTCGTTTCAACTGGGGCGTTTTCCCCGTCTACACCCGCTGCAGCAATAGCATGGAAAACGTTCTCGCCGGTGCCCGGGGAGCAAATGAATGAGGGAGGCGGCTTTTCCGGGTTTGACTTGCATGTCATCAAATATTTTATACCCTTTAGTGGCAGAGGAATCTCCAAGCACTGAGCCAAGATAGTATTGCCCTTAAAAATGTAGTCCCGATCCGCACCGTATTGAAGGAGGAGATCGGCGACTGGGTAGTTGCCGTGAGCGACGGCTAAGCAAAACGGTGTTCGTCCATTCTCACATACCCGATCCACCTGCACTCCACGCAGGGTTCCGAATAGTCCGACCGGTCAAGTCCTGGAGGCAGGACCAGACTGGCCAGTCCTGGTTGGTGTCGATGACTGGACCCGACTAACTCGGGTGGTCCGGTCCGGTTTGGACTGGTCCCAGACC
>Ga0307509_10011309_pt1 | contig 10825 bp, 11 predicted proteins | sample 10_EM_MG_FD_202245 | JGI IMG/M metagenome (GOLD analysis project Ga0307509, IMG submission 202245) | Populus trichocarpa ectomycorrhiza microbial communities from riparian zone in the Pacific Northwest, United States - 10_EM | ecosystem: Host-associated > Plants > Roots > Unclassified | place... | reverse complement strand
ATGTCGTCAAGGTAGACGACTATGTGTCCTCCCTTGATTAATGGACCAATTCTATGTCCATAAATGTTTGAAATGTCGCGGGTGCATTGCATAGTCTGAAGGTCATGACTGTGGATTTGTATAATCCCATAGGTGTCTTGAAGGCCATTTTCCATTCATCGCCTTCGCGTACACAGATATTGTTATATCCCCATCGTATGTCTAACTTGGTAAAGAATTGTGCTCCCAATAGTTTGTCGACAAGTTCGGGGATAAGTGGGATTGGAGCCACATTTTTAACAGTAATCGCATTCAGTGGGCAATAATCTTGTACTGGTCATAGTTTGCCATCCTTCTTGTCGATGAAGAAGAAGGAGCATGCATGGGGTGCTTCAGATTGACGTAGTGTGCCTTGTTTTAGGCCATCTTCAATGTATTCTTTAAGGGTGACTTTCTCGATAGGTGTTAGGCAATAAACTGTGGTTTTCTTCATTTCCATGCCTTGGATAAGGTCTATCTTGTGATCCCATGGCTAGTGCTTGGGTAGTCGCTGTGCTTCCTTGTCTGAGAAGACTTTGTCATATTGACGGAATTCGGGGGGTATTTCGACATTCTTTGGTTGTTCTGCCTTGGCTAGAGTAGTTGACACTGTAGTTTGTGCGACTACTGGTTCATATCTTTGAGTTGCATGCTGTGACACATTCTTGGGAGGCACTGTGGATGTAACCACCAGCCTTGTTCTTTGGGAAATCGACACTGTGGGTGTGACCACCAGTTTGTGTTTAGCCATATTGCGCTGTGACGCAACTATGCTTTCTTTGGGAGGTGACATCATGGGCGAAACCACTGATTTACTTGGTTGTATCATGTCTTTGTATTCACCATGGAGGTGGGCTATAATGCATTGTGTAGGATCTGTGCCTTGGTACTTGGATTCGAGGAGGTCATTATAGTGTGCCTCCAAATCTTTAGTTGGAAGGAGGTGTGCTAAGTCTGATGTTTTGTCAGGATAATTTGGGTAACAAGAGGTGGGGCAGCGGTCAAGACGTAGTTTGTTCTTTGCCCAGTCTATCTGGGGGTTGTGTGCCCTGAACCAATCGGTTCCTAGGAGTATGTCATGTTGTCCAATATTGGTTATAGCCATTTCTGTGGTTTCCTTGTGTTCTTCGCCCATCTCCATTTGTAGGATGGCAGTATGGCAGATTGGTCCTTGTTTATTTAAGGTACTGTCGATGTTTCTGGGGTAAATGGGTTTTGCTAGGGTACTTGTGGGGATTTTGTGGGTATTGATAAATGAGATATTACAGTAGACACCCTCAGCTCCACTGTCCAGGATTGCATGAGCATCGATTTTTCTCCTGTGGCATATGATTCGAACTTTAACCCAAATTGACGGGGAATGTATATTTCGAATCATATCTACTGGTATATGGGGAGGCTTGGGAACTTGGAGATTTCAGAGATTGCTAGAATTACAACAGGATGGTGGTACAACTCTCACTGACAATGCAACAGGAGAGTGTGCTAAAAAGGCAAATGATTGATGTGGGCCACATCAATGTCCTGGGGGTCTATATTAAAGATGGACAGTGTCTTGAGGGTGACGTCCATGTTGATAGGTGCGAAGTAGTTGGTGGACAGCTCGTTTGCTTCCACACTATCATGGATACTCATTTTATCCATGCTGTCTTCTGGGATAGAGTCCATTTGGCATAACAAGGTCCCAGGGCATTTGCCCAAGTTGCAATTGGTAGCGATATGTCCTGGTTTGCTGCAGTACATGCAGAGTTTCTCTTTGAAGTGGCGTTCCCTTTCTTTAGGGGAGAGCTTTCCTTGACAAAATGAGGTTCCACAGCTACGTCCTTGAAATTGACCATGTCTGCAAGTTACATTTATTTCCACAGTGGGTTCTTCTTCTTCCATGGCCCGGATTCAAGGGGTAAAATGACCTCTTCCGTGTCCTCCTCCTGTAGAGGGTGCATAGGACCATGGTGCAAACATGCAGAAGGAATGATCCAGGTCTTGAGCTTTGTCAACAAGATCTGGGAGTGTGGCTGGCTGGGGTGATAGGGCAACTAGTTTCTGTTGGAGTGCAGAGTTGATGCATTGTCTAAATGCATACATCTTGGTATTGTCATCGACACCTGATCATTGAGTGTGGTGGGTCCAATCTTGGTACCAGTCATTGAATTCTCGGTTGCCCATGTATGTGCTGTGCATCCCCTTAATAGCTTCTTTGGCTGGGTTGCGGCAGGTACTGGGGTGGCTTGTGGGGATCCCGAAGAGCTGGCAAGGGTCTGGGGTAAAGGTTCTTCCTTTGCTTTGCCTTTGGACACAGGTGGAGTAGGAAGTGAACTTTCTTTTGGTATTGAAAGTTTGGAACTTCCAGGAAGCGTACTTGCTTGATGGGAGGGGGTTCCTTGGGGACTCGGGGTGCTGGGGTGACTGGTGAGTTTCTGAAGGGTAGCAATGATCCTTGTTTCAGCTTCTTGTAGTAAGTTGCTAACGTTGAGTGTGTCCTCGTCGGTGGAGGATTTACTGTGTGTGGATCCCTTGTTGGATTCTGTATCAGCTTTTTCGGAGCTATTGCTTTCTTCCTTCTTAAATTCTCCCGGGATAGAGGGCTTGTTTTCTTCTGCTTCCGAAGTGCTAGGACTTTGGAAATGTACCTTTCGATTGTTGAGGTACTTCCACTTGGGGTATAGGGTATCCCACTTGATTTGCTTGCCATTGTAGGTAGCAGTTCGTTGTACAAAGTCGAAGTTTTCAACTTTGTCAAGGTGTGAAACAAGGAATCAAAATTTCCTGGTGGTAAGTTCTGTGTTATCTGAAGTAAATTTCCAGGGAGTTCCTACTCCTTCCCACCAGATAGCTGGTTCTTGAAAAAGAGCAAAGAGACACCTAGTGTCTTTATAATCCGTGGCAAAGGCGTTAGTGGCATAGACTGGTATATACGCCTGTTCTTCTTCTGTAAGTTCTAGTTGGTCTTCGGTTGGAAAATTGTCAAGGATAGTTTGCCAAGAGGTCATGCAAGGGTGACTGTGTAACTGGGGTTATCCCAACTATAGAAAATCATACACACTTTAACCAGACAAGGAGTTCTCATATCACTATGATGGGTAATGCCTCTATAATCCTCTAGAATACCGTTGATTGTAATTGAAGTATGGTATTTCCAAAAGAATTTATTAAAGGCCCTGATATGCGGAGTGATAGTCTGTAACTCTGTCAAGGGGTGGCTAATATGTTTCTCAGTATGATTCTGTAGAAGGAACAAACAATGTTGTTTGAAGATGTGGAGCTCTGTGCAATTTCTTGTAGGGGCGGTGACACCTAGGTAAATGACTTCTGGTAGGTAAATCTGTGATGTGGCTCCAACTAGATCTGAATTTCCTGAGACGCTGGTGTGGTGACTATGGGAGGTAGGGGGTAATGGTTGTTCGATTCTTGGTAGTGCATTATATGGTCCTTGTAGGACTTCTTGGATGTGATGTGTTACTGGTACTGTGAAAGGATTTGGGGGTGGGGTTGGTTCTCTATAAACTTGGGGGGAAGGAACAGGCTGGGTACATTGGTCAATGAAGTTCTGGGTTCTGCGTAATCTGTGTCTTCCTCTTTCATTAGAGGGTATAAAATGTCCTTGTTCCTGGGCTGGGGCTGAGTGATTTCTCCTGCTACGTGGACTGGCCAGATTGTTGGTTATAGTGGAGACCTTTTACTGGTCCTGCTCTGAAGAATTGGGGGTCCCAGAGGTGGATTCTGAGTGGGGTGAGGGGAGTTCCGGGGTAACAGCTATTGCAATGACAAAGGTTGATTCCACAGAAACAAAGATCCGGGTCGTCATTCGAAAAGGTGATCTCTTGGGCATGCCGATATACCGACTCAGGTGTGCGTGGGGGACTGGATTGAGGGGTACCAACCAGAGTGGGGGGTAAAGAACTGTCCATGCTATTGTGATAGGATGAATTGAGTGTGAGAAGATCTGGTTCCAAGAGGATATGTTGGAAACGTTCCAGGTATTCGGTGTCTCTTCCCTGGGTATTTGGCTGGGTGATAGGGAGGGTAAAATGGGAAGGGGGATCGATGAGACTCGTATGGGGGGTAAGGAGATCTGTGGTCCAGGCGCGGTTGTTCCACTGATATGTGAGAATTCATTCATCACTGTAGATGAACTGGTACAAGCTAGCTGAAGTGAATTCTCCATTTGGGATTGTCTGTAGTCAAATTTCATTAAATTCCACTTCAACTTTGGTTTCCAACACGTAAAATCTAGATAGAAATCTGATTCTGTGTCCAGCTTGGATCTGCATGATGATTTCTGGTCTGTGTGACAGGACGAAGTAATGCCAGAAGAAAGTTTTGTTGTAGAACAAGGAGATTTGTGTGGCTGGGGATTGGTCGAAGTTATGAGTGCCAGAGAGTTGCCAATATGCAGTGCAACGTCTTGCTGCATTAAGGAGGTCAACAAGTTGGTAATCAATGTAATGATAGAAGCGTTGAGCGCTGAAAAGACGACCAAAGGGGAGGATGTCTAAGAGATCCTGAGGCACTAAGTGATGTTTGCTCCAATAGGTAAGTTGGACTTGTTCCTGGAGATTGGCAATCCTTGAGTAAGTTTGTCTTAAGATTTCTTCACGGAAATTTGCCACTTAAGACAAACAAAAGAGAGTGAGTTAAACCTTTGATTATTTTACACCAATACAAGTCCTTTGTAACTTACTAAAAAGTATTACAAAGGGTTTTCAGAGGGGGGTGTAATAAAATCGAAAGGTTTAGCAGGGACACAAGGAGTGGGTATGAAACAAGAAAACTGGGGGTCCATATGTAACAAGTCCATGATGCACATGCTCCTATTAACAAAAAGAATCCCTTGCTCTGTGAAATGTAAGTGACCACAAAGGATGGCTGTACAACCATCTAAAAAGTTGTAGGCAACAAGGGGGACAAGGGCGCCTTCAAAGTGAGAGAGCCAAAGGGGAGGGAAGCAAGAAAAGACAAACTTAATCAAGTCCAAGAAGGTGGTCTTGATGTAACCAAAAGGGAAGTTGGGGGACCACAGGTGCTTGCCTACTTTGGCACAGATATGGACCGGGGGGAGGGTGCCGTCGGAGTGAATATAGATGGAGTGGTGGGTGTCGGCACAGAAAGGGGTGACAAAGTACGGGGGTGTGGTGGTGTTGAGGTCTTGGGCCCAGGGAAGGTAGTCAAGGAATTGACTATTGACAAGCTCCTCTGATGAAAACCAAATGTGGCAGTCCTGCTCGTAGTGGACTGTGTACTGATAAGGGTGGCTGTTGGCAGGGAGGCAAGGCAGGGTGGCAAAGAGGTATTCAAAGGGGGCGACGTCAACTGTCGGGTAAAATACTGGGAGAGGGAGAGGAGTGGGTGATGGCTGGGCGGGGGAAGCAATGGTGGCGACTGGTGCTTCGACAATAGGTAGGGGGATGTTCTCGACAGGAATGTCCTCAATCGAGATGTGGTCAGTGATATCACCGGTAAGCTGGAAGTGTGACCAGCTGTCTTGGGTGAGCGGGGAAAGGAGGGCATCAAGCTCAGCTTGAGCGAAACAGACGATGTGGGCGGCAGTTTCTTCTCTGAGTTGTTCAAGATTGAACTTGGCGGTGGTGCAAAGTGCTTCCACAGTGGGCTCAGGAGTAGGTGGTGATGGTGAGTGGACCACGTAGGGGTCAAGATCAATGGGGGTGGGTTCAAGGGTGTCTGGGTTGACAAGGGTGATGCCGGTGTCAGCAAATGAGGTGGAGTATTGTGGGGACTGTGGAATGGAGTTGTCGTAGAAGTTGGAGCCAGTGGGCTTGAGGAAAGGGAAGCCAGGGATGACAAACTCCAGACTGGAGGCAACAGTGGGCGACCAGGGGATAATGGGAGACGATGTAGAGCTAGGGGGGTACTGAAGACGGGGGCTTCCGGGACTTGGGTAATTCCAAGTGTTGTGGGGACTGTTGAGGACATTATTGACGACCTCAAGGGCAGCGGCAGAGTTTTCCTGGTAGACGGCATTCAAGTTGGACCAAGAGGTGACAGAGAGGGAAGGTGAGGACACTTCCAAACAGTCAGCTTCAACTTTAAGAGACTGTTCTAATGTCGGGAACTCACTACTTTATGGGTAGCAAGACTCAACTACAGCGCGGAGTTGAAGGTGACTGATCCAAAGGAGCAGCAAAGAGACGTTGAGGAGGAAGAGGCAGAAAGTGAGAAGAGGCAGGACTGAGTAGACTGTTGAAGATGACAAGTGGGTTGCTGCTGGCGATGAGGGAGCTTTGAAAGGCTCTAGTGTGGGGATTGACAAGAGAACAGTCTAAGGACTGTTCACCTAAATTCGTAGGTCTTATATACTAATACAGGGTGGTCTGTACGCAGTTTAGGGTAGGTACAATTACAGGTAATGGGGGACTGCGCAGTCGATGCGTAGTAACTGTGGATTACATTATATATCTCGATTAGGGTCTAGTCCCAATAAGTCGTGTCTTTGTTGATTGAGTCACATCGTGTGTTCATTGATCGTTTAGGGGATGTGTCTTGTTGATCATTCCCACGATCTGCCATGTGTTGATCAACAGATTAGATGCACATCTAAAGCGCGTCTTGTCATGTGACCAGTTCCTTGATAGGTCATGTATTATCTTCCCAGGGTCACAGGGTCGTAGGTTCCCAGGGTCACATGCTAGTAAGTCACATGATGTATGAGTGGTGGAGGGGTCACATGATGGGTCACATGTAGGGTCATGTGATATGTTCCCACGGTCACGTGATGCTGAAGTTACAGGTTTGTAGTTGAGACTGGGAGGCACAAGTACTGCTCATGACACCACCTTCTTGTTGTTCTCCTTATCTGTCACCCAGTCCGATTCATCACCTCTGTTGTGTTACATTCATGGGCACTTGGCCCTATTTTTCTTTTCTTTTCTGACTGATATGTACTTATACAATCACCTGACCACTTCTCACATGACCGCTTACCTGTACAACAGAGCCTTCTTATCAGGAACTCCATTGTTCCCTCCTTTTGTATATTTCCTATTGTTCTCTCCTTATGGTAGTCTGTGACCACCATTGTTTGTGACCTTATTGTTCTGTGACCTCTATTGTTTGTGACTCCATTGTTCTTCCTATTTGTACACTTAGTCAGGTAGCTGCCCTTTTTTATATAAGCTGGACTTATATCCTAAGAGTTGGGCCTTAAGCCTGACTTAGTTTGGAATCTATTGCATTCTCTGTCCTTGTTGCTTGAACAAACCATTTTCCTCTTTATCTTCTTTGAAGTTGTCTTCAAGCTCTTGAAGACTCTTCCCATTCCTCTTTATCATATCCCAGACATTGGTCTTAATGACCCTTTCACCTTTATTACTTTCCAAAGCACTTTAGGTTACTAAAGGAATTACAACCCTTGTAACTTTATCACTGCTGTATATCCCATTCTTGTGCATGTCACACCTTAAGGTTCAATAGACCTTAACATAAGTCAGGCTTTCCTTGAACATCCTTGAAATATAGGACAACACCTGTTACACCCTGGTGGCAGTAGTACTTATTGGAGAACTTGGAGATGAATTCAAACAAGTTTACAGAAGACAACAAGATGATCTCCTAGCACATGTCAAAGTAAATGTATACTTTGAAAACCAAGGACAAGGAAACCCTGACACTGGGTACTATGTCAATACTGCAAGCAGAGTACACATCCCCATTGAATTCATCCAAGCAAATGACACCTATTTTTGGGTACAACTCCATTGGAGAGATAACACTTGGGTTACAACTCAAGCAGAAATCATCAGAGACAGCCCACATTTTGGCTGGTGGAACAAAACAGACCCCCAACACCCAGACCACATTGACCCACAATACTTTAGCCCAATGCTCCATACCACTGTTGAGCAAGAAGAAGAAATACTTGTAGGAGGAGTTCACTATATTGCAACCCTCCAAAGAAGCCACCTGTTCACAGAACAAGCACCCATCCTCCCTCAAATTATAGCTGCTGTTGAACAAGGCATCTCCATCCCTCTCCATACTACCCCAGCTGCTGCTGTTCATCCCCAGTTATCTATCAACATGGCAGAACAGCAGGAAGAAATTAATGTCACTACTGGACAAACTGGCCAGGAGATGCAGAGAATCAATGTCATTACCAATCCTGCTAATGGTGCTCTCAAAGGAAACCCCCCCATTCATATTTGACAGAGATAGAAGTATAACCCAAAGGTTTTTAGTCAACTTTGACCTTTGGAAGGCAATCAACCAAAACAATGACACCATAAAGAAACCATTTAGCAGAGTCATCACCATGCTCAGCTATATGGATGGTAGAAAAGTAGATGCTTGGAAAGAAGAACAACTCCAGAAACTCCAGGATGAAATGGACAATGGAATCCAGGAAACTGACAAAGACTGTTGGGATTGCGATGGGCAATCCAGATGCAAGTATGTCAGCATGGCTTGATAAGGATATGGACTCCTATCTATGGTTTCCTCCCTACATATAGCTTGATGATTGAATTCAGTACTAAGTAAGCAAGTGGGCATCCCCACTCCAGCTCCCTTGTGTGCATATCACACCCCATGTCTGTGTGCTCAACCTCTGTTTCTCTTGAGGTTATGGGCCCTGGCCTGTAGCCTAAATCTCCCCAGACATCTATATTCATATAATCTGTGCAATATATTCATCTATTACACTTCACATCGTCAATGGATCAAGCAGGTGCGCATCTACCATTAACAGACAACAATCTGTACGCCCTGCCTGCCAATCTACCACCTGTGCCTCCTGCTACACCTCCTCTGATGAATCCTCCATCAGTGCCAGTGCCTGCGCTGCCAGTACATCCTCCAGTGCTTGTGCAAGTTGTTGCCCCTATTTCCGCACCAGCCCCTATTCCTTTGCCCAAAGCCCTGAAGACATCTTACTGTGTCTCAAAGTCAATGAGATAGCGCCTGTCTCAAAGATAGAGAAGGCTCTTGATGGCAAGGCAAAGAACTGGAACCATTGGTCACAGTCGATATACCTGCTCTTTGTAGTTGCAAACACCAAGGGCTATGTTGAGGGCTGTATTCCTGTCCCTGATCCTGTGACCAGACCAACCAGCATGGAGAATTGGGAGTTTAACAACTTGTTTATCCAGATGCTGATTAATAAGAATATTACTCTGTTGCAGAAGGTACACACTTGTGGTTGCGCAACTTCTCACAAGATATGGATGAACCTGCGCACCATCCATGAATCGACTTCTTATCTTGTACACACGGACCACATCCACACACTTTGCGGGATCAAGGCTGCTGAAGGCGCAGACATCCCAGAGCACTTGTCAAAGCTCAAGTACGTGTGGGAGCAAATAATTGTAACTGGCAGTCTGCAAAATGTGTACAATGACAATTTCTTCAAACAGCAAATTGTGGCATCATTGCCGAGGTCTTGGGACCAATTTACAAATCCATACATCTGAGAATATAAGGACAACGATGATGTGAAGGCTGATCCTAAAAGACACATCGACAGCCAACAATTTATTGGCCTGATCATACAGGAGTACGAACTGATAGAAGCCCGCAAGCGCGAAGAGATCACAGTTCCTCCTCAGGGAGAGAACACCAATCCTTCCCTTGCCAGTCGTATGTCCGATCCCAAAAAGGCTCCCTGCAACAAGCGCCACTGCAGGCAATATGACAAGGACGGACATTACACTTTGCAGTGCTGCTACCTCCGCAAGAGCAAGTGTCGCGAATGCAGAAAATTCAGCCATGATACAGGCAGCAACAAATGTAGTGGCCAGACTAACGATAATCAGAACTAGAACAGCCAGTCGAACAGAAACAAACATAAAGGAAAGACCAATTCTTCTGGAAACAAGAAAAAGAAGGAGTCACAGAACGCTGATGACAGTACTCAGTTGGCAAATATGGTGCTCCATGAGCAGTTGATCGCCATGAACATCTATGATGTAGCTGATACAGCAGCTAACTCAGATGATGACGATGACTGTAGCTACAACAATGTTCCTACTACTATCTCTCTCAAATATGATGGTGATCTCCTTTACGACTGGCTGGCTGATACTGGGACAACATCGCATATAACCCATCGACGTGATGCTTTTACAACATATGAGCCCATTACACAAATTCCTATTAAGGGCATTGGAAATATCAAAGTGTTTGCTATTGGAAGGGGAACAGTTTACCTCTACTCTGAATGTGATGGATGTATATACACATTGCAACTGAATAACGTCCTCCACGTCCCCCACAACCAGAACAGCTTACTATCACTTGGGTGCTGGGAAGCGACAATGGGTCGGAAGTTCCTAGGAGAAAATGGAAAGCTTACTCTTGTTACAAAAGAGGGACGATCCATTGCACAAGGCATCAGGCTAAGCAACAGATTATACCAAATGACTTGTATGCTTGCCCCTGTGCCCTTGTTGAATAATATCTCCTTCAACACACTGACTACCGCACCATCTTGGGAGATATGGCATAAATGCTTCAGCCATGTGGGATACTTGGGCTTGCAGAAGTTATTTGACCAACACTTGGTAGATGGGCTTCACGTCGACCAGAACACAGACAAACCAGATTGTATTGCTTGTACAGAAGTGAAGCTATCTAAATCTCCCTATGGACTGACAATCAAGAAGTTTACAGAACCTGGAGAGCTAACTCATGTCAACCTCTGGGGACCTTACAATGTCCAGTCCATACACAGGAACTCCTATTTCCTGCTAATGATAGACGATGCTTTGCAGTTTATAGCGGTCGATTTCCTAAAAGCCAAAAGCCAAGCAGTTCAAAAGATAAAAGACCAGATAACTTACTTATCGGTCAGAGA
>Ga0307509_10011307_pt1 | contig 10826 bp, 13 predicted proteins | sample 10_EM_MG_FD_202245 | JGI IMG/M metagenome (GOLD analysis project Ga0307509, IMG submission 202245) | Populus trichocarpa ectomycorrhiza microbial communities from riparian zone in the Pacific Northwest, United States - 10_EM | ecosystem: Host-associated > Plants > Roots > Unclassified | place... | reverse complement strand
TTTCTGAGTTGTTTGGCTGGCAATGGCTGGTAAATGAAATCCAAAAATTCTGATCAGATCTGAGCAGATCTGAGCATTTCTGATCAGATCTGCTCAGATCTTGTGGGGCACAGTAAAGACCTCGTATGTTGAAAGTGCTGACATAATTGAATTCCCAGTTTGGGGCGGAGGGGCGGAGATTCAGATTCTGAAAATGCGCGCTATGCTAATTTAAACTCAGATTTACCAGTCTGTCTATCGACCAGCTGGAGCCAGGCTCCTAGAAGCAGCGCTCTCAGCTTCGCATGTGAGCCTTCATGTGTGTTTGGTTATGTATTTTGATGGAGTTGATGCAAACAATGTGAATTTGGCTCACAAGCGACTCTCTCGCTTTGCTTGTGAGCCAAATCCATAACCAGTAATCCCTGATAGCCGGATTGGATTGGTGAGACTCTCTATGAACCAAAATTAAAAGGGGAGTTTGTCTACTCTTGGTGCAAGCTCACCAAATTTTCCAAAGGGCCTACAATATGCTTTGGCAATGTTTTCATGTCTGAGTAACTTCATCCGGGTCTGAGTCCCAGTGGTTGATGGGCGTTGAGGATTGCACATTGGCCACATTCTCATCTTGTCGCTCAAATGACGACTCGGATTCGGATGGGTTGGAAGACGGCAATGACCAGTCCGCAACTGAAGTTCGAAGATGATCTTTGATGACATTCAATGGCATGCTAGAGGAAGAGCTTCTGCATGTCAAACACTTCTGGGCATCATGTAAGCACCAATGGCAGACAAACCTGCCAGTATCCTCCTCAGATTCCACATTGCAAGCTGATTATTGAAGGTGATTTACCAGGTCTTCCAGCGGTGTGCTGGACTTGCGACTCAGGACTCGGAAGAGCTTCCAAAGGGAGTTGGACAAGTTTAAGTATCATGTGAGCATAACAGACACACCTGCCAGTGTATCCTTCATCTGATTCAAGTTCACCACTACACATGTCTTGCATATACGGATGTTGGTTGGATACGAAAAGATTGCAGGTGCGATAAGGAGATGTGCACGGCTTACAAGGGTTAGGGTCCCAACGTCCTAATAAGTATTACAACCTTGTTCGATGTGAACAGACCATGACACTGTGACAACAGATCGCGACAATTGTAGTGTCGTGGTTTGATGTTGCAGTGTTGTGGTGTTGCAGTCTGTGCAGTGACCTCTGTCAGGTGATGAATGATAGTGGTATTATTTATTTGCCCTTCTTGGGCTGCAAGGTGTACATGTTTATTTTATGTATATGGATGATGAAAAGTATATAGTATCAGGCCCATTTACGATCGATATCCTGAAATGTGACGAAGTGGAGGAGTCTGCCAAGCTCCTCAAGCATTATTTCATTCTTGCTGGCAGTGTCCCATGCGTTAAAGAAGCCCGTGTTGTGCATTCGGGTCAGCTCGTTGACAATAAAGCGTGGCTTCCTATCAGCAAGGAAGACTGAGATATCCATGTGGACCATGATGCGCATGGGTGACCTTTCTTTGGTTATGAATTCCTCTGCTGGAATGACCTTGCAGAGCATCTTGAGGGCGAATCGTTTGAAGGTTTGGTCCTGGTCGACCAACACTTTGCTTATGTTGGTGCCGTGTAACCATGCATTTGGCTCAAAACCTGGTCCCAAGGAAAGAAGTTCATCCACTCTAGATGTACCATTAACATTGGTATACACTCCCTGTTTAACATAATAAGACACTCACTCAAACAGGTTACAGGGGCAAATTGTCGCTATCCCTTGGGTCACTTGCAAATTTGCAAGGTCACCTTCGAGGGGTGTCGTGATAAATGTGTTGTAGAGGCTTCCATTGATGAATAAAGCGCAGACCTCTCCAAGATAAATGAAAGCTGGCATGTAGGGTTGAATGAACCACAGGGGTTTCGGAAATACGTTCAACTGCCCTCCAAGTTCACCAAATATTTTTTCTTCCATATCGCGAAGCCTCCGAAATCTTTCAACGGCGTCAAGCGGCGAAAGTGGCGGAGCTCTGGGATTATACGACGAATGCAAGAAGTAGACGATCACCAATGGCTATGGTGGTGCTCGCCCAGGAAATGTCCCATGATGCCATGTTCGACTCTCCAATCAGCAACCGCACTGCAGTCCCTGACCTGCTGGCAAACTGCTACTCAAACTCCTGGGTTTCGAATCTAGATGGAGAAGGGATTGGACATGCAGGCCGAAATGGATCTTGGGTGAATTTGAACAGCGTGTGGGAAGGTCATTACCGGGCGAGCAGGACTCATATATCATGCTGGTAATACACATCGAAATCCTGCATTTCCTTTGTACAACTTGTTAGGGATTTATATAAACACAAATTGAGTGAAAACAACCTACCAATACAATGGAAGTGAGGCCCTCATCATTTAACTCCGAAGTTGATCACTCTGGCTATTAAACCAGGACTTGACCAGGACTCAATACACTGTCCACGGTTCAGTCCGGTGATATGCACCTAGCATTCCTACGCCCCGAAAACACGATCTAGCACACAGTACATCGAACCGTCAAAATGCATTCCGATCTGCCGTCGATCTGCCACTTCCGCCGCTTCCTGTCGTCTTTCATCATCTTCCACCGTCTTTCCGTTGCAGTTCATCACCCTTCCACTTCGTTTCACAGCGCGATCGCGCTCTTTTGGACTAATTTGGTCACACTGTATATATATATTCTGTACCTAGTTACAAGAATTGAGTTTACTTTCATCCTCTAGTTCCGGCGCTCTGTAGATAGGCTCGGAGAACCCACTCGCACCCGCCAGCAGTCATTGTGGTTTGTGTTTCCCACGCTTACCCGACTGTCAGCATCATCACTGGACCGAACCGAACCCACAGGTCCTGTGTTTGGTCCTATGTGAGGGCGGACCGGACCCATATTTTCAGGTCCGAGGTCCAAGCCTAAGTGGACCGGACCTGAGGGTCGAACCTGGTTCGGTCACCTTTTGTTACAGCCACATCACTCAACAACAATGACCACAGCTGCAGCTGCAGCTGCCACCACGACGAAGATGAGGACCATGACAGCTGCAGGTGCAACCGAGAGACGGCGGGCATACATACATCAGTAATTCCTGATTTGGGGCCATAGCCCCGTATAGCAAAGGTCCCCTCCAATATAGCAATCACGTCAATGCCATAGCATCAAAGCAGTCCATAGCATTGTATGACAGTTATATAGCATTAAATAATATAGAGTATTTGATCCATAGCATTACAGGTTCTATCCATGGGGCTATATATTCTACATCATGTGCTGTGGACAAGTATTATGTACTATATTTTGTTTTTCATGCACCTTTACTAGAATTACTCTTATATATAATCTTTTCAATGAAATATATATGAATTAAGTACTACTACATTTGCAGCATCTAAATACTAAGTATGCCCCATTGAACAGCAAAATCGAGCCGTGCTCGATTTGGCGGCGTGGTGGATATTTGGGGTACATTCGATAGGCAGAGAAAGCCTAGAAGCGCCGGGAACAGGCGCGGACGCTTGATTTCGGCGGTTGTGGGGTGGTTGATGGTTGGTCATGGCAGCAGGCAAAGACAGCACACAACGAGCGTCCGCGCTCGATTTCGGCGGTTGTGGGGGTGGTTGATAGCTGGTCGTAGTGGTGGCAGGCCAAGAAAGTCCACAACCGCTGCAAACGAGTGCAGATGCTCGATTTCAGCAGTTGTGGGGGCTGGTTGATGGGTGGTGGAATGGCAGCAGCGAAGGAAGCCCACAACCGCCGAAAACGAGCATGGATGTTCGATTTCGGCAGTTGTGGGGGCTGGTTGATGGGTTGTTGTTGGTGACAGCAGCCAAGGAAGCCCACAACGAGCACGAATGCTCGATTTCAGAGGATGTGGGGGTGGTTGATCAGTTGTGGTGGTGGCGGCCAGAAAAACCCCACAACCGCCGAAATCGAGCATTCATGCTTGTTTTCGGCGGTTGTGGGGGTTCGCTGATGGGCTGTTGTGGTGGTAGCGACCAGGGAAAACCCACAACCGCCGAAAACGAGCGCGAATGCTCGATTTCGGTGGGTTGTGTTGCCAGTGGTGGTGGCAGCCATATGTCCCCCTGGCGTTTCGGCCGGTCTGACGTGCTGAGAAACGGGTCGAAAGTGTGATATATCGGGGGGAGGGCGTTTTCATTGTCTTCGTCGCATCCGGTGCGACGGTAGGGCTTTCTGTTGTAGAATTAGTCAAATAACTTGAATCTAGATAAAAACGGAACCATTTTTGGAGGATTGGCACGACAACCCAACCACCGCCCTCATCGTCATCCTTCCCATGCTCCTTGTCGTGTCTTGTTGCGTCTTCGTTGTCGCGGTTGTCCCGTCATTGTGGCCAGCTGAGAGGATGGGTTTAATAACTTTGAAAATATGTCATGTGATTTCATTCACGTGTGTGTGTGTTGAACTTGAAAACGTACAAGTCCTTAGTCCTTTCTTTACCACAACTGTAACGAATGACATCGACGCCCACATCCTGCAGCAATGGCGATGACAACAGAAACCACAGGGGGATGAGCCGTCTTGTTCATCCCCCCAAAAATTGTATGTGTTTTCAATAACAATAAATATATTATCAAGTACATCTTACCAGCTCCTGCCACGACCACGGGACAAGCTGACTGACGAAGAGGGGAGGGCTCAGCAACACATAATGACAAATGAGTGGCCCAGCCTAATAAATGACGAGGACGAAGATGGGGGGATGGGCCACTGCCCATTCCTGAAGATTTGTACGTTTTTGTAAATAATTTTACTCATCCCCTCCCATGACGACAGGACAGATTTGTGAATAACCGAGAGGGACACAACGACACAACAAAAGGACGCAAGGGCAACACCGATGAGAGCAGGGGATGGGCTATGCAGCCCATCCCCAAATATTGTATGTTCATTTTTTCCAAAATGCATTTGTTTACTAACAGGCCACCTTTCCCTACAGGCCACCTCTCGTCGCTTGACATTCTCACCACACCACTGCTGCCGCCCAGCATCCATATCCATTGGCCTACAACACCAGCACGAAACGACGATGCCAGGAGCCAGAAGGCCATCAACGGGACACATCACAAGGAACACGACACCACAACCAAACGCGAGCACCAGGCGTCGACATCACAGAGCACAAAGGGAGGGGGGGAAGATAGATACAAAAACAGGGAACGGGCAAGCATACAAGGTACTGCCGCCTTGTTTCCTTTGTCATTTTACTAACATTTCTATTTAACAGCAGGACAAGCCAACACAAAGCCGCCGAAACAAAAAAATACACCCATGTAGGTATATTTTTCGTTTTCGGTGCCTTTGCGCTTCATGTTCATATGTACATGAAAACGTGCCCATGTTACACGGCCCGTGTTTGACGCAGTAGGGAGGATTCCCCCCTCTATGTCATGTCGAACTCCAATTTTCGATGCAGCAAGGAGGTTGAAACCCCTCCTTGTCCGAATGACCTGCCAAACCTGGGTTTCCGGCGGGTACTTCCTGGTTAGGACCAATAGTATAGCTGTAGTGTAGCCTCATTGTAGTAATGTAGTCAATATATATATTTCTATGTCATTGATCCCCAATAATGAGCATAACAGAGAAGTAATTACTGGTAGTATATAACTACTGGCTGAGAGACATGTAGTACTAAATAGAAGATCAGTACAATTGCATAATGAAATCAGCATACTACATATCATTGCATAGCGACATTAGTCCACCCCATAGCAATGTGTAGCACTTCGTAGCAACCACTGATCAATCTATAATTAGTGCATGGGATTATATACATAGGGACCTATGCTACAGCACTATGGTGCTATATAGTGGTATGTAGCATTACCTAACTGGGACAGGAATTCCTGATGTAGGTACGCTCGCACTTTCTTTCATTTTTGATACTGATTACTACTACCACATCAATGGCGAGACGAGGGTGGGCGTACAAGGTACGCTCACATTTTCTTTTATTTTTATTATATCTACTAATTTTGATCACAACAGATGACGCTGCCCCCGTTCGGGGTTCCCACAGGCATCAAGCATGAAGAGACACCTGTGATGGGTCTCTCTGCGTGCTCGATGCCATCCCACACCACTCGATGCCATGACAGCCATCTCACACCCTTTGCATGGAGACCACAACTGCAGCTGCCAACGCTGATGGGGAATGAACACCAACAATGCCAACAGCTGCACCTGCAGTTGCCAACGCCAACGCCAATGAATGACAACAATGACGACAACAGCTGCACCTGGAGCTGCCAACGCCAACGGACGACGCCAACAATGACGATATCAGCTGCAACTGCAGCTGCCAACGCAAGCATGGAGACCCCCATTGCAACGACAAGAGGGCGGGCGTACATGGTACGCCTGCATTTTTATTTTCTTATATTAATTTTGATTACAGCTGTCCCCGTTTCAGGTTCCAGCAGGTTGAGCACGGAGAGACCCCCATTGCGACGATGAGACGAGAGGATGGGTGGATGGAAGCTGGCAGCCAAAGGTGAGGGTTCACCCTCTCCATGGATTTTTGACGCAAACAGCAAAACCGACAACGACGAGACGAGAGGGCGGGCGTACAAAGGTACTCCCGCATTTTCTTTTATTATCATAAACTAACATAATAATTTTGCATGCAACGAGGGGAGGGTTGACCCATGAGACGAGGAGCTCTATGCCTCCTCGTCGCATTGAATTTCAACCTTTCGACGTGACGAGGAGGCTCTAGACATGTCAACCTTTCCATTTTTGATGCGAAGGAGCTCCTCATTTGTATTTTAGCACATTTTTAGTATATACAGTATTAAATTATTAAATACATCAAATTTACTGTGAAGGACCGGGTCCGGACCTCGAGGTTCAAGTTCAGGGTCCGCAAAATATGCCCGGACCTGACCTGGACCTAACTGTGGACAGTGTAGGACTCAACCAGTAAGAATAGAGTAAACTCAAAACGAGAGTGGATAACCCAAAGCTTGCTTGCACTGACTCAGCAGAATCAACAGGAGAGGACCGTGTCACAGATAATCCACGACACTTCCTCAAATGCGTAATTGGTGGACTGATTGGTCCTGCGATAGAAGTAATCCGAGCATGACACGAGTCATTGAAGAAGGCCTGAATGCATTGCCCTGCTGATCAGCGTTGACAACATTAACAAACATGCCTGGGCTTCAAACAATTAAATAAAATAAGACGAAGAATTAATTTAAAAAAACCCTACATGTACAGTGTGATTGATGGCATGACGGATAATTTCAGACCATGAACAATTTGTACATAGGTTTCAAACTCAATTAGCACACCTTAGTGTTCAGGTGACTTCGACTCTTTTTCAGCATCCTTGATCTGGATTATCCAGATCAACTTTCTCAAGCAAGCTCTTGGTTTCGCCTGTGTCCTACTTGCCTCTTCGCCCATACTTAGTTATGCCACCTCCGATTTCTTTCGATTATTCAAAGGGAAGCGCTTTCATATATGACAGCACCCTCTATTACTCCCCCAACTGTCCACACCCCATCGTTATTCCACCCAGAAGTATAAGCTCTCTGTTCAATGGCTCCAGGCTCGATGCGACACAATTTTGCCAGCCAGTGTGGTGGACTTCCTCCTGGGGATGGCTATCCTTCATTCCTCTTTCTCCGTCTTTCATTTCCTTTCCTTTTGAGATATTGTGCTGGATGCCCAGGATTATCGAATGCAACGAACTTCACCGGTCGGGGACATACGTCAAGCGCTTTGTTATGTCTGCAGAGGATGCGGATAAATGGATGAAAGCAGAGGAGACACTGGTCAACGCTGTTGACAGCATCAGACTGGCTTTCTCGATTGCTGGCAACCCTCCTCCACTTCTGTTGTCTTTTGGATTCACAAGGTCACATAAGACCTACGGCATTGCAAAACGGATAATCACTGTCTCTTGTGATTGGTTTGCAATCTGGATGGGGTTCATAGCATATCTCATTGCCATGACGGAGGGCAAGAATCAGGGTGTGATAAAAGGGTCACCCCTGCCTTCCTGGTACCAACACCTCCTGACTCACAACTTTCAAGACCCTTGGCTAAATGGCATGATGTTGTCAAATGTCTGCTCTTTCGACGCTCAAACACCACGCGCGGGTGTCATCTTTCAGTGGATTCAGGAAGACCCTAGCCGCCCAACAATTGAATGGTTCTATAGGCACCACATACCCATTTGGTTCATTTGGAGTTGCGTAGGGTTAGGGATGACTCTGACACTGAGGATAATCAGATCTTCTCTCCTCTGCACATAGGCAATTGCGATTCTTTTGTGGACACCGCACCTGATGCAAATACCTTGATGGATTTTGATACCCTACCTCCACAATCTGTAGTCACCCACTGCCTACCCTCCATGCTGGCCTTGGACTTATCCGACGATCCCTCTGGTGGTTCCAAGGCTGAGGAAGACAGTGATCTGCTGAAGATTATGTCGTATTCCTATGGTTACACAAGTCCTCTTGGTTTGTCTCTAGGAAATGATGCCGGGCTTGACTGGAATGGTGTCTTGATGAGCTCAGGCATTGTCAATAATCCATCACAGGTCTTGTCGAGTGCAGACAAGGCTGCCATCAGGCTCCTCATATCTCACCTGCCAATGGGATCTCAAGATCTTCCGGCAGAACTTGATACATTGAACCCACACAACCACTCATCCATCAAACATCTTTTTGAATTTCAAAACATCACACGTTCTATGGAGGGACTGTTCATTTTTGATACCCCTCGCTCCTCTGTCTGTGGTTGAGTTCTAGGTGTACACTCTGCTTCCGCTGCTTTGTATATTTGTCGTTATATCCTTTCCAACCCCTTGGTCCATACGATTTTTCACTGTTGCACACTGGCTCCTCCAAAGGGGTATATCATTTCGCACTCTTGAGCTGCTTCCTTTTGTTCCTCATATGAAAACACTTTTAGCAACACCTACTCCATCATCATACCGGCAAAAGGGATACCGCTACTCCCAGGCAGATTTCGATGCTACCATGCTCAAATGCAAGCAAGTACTGTCTACACCACAAGGGCGTGCAGCACTTCTTCAAGGAGGCATTGTTGGTCGTATTGCAGTTCTGGAGGAACCTCACCACAACTGTTCTCCAATATGGTGTTGACGATCAAGTTAACGAGACCAACTGCCAATATTATTACGACGTGGCGAACATGCACATGACAAGCACCTCTGTTGCCAAGTGTGGATGGAACACTGCTAATCAAATCGGGGTCGATTCACGCATCGTCGCTGGCTGTGTTCGGGTTGGACAAAGTTGGCACAAACAGATTGGTCTTACATCTCAAACCAAGCAATCATCAACAATCTCGAGTTTCCCTACTGCGACGACCTCACAATCGTCGATGTCAGTTATTGAAGAAATCAAAGTGTTCCGTGATGAGTCGATATCTGCCATCAAAGTGTCTGTCTCGGAAACTATGGCTGAATTCAGCTTGCTGTATTTTCCCCCTCCTCCCTGCCCTCATACATGGCTTCCTGTAATCTCCGACGTTGAAGTACACCCTTCACACCTTGTAGCCTTCTGCAAGTTCATGAACGATCCCGACGCACACTGGACTTGCCCTGAACAGGCTATCTTTGTTGAATCAATTATACGTGGTCGCGAAAATGTGTTGGGCATCCTTGCAACTGGATTTGGCAAGACCACTATGATCATGTTCATCGCATCTGCCTTTTCTCGGGGAAAAAGCACAGTTGTCATCATGCCCCTTGCTGCCTTGCATGAAGATTTTCATGAACATGCCCGACATCGCGGATTAAAGGCTTGTTGATGGTGTATGGATGGCAAGTTTGATGGGTCCTCCAACATCATCACCGCTGCCATAGAGGACTTGATGCAAGACACATTTGTTGAGTATGTTCGCTTTTTTAAAACAATACATCCGTCGTTTCTCAACCCCCTTACTAGATTCATAATGGAAAAGGCAAACAACAATCAGTTGTTTCACGTTGGTTTGAAGAAATACACAAGCTGTGGTCCGACAGGTCCTACCGTCCAGCCTTTAACTTCGTTCACTGTATCTCGACCGCCAGTGTTCCCATATTTGCAACGTCAGGCTCTTTGCCTGAACACCTTCTCTCCACCCTTCCTGAATTAACTAAAACACTCTGGAAGACGATCCGTATGCCGTCAAATCGTAAGGAATTAATCTATGAAGTTCAGCGCGTTCCTCAAGAAAGGGATTTGAAACGGGCAGTTATAGCTCATTGGGAAGAGGTCAGCCCATCATATGGCGACCAAGATCAGTGCCTGGTCTTTTGCAGAACACTCGACAATGCCAAATCCCTGGGCTTAGCTCTCAATGTCCCTCCCTATCACCGCGAGTGTCCAGATGATTCCCCCGTTCGAAAATTCCTTGCTGGAGAAAACAAGATACTCCCTACGACTCTCAAGCTGGGATGTGGGTTCCATTATTCTCATATTCAGGACATTCTCCACATGGACCTCACCTACTCGGTTGTTGACCAATATCAAGAGGACTCTCAGGGAGGCCGAGATGGTAAACCATGTCATGCGATTACCTTTGTTCTTTTCCAAGCCCGAAAAGTGACCATGAATAAGGTAGAGGACATCCACATCCCACCTACGTCACATGACTTCCCAATTAGTCAAAAAAAGTCGAAATTTGTAGCAATGCTCATTATGTAGTGTTATATCAGGAAATCTGGCTCCAACATTCTATTGGTATTATGGAATAAAGTATATCTTACAAGTTCCAATAAAATGTACCAAGAAATGAGTGACTTATTTCCAGAATACATGGGAAATCCTC
>Ga0307509_10011306_pt1 | contig 10827 bp, 11 predicted proteins | sample 10_EM_MG_FD_202245 | JGI IMG/M metagenome (GOLD analysis project Ga0307509, IMG submission 202245) | Populus trichocarpa ectomycorrhiza microbial communities from riparian zone in the Pacific Northwest, United States - 10_EM | ecosystem: Host-associated > Plants > Roots > Unclassified | place... | reverse complement strand
TCTCCGCCACACGCATCCGACGGCGTGAGGTCGACCGCCACGGTGTGCGGTGCGGCGGGGCTCGGCGCGTCGAAGCCGATCGCCGAATGGTCGGCGGCTTCGTAGTTCGTGGTCTCGACTCCATCGACGCGCCAGTGATAGTCGAGCACGCCGGCCTCGTTGACGATCGCGGTCACCTTCACGTGGTCGCCGACGTTCGGACTGCCCGGCTCGACCACGAGCCTGAGACAGCCCGGCGATGCGCCGTCGCCCGGGTTGCCACCGTCGACGTCACCGCCGTGCGGGCCGAAGTCGCTGGCGCAACCGGCGAGCAGGATCGCGACCGCGAGCGCGCGCATTACCGGACCTCCACGTTCCAGGTCAGGCGTTGCAGACAGCTCGGATCGGAGATCACCGAGCACGTCAGGTCGCCGACCGGACAGTTGACGAGCGTGTGGTTGCGATCCTGGATCTCGACGCGGAGCTCGACGAGATCGCCCGGCGTGTAGGCACCGGGATCGAGTGCGACGCCCGCACCGGTCACGCCGGTGAGCTGCTGGCGGGTGCCGCCAGGTGGCACGATCGACCAGTGGAACTCGGTCGTGCCGAAGATCGGATCGTTCGGCGTCGACGGGAACGGATCGAGATCGTCGGCGACGACGAGCACCTGGAACAGCGTCGGATCCGACATCGGGATCGTCGTGTTCGGCACGGTGGTCGCGGCGGGATCCCACTGCGCGAGGCACGGCGGGTGATCCGGGACGACGTGGAGCGAGAGGTGCTCGATCGCCTGGTGCGGCGTCGCGTCGGAGTGCTGCGGATCCTTCGCGGTGACCTGGATGTCCCAGTCGCCGAGCCCCGGTGGCACGAACGTCTTGCCGAACTGGAGGTGATCGGGGTCGTGAACATCTTGCTCGAGCGGCAGATCGACGAGCGCGCCGGTCTGCTGCGTCGCTGGCGCGTACGCGATCCATTCGAGACGCGCGCCATCGGGGTGCGTCGCCGAGTCGTTCGTCGACGAGACGACCAGCGGACCGTCGTCGGCGTCGCCGACCTTCGCGTAGATCCCGACCGGAATCCCGACGACGTAGGCGTTGCGCGGGTCCGCGCGGAGCTGGAGCGTCGGGTCGGCGTCCACGAGGTTGATGTCGAGCGTCTGGCTCGGCCGCGCCGTGGCCCCGAGCGTGTCGCGGCCCTCGAGCCGGATCTCGAGCGTGTCGTAGCTGGCGCTCTGGGCGTCGGTCGTCGGCAGCGTCGGCGCGAACGTCGTGTCGGCACCGGTGTCGAACTCGACCGCGTCGCACTGCGTTCCATGACATGCATAGGCGCGCCAGGTCAGCTTGACCGGATCGCCATCGGGGTCGCTCGCGATCGCGGAGAACCTCGCGACCGTGCCGCGCGACACCGGCATGCCCGGCTCGTCACGATGGATCTCGAGCGACGGCCGTTGATTGAACGGATCGGTGTAGAAACACCCCGCCAGCAGCGTCGCCAAGAGACATAGCCGAGTCACGCGGATCCCCAAGTCTGCAACCATCCTGCCACGGCTAACTGCCCGGATCGTAGGACCATCGCCAGGCCGCGCGGCGTGGATCACGACACCACTGCCCTGCTTTACGGGGTGACCCCGAAACAGTCGAGCTCGGGTCGGTCGCGAATGACGCAGGGCCCCGACAGCGCGGTGTACCGGCGCTGGCCGTTGGCCTCGATCGTGATCTGGCGCGGCTTCAAGCGGACCCGATCGCCGCGGACGTGGGCGACGCCGTCGACCGAGGCGTCGATCTCGAACCGGATCTCGACCTCGGCGAGCATCGTGCCGGCGACGGCCGCGGTCTGGTTCGCGACGACCTCGACGTCGCGCTTCCACTTGCGCGGCGTGCCTTCCTGCTCGCAGCGCACGACGTGATGGCCGACCGGTGCGACGTACGGCCCGTCCGTCGCGCGGCCGCGCTTCTGGTTGTCGACGAACACGTCGCACCAGGTGTCGTTCGTGATCGCGATCCTGCCGTCGGCCGGCGCGGCATCGATCGGCGGCGGCGGTGGTGCATCCGGAATCACCGCCTCGACGATCGCCGCGCTGTCGGGCAGACCCGCGTCGCGCACGACCGCGATCGCGACGCGACCCGCATCGCGCGCACTCGCGACCACGACGGGCGCGTCGACCATGCCGGCGTCGAGCTGCGCGAGCACCGGTGCGTCGAGCGCGAGCACCGGCGCATCGGACATCACCGCGATCATCGCCGCGGCGTCGGGGACCGGCGCGGCCCCGCCGAACAGCTTCACGCCGGCGAACGCGCCGCCGGCGATCACCGCGATGCCGAGCGCGCCGAGCGCGACGAGCCGCTTGCGCGACGAGCTCCGCCCGCCTTCGGTGACCTCGGTGATCAATGCAGTCACCGTCGGGTCGTCGGGCGCGAGCGCACTCGCGCGATCCGCGATCGCGAGCGCGCGCGGCAGCTTCTGCTCCGCGATCGCCTGCTTGCCCGCCGCGACCAGGGCGGTCACGACGGCCGGCGTCTTCGCCGCGACGAACGCGACGGGATCGGCGAAGTACGCGCGCAGCTCGTCCGCCGGATCGCCGAGCCCACCGGCCGCCGCGATCGTGCGCAGCTCCGCCGCGACCTCCACCGCGCTCGCGGGGCGATCGGCGGGCTCGGTCGCCATCAGGCGATCGATCACCCTCGACAGATCCGGCCCTACCTCGGCGCGTTTCTTCACCGCCGGCACGCGCGCACCCGTCGCGATCTGGCTCATCACCTTCGCCGGCGAGCCGGTGTACGGCAGAGATCCGGTCGCCAGCTGGTACAGCGTGGCGCCGAGCGAGTAGAGGTCGCTCTTCGCGGTCGCGATGTCGCCCTGCGCCTGCTCGGGGCTCATGTACGCGGGCGTGCCGAGGAGCGCGCCGGTCTTCGTCACGAGCGAGTCCTCGGTCTCGAGCCGCGCGACGCCGAAATCGGCGAGCAACAGCCGGCCCTCCTGCGCGATCAGCACGTTCGCCGGCTTGATGTCGCGGTGGACGATGCCGGCCGCGTGCGCCGCCGCGAGCGCATCGGCGAGCAGCGCCCCGACGCACGCGGCGACCTCGGCGAACATCGGTCCGCGCTGCTCGATCTGGCCGAGCAGCGTCGTGCCGCGGATCAGCTCCATCACGATGAACGGCGGATCGTCGGATTCTTCGTCACCGCCGACGTCGTAGATCCGGAGGATGTTCTCGTGCTCGAGCCCGGCCGCGGCGCGCGCCTCGCGGTGGAACCGCCGCACGATCTCGGGCCGGCGCGCGAGGTGCGGGAACAGCACCTTGACCGCGACCTCGCGGCGCAGCTCCTTGTCGCGCGCGCGGTAGACCGTCGCCATCCCGCCCTCGCCGACGTCGTCGCCCAGCTCGTAGCGGCCGATCGTGTCGCCCGTATGGACGGCGCGCTTTTTCTTCGTTCGCGTGTCGTCGGCGACGGGTGCAGCGGTATCGGCGAGCGGATCGGTGTCGTGCGAGTCCGAACCAGCCAAGCGGCTAGCCCGTGTACTTCACGTGGCCGGTCTTGCCCGCGGCCTTCGCCGTCTTCATCGCCTTGCCAAGCCGGCGGCCGAGCTCGTCGGCGCCGCCGTTGAGCGTGAGCCCCTCGGTGTTCGTGATCGCGAGGACCAGCGCGAGCGCCTTCGCATCGCCGGGGAGCGTGGCCTTGTGCGCGTCGAACGCGTTCTCTGCCTGGTTGATGAACACCTCGCAGTGCTCGGGCGAGAGCACGGCGATGAAGTCCGAGCCGCCGATGTGACCGATGAACGCGCCGCCACCCGAGGCCGCGCGCGCCGCGTCGAGCAGCCACTGGCCGAGGTTCTTGACGGTGTCCTCCGAGCGCGCGATGCCGATCGCGTCGGCGTAGGCATCCCAGCTGAGGATGTCGACGTGAACGACCGCGGTCGGCTTGCCGCTCTTGAGCGCGCCCTCGATCTCTTCATCGATCGCGCGCGAGCCCGGCAGGTTCGTCGTCGGGTTGCGATCGCGCTCGCGCCGCGCCGCCCGGATCAGCGCTTTGCACCGCGCCCCGAACTCGCGGAGGTCGAACGGCTTGGACATATAAGCGTCGGCCCCGGCCTCCAGGCCGACGACCTCGTTGTCGACGCCGGCGAGCGCCGTCAGCATGAGGATCGGCGTGCGCGACCACATCACGTCCGCCTTCAGGCGGCGCGCGACCTCGTGGCCGTCCACGCGCGGCATCATCACGTCCAGGACCAGCAGGTCCGGGTCGTGGGCCTTCACCAACTTCAACGCTTCGTCGCCGTCCCGCGCTCGCAAGCACAAGAAGCCGGCGTCACCGAGCGCCATGTTGACCATGTGCGCGATGGCGTCGTCGTCTTCGGCGATCACGATCTTTTTGAGGAGCATCGGATCGCCCTGTTGATACCACATGGTAAGCCTGTTTTCGTGCTCGATCCGGCCGTTGAAACGACGACGCTCTCGAATGGGCTCGCCGTCACGACGGTGCCCCTTCCCCACCTCCACACGGCGGTTTGCGCGCTGTTCGTGAAGGTCGGATCACGGTTCGAGACCCCCGAGGACAACGGGCTGTCCCATTTCACGGAGCACATGCTGTTCCGCGGGACCGAGCGCTACCCCACCTCCCTCGCGCTCAACACGGCCGTCGAGCAGCTCGGCTCGACCTTGCACGCCGAGACCGGCCGCGACTACTCGCTGTTCCAGCTCGCGCTCGAGCCCGAGCTCGTCCCCGACGCGATCGCGGTCCTCGGCGAGCTGCTCGCGCGACCGCGGTTCGACGACATCGAGCTCGAACGTCGCCTCATCCTCGAGGAGATCAACGAGGACTACGACGAGGACGGCATCGAGATCAACGTCGACGACATCGCGCGCGGCCTGGTGTTCGGCACCCACCCGCTCGGCCAGCGGATCATCGGCCCCCGCGGCAACGTCGAGCGGTTCTCGCTCGCCGACGTCCGCCGCCACCACACCGCGTTCTACGGCGCGATGAACGCGAACCTGTGCATCGCCGGGCCGGTGAAGCACGCGTCCGTCGTCGCCCAGGCCGAGCGCACGCTCGCGACGATGCCCACCGGTCACCGCGCCGAGGTCCCCGCCGCTCCGCCGCTCCACCAGGGGCCGAAGCTCGAGTACGTGAAAGATGCGTCGTCGCAGACCGCCCTGTCGGTCGTGTTCCGCGCGATCCCCGAGCTCGACCCCGCGTACATCTCGCTCGTCGCGCTCCAGCGGATCCTCGACGACGGGATGTCGACCCGCCTCCACTACACGCTCGCCGATCAGAAGGGGCTCGCGTACTCGGTCAACGCGTCGATCGAGCCGCTCGCCGACACCGCGCTGTTCGAGATCTCGAGCGCGACCGCGCACGCGAAGGTCGCCGAGCTCGTCAAGGAGCTGTTCGCGCTGCTCGACGGCTTGCGCGCCGGCAAGATCACCGACGACGAGCTCGCGAAGGTCCGGACCCGCTATCGCTACGAGACGCTCGCGTCGATCGACGACGCATCGACGATGGTCGGCTGGTTTGGTGGCACCGCGCTGTACTACGAGCCGCCGTCGCTCACCCACCGGCTCGAGCAGATGAGCGCGGTCAAGCTCCCCGATCTCAAGCGGGTCGCCGAGCAGGTCCTCGATCCGGCGCACCTCGCGATCGCGGCGGTCGGCTCGTTGTCCCGCGCCCGGCTGGGCGAGCTGCGCTCCGTGATCGGCGACTGGGCTTGACAACGTTATTGTCTGATCCACACTAAGTGGATGCTGGCGGGGTACAAGAACATCGTCGTGCTCACGGGTGCGGGCATCTCCCACGCCGCGGGCCTCTCGACGTATCGCGGCGCCGGCGGCCTGTGGAGCGATCCGGACAAGCAGGCGCTCGCCGACGTGGCGGCGCTGAAGACCCGGCGCGACGACGTGACCGGCATGTTCTGGGGCTTTCACGAGGCCGTGAAGGCGGCCGAGCCGACCGCCGCGCATCGCGCGCTCGCCGCGTTCGAGCGAAAGTGCGCGGGCGCGTTCACGCTCGTGACCCAGAACGTCGACTCGCTGCACCAGCGCGCCGGGTCGCATCGCGTCGTCGAGGTCCACGGCACGCTCGCGCGCTGGCGGTGCGAGACCTGCGGCCGGATGATCGAGCCGGCGACGCGGCCCGAGTGCTGCGGCGAGACCATGCGTCCCGACGTCGTGATGTTCGGCGAGATGATCCCGGTCCACGCCGAGCACGAGGTCAAGGGCGCGCTGCGCGACTGCGATCTGTTCGTCGCGATCGGCACCTCGGGCACGGTGTGGCCGGCGGCGGCGTTCGTCCGGTCCGCCCAGTACGCGGGCGCGCGCACGATCCTGCTCAACCTCGAGATCGACGACGAAGGTCGCGGCGCCTACGGCGAGTGCCACGCCGGTCCGGCCGACGAGCTCGTGCCGCGTTGGTTCGGTTAGGCCAGGAGGCCGAGGAGCGCCTGCTCGATCCGCGCGATCTCGATCGGTAGGTCGAGCTCCGCGACGGCGAGCATCCCGAGCACGGTGACGATCATCAGCTGCGCGAGGGTCTGCGGATCGCGATCGCGACGGATCCGCTTCGCGCGCTGATCGCGCTCGATCGCCGCGGCGAGCGAGGTCTTCGCGCTCGCGATCACCTCGCGGTACGCGTCGCCGAGCGCGCGCGACCGGCTGCACGCATCGAGGATCTGATGAAACTTGAGCCCCGCGCCGCCCGCGACGACCGGTGCCTTGTGGCGGACCGCCGTCGCGAACAACCGGATCGAGGTCTCGAGCTCGAGGTTCGACGTCGTCAGCATCGAGACGAAGTTGCCGAGCACCTGCTGCATGACCGCGACGATCAGCGCCTCGCGATCCGCGAAGTGGACGTAGAACGCGCCGCGGGTGCGCCGCGCACGCGCGCAGATCGCGTCGAGGCTGACGTCGAGACCATACGCGCCGAGCTCGTGGATCGCCGCGGAGATCAACGCGTTGCGCGTGGCCTGCTTGGTCTCGTCGCGCGGCTTCACCATCGGGTTTGACATACCACGTCGTATGTGAGATTCGGATCCCACATACGGCTTCGTATGTGAAAGGCAGCCATGAAGACCATCCTCCTCACCGGCGCGAGCTCCGGCATCGGCCGCGACACCGCCCTCGCCCTCGCCCGGGCCGGCCATCGCGTGCTCGTCGCCGCCCGCCGGCTCCCCGCGCTCGAGACCCTCCGGCGCGAGGCGCCTTCGCTCGAGGTCCTCTCCCTCGATCTCGACGACCCCGCGAGCATCGCCGCGCTGGCCGCCGAGGTCGACCACCGGACCTCGGGCCGAGGCGTCGACGTGTTGATCAACAACGCGGGCTACGCGACCGCCGGTGCCCTCGCCGAGCTCGACGACGCGGCGCTACGCGCGCAGTTCGAGACCAACGTGTTCGGCCTGATGAGCCTGACCCGCGCGCTGGTCCCCGCCATGATCGATCGCGGCGCGGGAACCATCATCAACGTGTCGAGCGTGAGCGGCCGGATCCCCGCGCCGATCCTCGGCGCGTATCACGCGAGCAAGTACGCCCTCGAGGCCCTGTCCGACGCGCTGCGGATGGAGCTGGCGCCGTTCGGCGTCCAGGTCGCCGTGATCGAACCGGGCACGATCCGGACCGAGTTCGCATCGCGGGCGATGGCAGAAGCGACCCGCGAGCGCACGACGGCGAGCCGCTACGCGCGCGTGTACGAGCGCGCCGCGCAGCTCGAGCGCCGGTTCGATCGCCTCGCGGGCGGCACGGCGCCGGTGGTCCGGGCGATCACGCGCGCGGTGTCGGCGAAGCGCCCCCGGGCACGCTATGTCGCGCCGCGCTCGTTCGCGCTGATGATCGCGCTGGTCCGGTTGCTGCCGACCTGCTGGGTCGACGGCGCGATGCGCCGGATGTTCGGGCTCACCCGCAAGCAGCTCGCATCCTCGCGGTAACCACAGTGACCGCAACCACCGCCGCCGCGACGGCTTGGCCGGCCGGCGTCGTCACCTGGCTCATTCCCACCGACAACCAGAGTCATCGATACAATCGACGACCAGCGCGCCTCTGCCGAGGTCACCCGCTATCAGGACCTAGTGTACCGTTACGCATGGCAACCCCCGTTTACGAAGCTGAGATGCTTGCGAAGCTGCTGGAGAGCCGCTTGAACAACCAGCAACTCGCCCAAGTCGCGAAGCTGGTCGCCGGCGCGGCGGTGCCCGCGTTCTGCCGGCAGGCGCTGGCCAAGTACGAGGCGCAACCCGCGGTGTGGGCTGGCGCCTTCGAGCTGGTCAAGAAGCGCCAGGCCACTCTCGCGGGCTAGCTCGATCGCTCGATCGCGTAGAGGATCCCGTCGATGTCGGTCGGCTTCTCGACGATGAATGTTCGCGGTCGGCCCCCAATGGCGCGTGTGTGTTGGGCGCGCTTACGACGACAAGTGCGCGAGAACGGCGGCGAACTCTGGGGCATCGTCGGTGACCACGATGAAGTACATCGCGAACGATGCGCGATTCACGCCCCGAGCTGTCGTGGGCAACGGCAGCGAGCTCTACGTCTGGGGCGCGCAGGAGACTCAGATAGGCGAGGCCACGAACCCGACGGTCTAACGCATCCACTGATGCGCGAGCACAAACTGGGAGTGTGCACCGGTGACGCCGCACCGCTCAACTCCGCGCACGGCGCCCGTCCTCGACGGCACCCGCGACGAGCAATTCGTCGTACTGGTTGACGCTCAGATCGCACGAGCACGTTCGGGTAAGCGTCGTGCGCGTGTTCGGATCGTAGACATCTTCTTGGAACGTCGCCTCGAACAACGTGCGCACAGCGGGTGACTCGCCCTCGTCCCTCGTCCCGATGTGTACAACCACGCCTCCGTATCTCAGCGCGGCCAACACCTCCGCGTATTCCGCGAGCCTCACCATGTTCGCCTCCCGCCTTAACGTCCCGCCGATCGGCAGGAGACGCAACCAGCAAAGGTGCCGGCGAGGACTTCGATCGAATGGAGTCGAGACACGAGAGGAGGATCGTGCATGCACTGACGCTGGAATCGAGCTGATCCAGGGATTCCTGTTGGCGCGCCCGGACCGGGACTTCCTCACGCCGGCGACCGAACGCGAACTGTTCTATTGAAGGGGTACTCTTCGGAACAGTTCGGATACGGTCAGCCGGACATCTCAGAGATGTTTCGAGCGGACCTGGTCGCTGATGGGCAGGATGAGACCTCGCTCGTTGACGGCGGCGAAGCGCGAGCGGAGTGGCGCTATTTCCGAGGCCGTTGCTTGGCCGAGACCGATTTGATGATCAGCGTTCGGCGACCGGAGGCCGGCATCGCCACCTTGGCCTGGATGGTCGCCGCATCGAGCAACGCCGCGACCGCAGGCTCGGCGAGGGTGGCCGCTGTCGGAAGGCGGATGAAGCGGTTCTGCGAGCCACTTCCGAGCATCCGGCCTTCCGGATCGGGCAAGCCGGCACCACGGTAGAACGAGAGGCCGAGACCCTTGGCGTTTGCCGCCAAGGATACGATGCAATCCGACGGCCGCTCCGTCGAGCAGTAACCAATGACGAAGAAGTTGTAGTTGTCGTAAACGATCTCGAAGGCGGTCGAAAATCGCTTGCGCAGGACCACCCGGCACGACCGGATCAAACGCGCGATCTTCGGGTCAAACTTCGCGATGAAGTGTGCCAGCTGTTCACTCGCGCTTTTCGCCACCGCGTGAAGCTACCGCGGCCAGATCGATGCCGTCCAGGCACAAACCCGCGCTCCTGCGCGAACCGCTCGGTCGACAGCCCGCTCTTGCGTCACGCGATCAGGACGTTACGTGCTTCGTGTTCCGACCACTGCCTTCGATGTCCCATGCACGCCGAAGACGATCGCCGAGTTCAGGTCCTGGCGGCGGGATCCAGGGCGTGGCCATCCAGGCCGGGCATGTGCACGTCCGACACGACGCAATCGAACGGAGTGTTTGCAGCCTCGATCTCTGCGACCGCAGCGGACGGTCGTCGAACTCGGTCGACTTCACCTTCCAACACTGATTTCGGCAAGCGGGCCGCAGCCTCGACGTCGACGCCTCGCTACCAAGCCGGCCGCGAGCACGATCTCGATCAGCGGTGGTTCCTGCGCAGCGTCACAGCAACCACCGTTCTTGCGTGGCGGTACAGCGACCGGTGGCGGATCGGTGACCGGATCGGGGCCGCTCGAGCAAGTCGACGGGTCCGAGATGCCGAGCTGGTCGGCGAAGGTCTTCCACATCTGATCCTCGCAGGTGTCGTGCTCGATGGTGCCAGGAGGACACTCGAGCGGCCCGGAGAGGTACTCGAACTGGAGGACGCGATCCCAGCTCGTCGCATCTCCCGAGCGTGCGAGGGCCATGTGGTTCGCGTCATAATCATTCGCGCACCCGAACAACACGCCGCCGCGTTCGCCGAGGCACGCGAGCTGTGGCGCGCCGACGAGCTCGTGGAACGAGATCCCGTCGTCGGACGCGTAGGACGGATCGAACCGGGTCGCGACGACGACGCGATGGTCGGCTCGTACGATCACGTTGCTCGTCGCGTGCGGGGTCGCGAGGACTTCCTGAAACGTCGCACCACCGTCGCTCGATCGGTAGACGCGATCGCCGGTGAGCGCGTTACTCCCCGGCGTGACGGCGTAGAGCAAGTCCTCGTTCGTCGGATCGACGGCCCGGACCATGATCTGCGGGGAGCTGGCGAACTGGACGCCGGCGATGGGCTGCTCCCTCCAGGTTTCGCCAGCGTTGTCGCTGCGAAAGAAGTGGGGCGTCGGCGGGCCTCCGCCCATCGAGATCTGGAACGCGGTGACATAGACCCGCATCGGATCGCTCGGCGCGACCTTGATGCTCTGGAACCACATCGTCGATGGAAGCGCACCCCGC
>Ga0307509_10011304_pt1 | contig 10827 bp, 3 predicted proteins | sample 10_EM_MG_FD_202245 | JGI IMG/M metagenome (GOLD analysis project Ga0307509, IMG submission 202245) | Populus trichocarpa ectomycorrhiza microbial communities from riparian zone in the Pacific Northwest, United States - 10_EM | ecosystem: Host-associated > Plants > Roots > Unclassified | place... | reverse complement strand
CAGCCCAACCAAGGTCCAAAGACTTCCTTGTGGCGGATCTGGTCCAGGAGATCTCGTACCTTGAGATTGAACACGCGTGCCACCAGGTCAGGTCTGTCTGCTGCACTCTGGTGTGGCAACAACTCGCATTCAATCTCCTCCCACTTGGGGTTAGCCGTGAAGGTTATGAAGAGCGAAGGCTTGCCAAAGCGGCGCACAATCGCAATGCTGTCCTGGTACAGCTTCTGCATAAACCTATCTCCTCCCACATAGCTCGACGGTAGCACCACTCTCTTACCCACCTGCACAAGGTCCACATCTCCAGCCTCAAGAACATCAGCGAGCCCATTGTACAACTCAGCCCTGATGTCCTCCTGGTGGGACTGGATCCAGGCCAGCTTGTTTTGATCACATACTGCCCATGCGTCAACAACAAACTGCTGGAATAACCTTTGTGCCCGGAAGAGAGTGGCAGGCTCATCAGCCCTGGTATGCAGACGGAACCTATAGAAGGATCGCTGGGTTAGGCGCTTGTCCGTATTTGCAAGTGTCCTGCCCCAATGCCATCCATGATCTCCATTGGGAAACAGGAGAACATAGTGGAGGGGCAGGTACAAGGCATGATTGGGGTTGATTAGGTTAAAGGACCCTACATCTTCCCCATTCACCCTTCTTGCAAGGACAATATCCCTCATTCCCTGGTCACCATATTCCTCCGGCAGAATCATGGAGACTTCATCTGCCGTTGGTAGGTTCTCCCGTCTTCGATCAGCTCCACTCTCCACAACCAGGCGTAGTTGTGGATTGAGGATGAGGCGGAAGTTTCCTTCCACCTCACTGATCTGTGCATACCGTTCCCGAGCTGTGAGATACAGCCTGATCAGGGGGTTGGACCTTTGCAGCATCATTGTCAAAGACCGGATGAGATTGGGATCCAGATCCTTGGCCCCCTCTGCTCTGGCTGTAGCAGCCTCGGCAGGATCATAGAGGTAGACCTGGGAAAATCGAGAGTCCTCAGGTCTACCTGCAGGTACCAGAGGTCCCTGCCTATGATAGAGTGATCCATGAATCTGGAACAGCTGAAAGTGGCCTCCAATCTCATCCGTCCTGCTGTCCCTATTTAACAAGATGCTGGTAAAGGCGAAGATTGAGTTCCACCCCCGGAGCCTCTCCCGGAATAACCTTGACTGAGTATCACCTCCACTCATCAACCAATTGAGAGGCTCTGGGAGTGGCTGCATTCGCTCAATCTGGACCAGGGCCTGCTTACAACAGGACTCAAAGCTGGCCTCTCCACCTCGTGGTTTCCTTGAGGCCGACGACTCTGAAGCCCAGTGCAGCGCGTTGCACCCAGTGCACCTTATGTCCAACCCACCTAGGTCATGTGCTGTCCACCTAGCCCTCTGGCACTCACAGGACAAAGGCACCCGTAGCTGTACCTGTTGTCCTTCTTTTGCCATCGGGGAGAGCTAGGGGAACCTGCTCTATGTCACCCGCTGGTGGAACAACAACACCAGCTCTTCTGACTCGTTGAGCAGTCTATATTATTCAATTGTGTTAGCCTCTGTCACAACAACTATCCCTGGAGATTATAACACATTGAAACTTACCAGACACATCCTGCAGGTTGCCCTTCTCATACCCCTTCTATCCTCATCAAACTCGCCAACCTCCTTCTCCTGCCGGCATCGTCCACATCTTCTCATATCCCTAATTCCTATTTTCAATTAGCCTATATTGTACCAATTGGGTAACTATCTTCTTACCTTCTCCTGGAATACTCAGCACTACCTCCTGTCCTCCCATTGCTGCTTCCCCAACTCCATCTAATCCCAACAATTCTTCCCACCAGTTAGCTATTGTTACAATATTGGGTAAGGATCTGACAAACCTTCACCATTGTGACCTTGTGGCTCCCCTCCGTCAACCTCTTCCAGTTGAAGTTGTTCTCTTGCTACTCCTCTTCTCTGGTTTCGTCTCATCTAAAGGCAATGTTATAAGCACTCTTGACCCTCAGATTGGAGATTGGAATAGAGTAAAAAGGAGAACATACCGAGCATTCACGGCATGTTCGACGTAATGTGCCCCTAACATCTCGATCAAAGCGAGCTTCAACCAGATTATGGCGGCAGCGTCCACAGCGTGGCATTGGACCTCTGATATGGTGTTTTTATTTTGTGTGATAGTGACAAGGATGAATTGTTGGAATTGTTGTGGTAGGGGAGTGTGTGGATGGAAGAGGAAGATTTTGTGGAAAGAGAAGGTGAAGAGGAGGTATATATAGAGTGGGATTGTTGTTGCCAAGCCTGCTATCTTGGCATTGTTGTACATGCATGCTCAGAAATACCCAGAACAGTACCAGATATCATGAAATCCTCTCTCATGATAAGAAATACTCAGAGTGTACTTACCATCACCCTAGTACCAATATTTTGATCATGTGACAACGATATTTTGATCATGTGACTGCAATATTTTGACCAGTTGTTGCATGCGGGCATTTTGATGACAAATCTGCGCACATTTTGAACTAACTGCTCAGTACATATAAGACTAGCGTCCCCCGTGCCTACGGCTCGTCTGTATCTCTGTGGCAAAGTATGATTGATGTTGGTTCAGGTGGGAGGTGAGAAGGTAGTTGTGGAGAATCAGTGCAGTTGAAGTGGGTTGAGGGACAGGATCAATGGTGAGAGACATTGCGTAGGGTTTGAAAATTGGGGGCAAGGGTAAAGAGATACCTAAGAAAGGGTAAAACTATGTATCTAATTACTCTGGGGACTAAATTACAGGAAGAGAGAATATACTGTGGAAAGAGAAAATGGAAGGAAAGGAGAGTCTCAGTTTAATGCAATGTAGATAAAGTTAGTTATTGAAGATTAAAACAACAATAAAGGAGATATAAGATGGAAAATACATACCAGAAGAGAGGAAGCAGCTAGGTGGCTTGAGCAATATTAGTAAGAGAAGTAGGAGCGGAAACCAAGAAGACTTACCAGCAGAGAATGACGGAGATGTGTCTGATGAGACTATGAGGAAGAAAGAAGTCCAGGGGACCATGGTTTCTGTGAAGAAGACTATCAATGATATCTGAATAGTATTATGATAAATATAAGTATAAAAAAGCAAAGAAAAAAGTAGACATACCAGAGGGAGATTAGAGAAGAACATCCTGATATACTACATTATCAGTATGGGTAGGGGTTTGCTCCGAGGGTAGGAGTGTCAGTCCGTCCAGCGATGTGACTCTCGAGAGTGCCACATACAGTTGCCCATGAGTAAAGGCAGGGGTGCGTAGATCTACACCAGCCTGCTCCAGGGACTGGCCCTGGGATTTGTTAACAGTCATGGCAAAGCATAGACGGACTGGGAACTGAGTGCGCTCCAGGATGAATGGTAGATCCTCATCTGTAGTGGTAAGCTTGATCCGTGGTAAAAGACGGATCATGCCATCAAACCTTCCACCAAGAATAGCAACCTGCAAGCAGGTACGCCGGATTCCAAGTACCCTCATCCTGGTGCCATTGCATAAGCCCTCCCTGGGACTCAGATTTCGGATGAGAATTAGAGGTGCTCCAATCTTCAATCTGAGGCAGGAGGGTGGAATAGATGCTAGGCTGATGCTTTGCAGATACTCCACCGCAAAGGGCTCAGCGGCGGCCGCATCCTCAGCTATATTGACATGGTTAATAGCTTCAAACTTGTGCTCCTCACCAGGCATCCTATCCAGAAGTACATCATTGAAATCGTTCACAGTCTCATTGCGAAAGGCTAGAATTGCTCTGCCTGCAAGGGCACCGTGGATTGTAATTGCCTCATTCAACAATGACTCTGGATACAGATGATCACAGAGCTGATCAACCGTGGATACCCGACGAATATAAGGTGGCAGTTGAAGCTTACCATAGAGGGCAGTATTGGTGACCATATTACGAAGAAAGGTGAGATATTGCTGGTTGACCTCACTGGCAACCATTCGCATACTTGTTTTGAGTCTCAAGATAGTTAAACGATGCCAGATTGAGCTCTTTTGAATAGAGGCCAACACAGTTGATTCTCTGGTCCCACGGCGAATGACTGGCAAGATCTGTGCAAAGTCACCACCGAGTACCGTAGGAATCCCACCAAACAACTTCTGGTTGCCACTGCTGCAGACATCATTCAAGGTTCTGTTGACTGCCTCGAAGCACGCCTTATGCTGCATGGGGACCTCATCCCAGATAATAAGAGAGGTCCTTCGAATCAAATCACCAAGATACGAGTTCTTGGTAATATTGCATACAGCATTGGAGTCAGTCGAAAGGGGAATCTTGAACCTTGAATGAGCTGTCCGGCCACCAGGTAGCAATTGAGCAGCAATCCCGGAGGATGCCACACAAAGTACAATCTTGCCCTGGGCCCGGAAATGACTGCACAGACAGTTGTAGAGGAAGGTCTTGCCTGTACCTGCTGGGCCATGAAGGAAGAAGGCACCAGAGGGCTGTTGTCGCTGTTGGTCCTGCTCGTGGCTCTCCACCGCAGCAACAATAGCATTGAAGGAGGCAAGCTGTTCCTCATTCAACTTCTGGCGCATCGAGTCAAACAGCACCTGCTCCTCACCCATGTTATATCCCATCTCCTCCCCCATCCTCGTATTTTCCTCTACCCTATTCTCCCTCTGCCTCCAATCAAGTACCGGTCGTGGCAGGCCAAATTCTACCAAGGACCTACCATACTCATTCAAGAACTCCTGAATATGGTACAGTCCATAGTCATGAGAAAGGCCTGCCCCCATATCCTCCCCTCCAACCGGCACGCCGACCCTGCCTGTCACGAGCAGGTGGGCCAGATCATCACAGAACCCCTCTCTGAACTCCTCCCAGATGGCAAGCGGATGTGTTATTGTAGTGTCCTGTAGTGCAAGAGCAAACAGGTGTCGGAAGGCCCTGCCTGTCATGAACTGTAGAGCATCACTAAACATCGCAATCCACTCACCATCATCCTCCACCAGCCTCAAGGCAATGCAGGCCCCCTTGAAGAACTCATGATGTATTCCATCTACCGTCCGCAGGTCTTCAAAGCTCCTGGCACCATGTACGATGGTGAGAAGTAAGCGTTGGTAGTAGCGTTCACCCATAAAGGGACGTGCTGACCACATCCGACCAATTGAAAATCGCTGTTTCCTAGGCTTCCATCCCACCTTGCGTACATAAACATAGTGCTCAGGAAATTCATGGTACAAATACCCTCTTCCATCGGCCTTCTCGGAGTTGTAGGCAAACCAGGCTGTGAGAGTGGTCATGGACCGATCCAGCCGCTCACGAAGGTCATCTGGTGCCTCACGATCCGAGAAGTATACTGCCTGGTCGTCAAGAAGATGTAGGGCGAGTGTCGTGACTGAGGGGAGTTCCAGATGTGTTGAGAACTCAAACAACCTCCACACCGCCTCTGTGGGACCGATATAGCGACCATTGAGATGACGTTTTATCTGATCATGATCCAATACCACCAGAGCAGTGGCACGATCTCCACCCTTGTAGATGTACTTATGAATGTACTTGACTGCTTTGACAGACCCGCACACCTCCATATTGATATGTGCTTTGTACCGAAGGGAGAAATATGGGCTGTAGGGAACTACCCTCTGATTGTCAATGATAGCCGTAATATTCCCTTCGGTAGCCCTCACAGTAATAGTAAAACATTGACCTGTATCCCTCCTACGATAGAGGGGATAGCCATCCTCCGCGATTATTGTCTCTGGCTGGAACTGACGGGGAAAGCCCTTGCGGCAGGTCTGGGTGGTAAGCGGATTTAGACCCTCCATGCAGAGGGCCTTTTCATTACCACCCACACAGTGAGTATGCACCATAGTGCTCTGAATAATACCTCGCAGTTCCTGACTCATCGCATCAGCCCCAGTAGGAATTTCGGCACTGATGAAGCCATCAACATTGGCTGCAGTCAGGAAATGGTGTTCAGCCTTCAGAAACACCAGGAGGTGTAGATGTGGGAGACCCTGCTTCTGGTACTCGATCGTCCAGACCCAACCCAACCAAGGTCCAAAGACTTCCTTGTGGCGGATCTGGTTGAGGAGATCTTGTACCTTGAGATTGAATACTCGAGCCACCAGATCTGGCCTATTGGAGGCACTCTGGTCTGGCAGCAGCTCACATTCAATCTCCTCCCACTTGGGGTTAGCGGTGAAGGTTATGAAGAGCGAAGGTTTCCCATAGTGACGAACAATCGCTATGCTGTCCTGATAAAGCTTTTGCATAAACCTATCTCCTCCCACATAACTCGACGGTAGCACCACTCTCTTGCCCACCTGCACAAGGTCGACATCACCAGCTTCCAGAACATCAGCGAGCCCATTGTATAACTCTGCCCTAATGTTCGCCTGGTGTGTCTTGAGCCAGGCCAGCTTGTTTTGATCGCATACTGCCCATGCGTCAACAACAAACTGCTGGAATAACCTTTGTGCACGGAAGAGAGTGGCCGGCTCATCAGCTCGGGTATGCAGACGGAACCTATAGAAGGATCTCTGGGTCAGGCGTTTATCCGGCTGGTTGACAAGTGTCCGGCCCCAAGGCCATCCAAGTTCCCCGTTAGGGAATAGGAGAACATAGTGCAGGGGCAAGTACAAGGCTTGGTTGGGGTTAATAAGGGTAAAGGATCCCACATCTTCCTCATCCACCCTTCTCGCCAGGACAATATCCCTCATTCCCTGATCACCATATTCCTCAGGCAGAATCATCGAGACTTCATCTGCCGTAGGAAGGTTCTCACGTCTGCGATCAGCTCCTCTCTCCACAACCAGGCGTAGTTGTGGATTGAGAATGAGGCAGGCATCACCCCCCTCCTGACTGATCTCTGCATACCTTTCTCGAGCTGTGAGGTACAGCTGGATCAGAGGGTTGGTCCTTTGCAGTATCATTGTCAATGAACGAATGAGATTGGGATCCAAATCGTTTGCACCTTCTGCTCTTGCTGTAGCAGCATCGGCAGGATCATAGATGTAGACCTGGGAAAATCGAGCATCCCCAGGTCCACCAGCAGGTGCTAGAGGTCCCTGCCTATGATCCAGTGCTCCATGGATCTGGAACAACTGACAGGTGCCTCCAATCTCATCCGTCCTTGTATCCTTATTGAACAATATGCTCGTGAGGGCGAAGATTGTGTTCCACCTCCGGAGCCTTCCCCCAAATAACTTTGACTGAGCATTATCACTACTCATCAATGCATTCAGAGGCTCAGGAAGTGGAAGCATTGGTTCGATCTGCACCAGCCCATGCTTACAGCAGGATTCAAAGCTGGCCTCTCCACCTGGTGGTTTCCTCGAGGCCGACGACTCATCTCTCCAGTGTCGTGCATTGCACCCGGTGCACCTTATATCCAACCCACCTAGATCATGCGCTGTCCACCTGGCTCTCTGGCACTCAAAGGACAAAGGCACCCGTGACTGTGCCACCTGTACCTCATGTGCTTGAGCCAGGGGAATAAGCTCAAAATCTGCGGCTGGTAGCACTGCATTCCCGTTGCAGGCTGCTCGTGCTGCTGTCTATATTTTTCCCTCATTTTACTTTCTATCTAATACACTTCCACCATGAGAATGGCAATCTTGGATAGCTTACCAGGCACACCCTGCAGGTCGCCATCAGCCGTCCTACTCCTGTCCAATCATAATCTCCTACTTCCCGCTCCTGCCTGCATCGTCCACAAGTTCTCCTCTGTTCCGCATTTTCCGAAGCCACTCTATCTATAAGTAGTTATTCAGAATACATATTGGAACCAATCTCACCTGCCATAATCTCCTCCCGAATAACACTCTCTCCTTCCCCTGCAGCATGATCACCAGCTACTGTCCTGTTATTAGAATAGATTGCCTTGATATAAACTGATTCGCATCATACCTGCTAGCTCCCTCCGTGGCACTCCCCCAAGTCCTCCCACTGCCTCGACTGCCTCTGCATCTCTTTTTTTCTGTTAGCAAGAAATCCTGAACTATTGAAACAATAATAGTACCCCCTATGCTTATCTCTTGTGCAACCCCTTATCCTGCCCCAACAGCCCTGTTGTTTCCCCTCTGAATTCTTCCCCTTGTTCGTGCCTTTTCCTATTTATTTCATTCAATATATTAGAACAGTATACCAGTATGGGACAGAGAGCAACAATATAACCTCATACATACCAAACACAGGCGGCAAGTACGACGCTAAGACCCTCGAGGATCAAGATCGAAATCAGTTGCCACTTTATCCTTGCGACATTGTGGACATCCGGGCATCAAAAGAGAACCGGTACCAAATTGGCTTTGTCGACAGGACTGACAAGTGTAAAGGGTTTGGCAATCCTATTATCTCGAGACTGAACGATTGTGTTTTTTGACACAGGTGGTCTGAGAGTGAATCAAAATGGAAGAGAGGAGGAAGCGCAGTAAACATGGCGTAGTAAAAAAGCAACAAGTGAAAATTTTCCAATTGTGGCTTGGCATCTTGGCATTTTGAGCCTCATCATAATTTGTAATTACAGATTCTCAGAATCTTAAATATTATTTTAGATGAGAGGGATGACAAGAATACAATTTTAAATAAGCAAAGATTGAGTAATTTTATAAACAGCATAGCACATCTATAACAAGAGATACACTATATTTAATAAGATATATAAAGAAGTAAGTTTATTTAGTATGGGAGAAGTAGTTGCATTATTAGATCACATTATACAAAATAGTATTTGCACTGAATTGGGATAAAGAATAATATAAGATATTAGGTTTCATAATCAAATATCATAGGACCTCAGTGGGTTGTATACAAATGTAATGTATGAATAGAACCTTGACTATTGGGTGAATTAATTGATCTGTATTGTTCTCTTATTACTCTAATAATATTTATATTAATCATCTCAAATTCTTGGAAAATGGTAATCCTAAGGACCTTTCTGTTAGCTACTATTTTCTTTTTTCATTCACTGGAAAAAATAGAATGGAAATGGGAAGCGAGGCGAGAGGAGTTGAGAGGAGATATGAATACAGTTATCCTCGGAAAAGAGCCTCCAGCAATTTAGGAGAGCTTGTCTTTATGCTCCGACAACTTGAGAGCCTCCGTAGTCTGGGAAAACAGTTTTCATTAAACTGTGAAAAGAGGCTCCAGGAATTTAGGAGAGTTTGTCTTTATGCTCCGACAACTTGAGAGCCCCCTTATACTCGGAAAAGAGTTTCTATTATGCTCAGAAGGAGCCGTAGAACACTCCACGGGGAGTTTGAGATAGAGAGTAAACTCAGGAAAGAGTCTAAACCGTATCTTTGACAGAAGATGCCTCATCCCTCACTGAAATTTATGTTCAGTGCCCATCTTACTTTAAACCACTACACTATCAGGAGGATAGTATAGTGCTGTCAATGAGTAAGGTAGATGGGTAGGGAATTGAGGAGAGGGTGTCATAATGACGAAGGGTAAGGGGAAGAGTAGTAGGAAGAGTGGGGCAACGGAAAGAATCGCAAACTAACAGAAGGTACATACCTTGAGAAGCAAAGGAACCTAGTGATTGATGCTCAGAGAATCAAGATTCAGTGAATTTCAAAAGTCTGTATCCCTACTTAGACTACACTCAAACCGAGCTTCCAATAGATAGCAGTTAGTAAAATTAGCAAACATACAGCTTGACAATGAAAGTAACTTACTTACAGAAGTAAGAGCAGATGTATTGAATATTGAGTTCCTGGACGAGGTCAAACATTCTCTGGCACTGTATCAGAATTAGCAGATGAAAAGGTTAGCTCTGCAAGGGATTTTGAAACAGGAGAGGGAGATGGTTGTAGTGTCAGATCGATTAGAAGATATCTCAGTGCTCTAGGAAAATTGGCAGACCCAAATTTTAGCTGTAGAAGAAATTTTCTCACAGACCAGTGAGATAGCTGTGATGCTAGACAAAGTAGAATATTGCCTAGTAGTCTATTAAAATTAGCAGAACTAAACCTCTGATATAAAGAAAATTACCTTACAGGATGGAGGGATATTGGTGATGCTGGATATGAGTGCTGATTTCAAGGACATTATTAAAATTAGCAGATGAAAACCACAGCTGTGGAAGGAACCTTCCAACTTAACAGAACCCAAGTATCCCAGCAAAGTCATGAGTCTAGGGGTGGTTTCCTGTTTGGTGGAGAGTAAATGGAAGCCATCTCTCACGGGTACCAGCGTATTGGAGTGCAGAGAATGTTGACGTGTATGGAGTGTTGAGATGTATGGAGCAAGGAGGTGAGGTGCAAGGTTGGGGTGGAGGAAAGGATAAGTGTGGTAACCAAGGGAGAAAGTTTTCTTATTTTGTTTATGGGGCATCTCAGATTTGTGGGTTGCATTGTGGGTTGCCATCCACGCTGTGCTCACAAATACTCAGGGTGGTATATACCATCACTAAAGGCTTATCAGATCAGACATTGAGATCGCAGTTTGATAAAACTGTGCAGTACATATAAGATAAGACTAGTGTCCCCCGTGCCTACGGCTCGTCCGTATCTCCCTAGTTCAAATATTGGCTATATGGGATAGATAGTAAGGTTATATCACTGTCAATGGCAATAGGTATAGAGGAAACTGAAAAAGATTACTTTTTATTGAGTCACTTATTATAGCACACAAAAAATGAATAAGGAGAAAGAATAACAGAATAGAGAAGACTTGGTTTAATGTAAAGTATATCAGGTTAGTTGATAAAGCACAAAAAAGGATTAAAGGATAGAAAAGGAATAAGACTTACAAGAAGAGAGGAAGAGGAAGGAGTTTAATGAGACGGTGGAGAGGGAAGAGGTCCAGGGGACTGAGGTTTCTGTGAAGAAGACTGTTTACAATAGCAGATTAGTTTATA
>Ga0307509_10011303_pt1 | contig 10828 bp, 3 predicted proteins | sample 10_EM_MG_FD_202245 | JGI IMG/M metagenome (GOLD analysis project Ga0307509, IMG submission 202245) | Populus trichocarpa ectomycorrhiza microbial communities from riparian zone in the Pacific Northwest, United States - 10_EM | ecosystem: Host-associated > Plants > Roots > Unclassified | place... | reverse complement strand
TTTATTTCTCAATAAATGACCTCCCCTTGCTTACCCTTGTGCCCTGTTGTTCTGATTTTTATTAATTTAATAATACAAAGCTGAAGCGCAAAAAACCAAGGCTCCCTTGCTTGTCCTTGCTTGTCCTTGCTTGTCCTTGCTTGTCCTTGCTTGTCCTTGCTTGTCCTTGCTTGTCCTTGCTTGTCCTTGCTTGTGAGGTGCTGCTTGTAATTTTTATCTTAAATATTCAGATAAAACAGGAAAAATTGCAATAGGTGGGTAAATTTATTTAGTTACCTTGAATAATCTTTCCTTTCCTTTCTATTCATTATAAATAATAGTAATAATTAAAATGTACTAGTACTATAATTATATTTATAATTAAATTAAAATTCCTAACTTAGTATTGTAATTAATTCATTAAAGTACAGGAGTTAATTTGGTTGTTTGTGTAATGTTTCTACAATTCTCATTGATACTTTTCTTACCCCCTAAATTTTAATTTGAAATTTAAACTACACTTGCTTTCAAATCTCCTTCACAGTATTCCCTTTTCTTTTCCAATTTAAGTCCGTCCCCAGGTATAGTACAAATTTAAGCAGCATCCTCTAATATGTCCCTCATTTTAATTACCCTAATTCCCATTTGCTTTTCATTTCGTTCTTATTTTAATTTTAATTTTAATTTTAATTTTAATATTTAATTTTAATTTTAATTTTAATTTTAATTTTAATTTTAAGAATAAAAACAAATGCAACAGAGGATAGAGGAAGTTAAAGAAGTTAAATAAGTTAATGAATTCCCCTTTTCCATTGCTCGCGCTTTCTCTCGCTAGCGCAATGTATCAATTACGCAGTTACGCAGTTACGCAGTTACGCAGTTACGCAGTTACGCAGTTACGCAGTGACGCAGTTACCAGTTACCAGTCAAAATAAGAACACAGGGCAACAGGGGAAGCAAATGTATTAGGATAAAATTAAAACAATGCCACAGGGAGGTTCTTACATAAATTAACAATATTCATTTAGTAATCACTCCTTTTCTTTTATTTTTCATTTTTATGTAACTTCTTCTACTACTTTTAGAACAATAATTGCTTAAACTTAAGGAAAATTTATAGATCTTAATAATTGCAGCGCTCAGTGTTTAAACTTATTATAATTATTACCTATATGATTATTTGCAGCTAGTGACTAGACTAAGATAATTTTATGCTGAAAGGGAATTATAAACTATTGGCTATTTAATTAATGAATAGATATTCCTATTCACACCATTGGCTTACAAATCCCTAGCCTACCTTTTTATAGCTTTAATAGAGAATTTTATATTTGCAATGCTCACTATTTAAATTTTTGATTTATTAGATATCTTATTATTTTCACGGGTACTAAATTTAATATAACTATAATTAGAGAATATATTTTATTGAATTAATAGAATTTTATCATGATTCTACTTCTATCTTTGTCTCTCTCTCTGTCTCTCTCTGTCTCTCTTTCTCTCTTTCTCTATCTCCATTTGAGCTTTCATTTTTTCATTATTTCTTTTATTCTATCTCATTTTTGCTCTTTTTCTTAATACTTTTTTAATTATCCAGTAAGAACAACCATCAAAAGGAAAGAATTAAAATTTACATCCGAGCTAATAAACGGCAATCCAGGCAAGAGTTTTAAAAAATAACAAAGGGGGTTACTAACGTTACTAACGTTACTAACGTTACTAACGTTACTAACTCATTCCTTCCTCAAAGCCCATACTATTATTCAGACAGGCCATAACAAACCCTCAAGATGTCTTGTCCTTAGTATAATAGATGTCTCACCCCTATTAATCATATTGGCTAACCAACTAGAAATTAGGAATCCAATGCCTAACCCCATCCCACCCTGTCTGTTAAATTTTACTATGGAATTAAAATCCATCACTCAAATTCTAGTCACCTCTCAATCCAGAACTAGTACATCAAACCCTCAAAACCATTAAAAGTATTTTTATACCATATCAGACTAGAAACTTTATCCTAACCTCCCTCAATATTTTCTACTCGCCTATCTCACTACTCATTATAAAAAGTTAAAGTAGTTGTATACAAATACCCCAGGGGATAAAGGGGTTTGAAAATTTGTAACTTAATTAATGCTAATTAAAGCTATTTTACTTCTAATTAATTATTTATTATTAGACTATGTCTATGATTAAAAATAAAATTAATAAAAATGCAAAAGTAACAAAGAATAAACTGTAGCCCATCCGCAAAACCAAGCCCCGTAACTAAAAAGCGACCATTGCTTAAAAAAGCGACCATTGCTTACTTGGCCTCTGGCCAATTGCCTTTTCGTACTTTTATCTTAATATTTAGATAACAAAAACTAGAAACTGTTGCCGGTTGCCCTTCCGTTTCTGGCGTAATATTGGAACCAAAATTAGAAAATTGAAGAGTCTAAAGTAAGCACCTTTAAATTTATTTCTTATGATTGAGTAAAAATAGCACCAAAAAAGATTAAACAAAATTAAATAAATAATTTAAATATACATTAAGAATTTGTATCCTTTGTATTTTTTGTATATTTATTAACATTTTATCTTTATTTTCTTCTTTTTATAATAATTTTTATTTGGATATTATAGGGGTCATACTCTATCGATCAGTTAAACATCCACCGTTGTTGATATCTCGCTTAAAATTAAATATGCATAAGTCTTGTAACAAGGCCTTCGACTCCTGTTAAAAATATTTACTGCATTCTTAATACAAATTTCTAATCTTCGGCCTCTAATAAAATAATATAACCTACTCCCGTAGAAATAATTTAACACATTATACCATAGGAAAATTAGTAATAATATTTTTACTAATTAAGAAAACCGTTAAAAAAGATAGTATATAAGTCCAAAATATCATTACTATAAATAAAACCAGCTAAAATTTGTTAGGATAGTATTAATTTGACCTAAGATTGGTGTAAATATACCTGTGAGAATTAAAACAGATAAGGAGGAATAAACAAACAAAAAGTATCTTAACTTTAGTAGGTAAACTCAAAAGAAAAGAATAACAGAGTTATTTTGCAATAATAGATTTATTATAAATTTATTTAATCTAAAGATAGTATAGATAAACCCAATAGAATATTAGTGAGACAGACTAGAATTATTACTAACAAATTTGATACGATGTAATATTTACTTAGTTTTCTTCTATATTTTATAAGTATTGCTAATTTAGGATAATTTTCTTCTATTTTAAATCTTTCTAATAAATAGTTTCCATATAAATATATTATCATACCAAATACACACGATAAAATTAAGGAATTGGACAATAACAAGGTATAAGTTAATTGAGTAATACCATTCGAAGCTTCAAATTTATTTCAATATTCAGTTAAATCTTTTGAATCTAAAAAAATCATAGATGATTCTTTAATGTTTTCATCTTTATATGCCAATGCACTATTTTTTATTTCTTCAGCTTCAGTTGTTTTAGAATATTCTGCAGAAAATTTTATTCCTTGCTTAACATCATTTGATAATTCATCAATTGCTCTTTTTTCTTCTATATTTAGTCCTTGTAATTGTGTTTGTAGTCTCTTCTTAATATTATGTGGATCTTTGTCTATATTTACATTGTCTCATTTAACATTTAATTTGTCAAGTTCTTCCATTATTTTAGATTTTTTGTTTTGAATTTGCTCTAATTTTGCCCTTGAATTATCAATACGAGTAAGATTCAATCTATGAGAAAATTCCCCAGCTGCTTTTTGATCTGTAACTGTTTTAAGGTCTAAATTTATTTTACTCATATTTTCGTTATATTCTACCTCCTTTTTTTTTGCTATCTTTGCTATTTCTGCTGCGTTTGTGTTGTCCTGTAATTCGTTTTTAATCGTTATAAAAGTAGCATATGCTGAAGCGCCAATTAAAAAATTATGAGCAATTTTTCTTAATATTTTTGAGTCTATACCAGACTTCTTAAGATGTCAATCTGAATTTTTATTATTTTGGTCTTTTGCATCTAAATATTCAGTAATAAAGAAAAAGATATGCAATATTATAAATAAAGCCCATATTATGATTTTTAAATTTGTTAAAAAACTAAAGTTACTAATTCCTAAATCAAATCAGATTGAATTTAGAGAGATTATTTTTGTCGTTAAAATTTGTTGTGCTATAATATGAGCATCAAAGGGAAAAGCAAAATTATTAAAATTAAGTTTTTCATTTAAAAGAATTACTGTATTCATTAAGATTTGTTGTATTATCATTTTTGTTTGTAAATAACTGTCTTGCCTGTTGTATCTCTTTTAGATCCTTATTAAGGATGTAGCAGTTTAATAGTAGCGAATATAAATGAAATAAAAATTAAGTAATTATTTGGATTAATTATCATGTCTAAAATAGTTGAACCTACTTAACCTTTAAATTATATCGTATCTTTAACTAAATTAAATTCGTTTGAGTAATATTTCCGTATATAATTTATCTTCATCAGGCATATCATCTTTGCCTTCAAATAATTTATCAGAAAATCTACCGGTATTATGTTACGCACTTAGCACTTAGCAGTTAGCACTTAACACCTAGAATATGAATAATGAGAGTAATTATAAGAATTTATTGTAAATTGTAGTTTTATCCACGCAGTTAATACCTACAATACAAACTCTATCTAGAATGAATGAATTAATAAATGAATGAATTAATAAATGATGTTACTTTTGTGTTCAGATTACTGCAGACTAACCGCAGCTAACAAAAGAGAACACCTATAATCTTATTATCTTAGTTGTTTATTTCTTTGGTACTTTTCTGTTGTCTGTTGTATTTTGATTTTGATTTTGATTTTGATTTTGATTTTGATTTTGATTTTGATTTTGATTTTGATTTTGATTTTGATTTTTGATTTTTGATTTGGTCTTTTGTCTTTTGTATTTGGTCTGTGCTGCGGTCAGCGCACTGCACTGTGGTATGTGGTCTTTGGTCTTTGGTCTTTGGTCTTTGGTCTTCGGTCTTTGGTCTTTAGTAATATTTAATTATTTTAGTTTGTATTATGCTGGTTTATCCACTAAGTTTAGCAGTTAGCACTTAGCTGTTATCAGTTATACCTACAATATCTTGATTTTATTTATTATTTATTTAATTAATTTTTATTAATAACATAATAGAATTACTATTCTTTAATCTTAATTCTTAATCTATCCTTAATTATTTGAATTATATTTTTGGGGTTCTTGATAATGATTAATGTTTAATGTTTAATGTTCCATGTCACTTATTTCCTTGTCCCTAGAAACACTCAGTATACATACTCTTAATATAAATACTATATAGGCCATAAATTAAATTTAATTTGCAGTTGTTGAATGTGATCCCTAGTACAAATCTTCTTGTCGCCATAAACTTCATATATGCCTATTCTTAATCTCAATAATAAAATATAGAGTAGTTGATCTTTTTTTTATATTTCATTGTTGAACTTGATCACTGTTACTTCAATTTCCCATTTCTTATAAACATAACCGTAATAAATCACCATTAATATTAACTCCAGAATTTAAGGTAGTTGAATTACTATGCTAGTTCTTTAATTTATTTTAATTTTCTATAGTTAGAAATTATATATTCCTTATCCCTTTCCTTTATTTTATTTATATTTTTATTGATAATACTTAGCTGACTTTGTTTCCCCGTAAGGGGGAGAGTAATTTACTTTATATAGAAGAAATTTAGTTCCTTATCCAATACCTTTATTTATTTATTGATCTAGATCCATCTTACAAATTATTTCCTTTTCTGTCTTACCTAACCGAAATAAAACCACCATGAAGGCTGACTCTGGCCGTACCTTGTAGTTTGTATTACTATTCCCTGTATTTATTTTTAGATTTTATCTAGATCCCTCTCACCTATTTTTCTCTTGCCTGTTCCTTAACCATAGAATACAACAAAAATTATAAATTAAACTTTATTATCTTTATTCCCTTAAAATACCAGCGCCTAGCGAAGCGGTGCAATAAGCGGAGCAATAAGCGGTGCAAAAGCAAGAAACCAAAGAAGAATAAACAACTCTATTCTCTACTCTTATTTTTGTTAGCTTTAGCAGTTTGATTAATTGTTTGTTTGTTTGTTTGTATAGAATATAAATCAGCCGCGTCCAACGTTGGTGGAAATATAAAATTTAGAGCTATAGTTTATTTGAACTCTATGGTTGTCTTTAGGTGTCTCAAAGTTTGATCCACAATACAAGTAAGTAACGTCCTGGGTTAAGCTAAAGCTAAGCCAAGAAATATAAGAGATTTGAGTTAGATGACTAAAATTAGATAAGAGGTTATTCTATCTAGCGTAGCAAGTAATCGTGTATGTTTATATTAGATAAATTATATTTTACTATCTCCACCAAAGGTGGACACTACTAAAGTATCATTATATTTGTGTTATTAGACTAGCGTAGCAAGGCGCGGTGAAACCCTAGTTACTTTATTTTCTATATTCTATTATCCCCACCAAAGGTGGATCCTACTAAGTTTATATTAGATTTTTTTTTATTCTAGCGTAGCAAGACACTAGGAACTTATATTATTTATCCCACTAGTACTTTGTTTAGTTAGTAATCTAGCTAGCAAGACCCGGTATCGGAGGGACGATTTCTGGAGTTATTTTCTTCAATTCTTAAATTCTTAGTTTCTTAACTTTATCTATCAATTTTCTTTCTTATTTTATTTTTGTTTTAACTTAGACTTAGACTTAGAGTTAAGCTTTAGCTTTTTATTTTTAGCTTTAGCTTAAATCAAAATAACAGAGAAGAGTTGAGAAAGAGAAGAGATACAAGATAGTCCAGTAAGATAGGCTAATGAGTCTAATGACTCAGGTATAGGCTAGCTACAATAGTTTCTAAATTTATTATTCCTCCTCCGCATGAGGTAGTGTCAGGTAGAGTCGTAGTATCAATCTATCAAAGTCTCTAAGGTGTCATAAACAAGAGACACAGAGTCTAAGGACTCACAGTCAATTTATTCTTAACTTATTTTTCTATGTACGCTAGCCTGTGGTTAGCAAAAACAAACAAAAAACACAAAAAATGCTAAATAGGCTAGGCTAAATTCTAGAATAAATCAATTTCTGTTATTTTTCTTAGCATAGCAAGACACGGGTAAGGTAGTGACGCATTAATCAATTAACAAACACAAGAGGTTTATAACAGAGAGTCTAAGGACTCATTTTTAAGTTTATTCTTATTCTTATCTTAGTATAGCCTAACAACAGCTATGGACGCTACGCCTATGGATAGCATAGGATGCTAAATAGGCTAGGCTAAGTTTCTACAATAGATTTAAATCTTCTTTATTATTCCTCCTCCGCAGGAGGGTGCGGGTAAGGTAGTGGCTAGTTTCTATCTATCTAAGTTGTCTAAGGTGTCTCAAACAAAAGAGACACAAACAAGAGGGTTTCAATTAAATTAAATCAATCAAAGAGAGTCTATGGACTCAAGTAAAGTATATTGTTCTTTTCTTAGCATAGGATGCTAAATAGGCTAGGCTAAGTTTCTATAATAGAGGTAAATCTTTTTTAGCTTATTAACATTTAGCTTTTTTGTTTGTTATATGTTCCTATGTTATATGTTATATGTTAGATGTTATATGTTATTATTTTTGTTTGTTTTATTGAGTTGGAATATTCTCCTATATTGTATCACACTTAATTCCCTAAGGGATAACCTCTGTTTTATCTGTTTTTATTATACCTCTATCCTTTTGCTCTGCTTTTTGTTTTTGTTTTTTGTGTTTTTTTTTTACAAATCATCTATCAAACTAATCAATTCTATTAATCTATCAAACTAATAAAAAATCCATTAATCATTTTTCCTATTGACTATTGACCCTGTTGCAGTTTTTCTTTCTTTTTATAAGGCTAGTCCATTTAAATAATCAAGCTAATCAAGCTAATATAATTTTACTAATAAAAAATAAAAATTTACTATTCAATTTTAACTAACCTTTTTAATTATTATTCTTCTTTTTTTATTCAAATTTATTCAAGTTTAACTAATCAATTTTTATATAATTTTTTACTAATAAAACTAATCTAACCAATTTAAAATAAGACTTCACTCTCCAACCAATTACTGCGCGCAGCTTTGCTGCTTTCTAAGTAACTAAGTAACTAAGTAACTAACTAAACAAAAAGTAACTAAAATTTACAATTAACACTTTACACTTTTCGCTTTACACTTAACACTTTTCGCTTTACACTTTTCGCTTTTCGCTTTACACTTTTCGCTTTTTGCTTCTTGTTTTAACTTGTGACGTTTTTAGTAATTTTAGTAATTTTATATCTAACAAACAATTAGCTACAACGTATTTAACGTATTTTATACTTAAAGAACAATACAACGTATTTTTTACTTAAAGAACAATACTACGTATTTTTGTCTTAAAGAACAAAAGAACAATACATTGTATCCTATGCTATCCTCAAATTTCAATCATTAAATATTAGTAAAATTAGATCTCCCATAAATACTAAATAATAAAAAAATAATTAATGAGTACAATTACAACTCTAACTATCTAATGAACTAAGAAACTAATATTTGAGATGAAAAGTCCAAACACCTCCTCTCATAAAAAAAAGGGGTTTTAAATTTAATGAAAAATTATGAACTATTTAATCTTTTTTTAATCCCCAAGGATTACGTTATTTATTTGTTAGTTTATAGTAGTCTGATAAAGCTAATTAACAGGGGATTATAGAGATATATTTTTTTTTACAAGCTTCAGCTAGAAGAGGATGTTATTTAACTAAAATTGCTCCGACCGCAATAGTAACTATTTTTAGCAGCAGCATCTAGTAATTATTTAACAGCTCTACAGGCTACTGGATAAAACAAAACAAAACACCAAAAGCTATTGGTTTTTAATGTGATTGTACACTGTAACATATGTATCAATATTTTCAGCTAAATTAACGCTAAAAAAGATATTTATAAATAGAATTAAAAATAAGCATATAAATATAAAGACAATTATAAAATTTGTGTATTTATCTAGAGTATTTATTGCTTGATTTAAAGTTACATTTTTATCTATATCTTTATCTTTAATACTTTCCACTTCTTTAAATTTTTGTTTTTTTTGTTTTAATTTTTTGGATGAATTTTATAATAATGTCTGTTAGTTTTCTAATTAAAATTTTTCTAAATAATAGAGAAAATAAACTTAAAACTAGGCTAAATTCTATGTAATTTAAATAGCTTAACCCATTTACCATAACAATCAAAGGTATTTCACTTTCTTCTAAAACAGAATGAATAAAATCACGATTAAATTATGTAGGTGATTCTGGTTCATCTTTAGAGATTTCAGCTAATTTAGATGCTTCTATTTCAGCTCCTTTTTTTATTTTATGTAGCCGCCTTCCCTAATTCCAATCCTAGTGAGGTACCAGCTGCTGTAACAAATGCTGCACTTCCAACGGTTAATAGTCTAGGTACGGGCGCCCTTCCACCTGTATGTTTAATAGCCTCCGCTGCAGCCTTACCAGCTGCTGCTGCAACTCCCAATTTAGGTGCGACATCTTTTAGACCTTCCACTACTAATTCTTGACCTTTTTCTATGGCACTATCAACAATCTTTTTGTTCATTTCAAAGGCATAAGTATCATTTTTTGTGTTTTCTGTTACTCGTACTACATCTTTTTCTTTAGGACTTTTCTCTTTATTCTTATAACTTTCAACACCTTCATCATCTGAATCCTCTGCGGCTTCATCCTCTGAATCCAAAAATATGGAGCCTAAGATAGAAATATTCCCTCCTCCTAAATAAAGCATTCAACCAACTAATACTATTAAAGCAAAATTTAAACTATAAAATACAAATTTTTGTAATAAAAAAATAAATTTATTATTAGAAAATTTAAAATTATCTGATATAAATATAAATACAGCAAAAGAAAATAGAAACAGAATAATTAATTGAAACATATCAATCAACTTATAATAAAATATCCACAGAAAAGAAAAGAAAAAAATAAAGTACCTAGATATAATAAGGAAAGAAGAGTCATTATCTGATGATTTCTTTTTTTAGCAAAGAAACTATTTTTTAAATGTACACTTATAATGTAGAAGTTTTTACAATTTTTAACCATGATGCTAAATATTTTTTTAAGAAAGTTGTTAAATAAGGTTATAAGATTTGATACCGCTTTAATAATGTGTTTTAAAATTTGTTTCATTTTTTATATTTTTGTTTTATTTTTATTATTTTGATTATAATCTCACCGCTTCTTCATTCTTTCTCCTTCTTTATTTTGTTATTTTTAATGTTCGGTGTTAGAAATATAATTTGATAATTCCATCTATATTAATAGTGTATAATCTTTATTTTACTTTTATTTTTATTTAATTAATTTTATTAATTCCTTTAATTCCTTTTAATTTTATTAATTCCTTTCCTTTCCTTTCCTTTCTTTAATTAATTTTAATATTATTATTTATTTAAATATTATACTATAATATACTTTATTAGTCTTTAACCATTGAACCTCCCCATAAATTAAAGTTCTTCTGTCTAACACGTTTTGTTTTTTTTTCCAGTGCAGCTTGTTTAAACGGATTTAAATTACTTTACTCTTTAAGTTCTGTTTCTTTGAAGTTTTGTAAAATATAAAAATAAACCTAATATTCTATCTAGTACTCTGTAAGTTTAAATATATAAAAATAAACCTAATATTCTATCTAGTACTCTTGATAAAACCTCTCTTCACGTTGTATGTAATTCTGTAACTAGTATTCTGTTAAAACCTTTACTTAACTCAATCCTTTCCAAGGAGTGTTTACTCCCTCCGT
>Ga0307509_10011302_pt1 | contig 10828 bp, 19 predicted proteins | sample 10_EM_MG_FD_202245 | JGI IMG/M metagenome (GOLD analysis project Ga0307509, IMG submission 202245) | Populus trichocarpa ectomycorrhiza microbial communities from riparian zone in the Pacific Northwest, United States - 10_EM | ecosystem: Host-associated > Plants > Roots > Unclassified | place... | reverse complement strand
AGTACGCGAACCGAGGCCATTGATGCCGGATGATTTCTTTTCACTTATCGGGATTCATCTAAAAGACCTTATCGCTGGTTTTGCTGGTGGTGTAGCGAATGCTTTCGTCTTTAAAAAGGCTAAGCCATGGGCTGTAATCGGTTCAATCGTTGTTGGAGGTCTGGCAGCAAACTATCTCGGAGCTACGCTTGGTCGCTGGTTGGGAACATCTGATGGCTTCGCGGCGTTTGTTGTTGGGCTGGCAGGAATGGCCATTTGCCAGGGTATCGTCGAGTCAGCCGGCTCGTGGGATATCCTGAGAAAGCTCAAAAATGACTAATCCAGTAAGCTTCGCGTATGCACTCGTGGCCATGTTCGTAGCGGCTTTACTTGTCTATGTGATGCAGAAGGTCGAGGAAGACCGCTGGAGTAAAACCGATCCTATGTGGTTGCAATGGTTTCGCAGAGCGGCGTTTGTCGCCACTGCGATCATGCTTCTCTACTCCATCGAGTCGTCGGATTGGCAGCTTACCTGCTTGTTTCTTGTAAGCGGCGCCGCAGCAATTCTTACCATCAATGCACTGGCTCTGGCGCTGAGGAATCCTCCCAAGAGCAAGGGAAGGATGCGTCGTGCTGCACCACATGGTGTTTCGTATCTGGTTGCGCGTGTGGCCCACTATTTCAGTATTAATCGGTAGACTAAGGAAGGATAAGCCAAAATGCTGGTCTCCGTTATTACTTTCCTGATCTATATTTGCATCCTCGCGCTGGTGATTTACCTGATTATCTGGGTTTTACGCGATGTTATCGGCCTCCCGATTCCGGCAAAGGTCATCCAGATCCTCTGGGTAATTGTGGCGTTGATCGTCATCCTGTGGCTTGTGCAGATGCTGGTTGGGGGTGGCGGGTTTCGACTACCCGTCATCCGATGAAATAGCTGCCCCTAGCATTTGCAAAGGATGCTGAGATGAAGATCGATGTCCATATCCACCTTGACCAGCGGGAGGCTCCACGTTGGGCACAGACACTGCGCGAAATGGCGAGCCAAATCCTAGCAAACCAGGAGACTATGATGGCTACACTCGATGAATTGAATGCCGCCCTTGCCGCGATCTCGTCCGAAGTGGACAAAGTTTCGGCCGATACCGACAACCTACTTGCCCAGCTCGCCGCCATCCCTCCGGGCGGTCTCACCCCCGAGCAGCAGGCAGCGATCGACGCGGCTGTGGCCTCTGCAACGGGGATTGCCGCCCGTCTGAAGACCATCGACGACAAGGTGCCGGACGCGGCCTGAGCCCTATACAAATCAAAATTCCCTCGCGTAAAAGTACTCAAACCAACGCGAGGGGATTATGAGCATGTCGGGATTCAACCTCTTCACTCCAAAGGCGCAAGGTACAACCTCTATTACTTCTGCGGTAACAACGGCAAGGGTCTTACTGACCAAGCCGGCCGCCTCAATGCAAATCCGTGTCAAGAACATCGACGCTACGAACATCGCCTATGTCAACTTTGGCGATTCAACGGTTGTAGCAACTGTCCCGGCCGGGGCCACCCCAGGATCCATGCCCATCGGAGCCGGCGAGACTGCCGGCTTTACCGTTCCAGAGGGTACGACGCATGCCGCGGCGATCTGCAGTGCAGGTACGCCCATTGTGTTCTTCACACCGGGGAACGGCGCATGATCTGGGCGGCGATCTTCAAGGCCATGATGGGCATGGGGCTGTCTCTTGCGATCGAGAAAACGGCGAGCGCGGGTGTGGCTCCACCAGTAGGAGGCGCTGGGTCTCCAATGGGATTGCTCCTTACTCTCACATATCCTTCATAAGGAGATACCAAATGGCCGATACCGCTGTAGCAATCACTGCTGGCACGGGTACGAATATCGATACCCGAACCGAATCCACCAACTCGAACCATCGCCAAGTCATCGTCATTGGCGATCCGACGGCCAATAACAGCGTAGCTGCTGTCATGGCGGCTTCTACAGCTCCTGTTGCTACCGATCCCGCGCTCGTCGTCTCGATCTCGCCCAATACCCAGAACGCCAACGGCAGCACGACCGATGCCAACTCCACTCCGGTAGCATGGTCTACCGAAGGCAAGGCGCAGGTTGGCTCTCTGACTGAAACCGCTCCGGCCAGCGATACAGCATCCAGCGGGTTGAACGGCCGATTGCAGCGCGTTGCCCAGCGGCTTACGTCCATGCTCGCTGTACTCCCAGCTGCGCTGGGTCAGACCACCATGGCTGCCAGCACGCCTGTGGCGATCGCAAGCAATCAATCGACTCTTCCCGCGGGTCTTGTCCCCGTTACCTCTGGCGGCCTCACCCCCTCCTCAACACTTATCGCAGCTGGTACTAACGCCACCTCAGTCAAAGCCAGCGCAGGCCAGCTTTACAAGATCGAAATCACGAACAATTCGGCGAACATCGGCTATCTGAAAATCTATAACACGGCCGGAACGCCCACGGCTGGAGCGGGAACGCCGGTTATTCGCTTGATGTGTCCTGCTAGTGCTTCTGGAGCGGGTGCCGTTAGTTCCTTTGACAACGGCGTAGCATTCGCCACCGGCATCGGCTTCACGTTCACTGGCGGTATTGCAGACGCAGACACGACTTCTGTCGCGGCTTCGGCATTCATCGCCAATCTTTATTATAAGTGAGGCCGCAATGACGCTCGTATCTCTTCCGAGCCCGATCTTCTATCCCGGCATTATTGGAGCCCTTGCAGGCAACCCCTCTATTTCTACGTTAGCAACGGTTAGTTCTGCTGGGCAGTATGCGTCCTACATTTTTGCCGCCAAGGAATCCATGACGATTAGCCATGTTGGATTTCGTGCTGGCACCGCGACAGGTTCGCCCACTATTGAGGTCCGCATCGAAACTGTGGATGCAACTGGGTTGCCTAGCGGAACTCTTTGGGCAACGAATACTAACGGCACAACCGGCACTATCACGTCTAACAGCGATGTGTTGCAAGCGCTGACTGCCTCGGCATCGATCACCAAAGGTCAAGTCTTTTGCGTAATGATAAAGTGGGCCTCCGGCACAAGCCAAGTTATCCAACAGCTAGGAAGCATCACCTCACCTAGCGTCAACTCTCTACCATACGCGGTTCTCAACACGGGGACACCGACTAAATCCTCGCCAACAAGCATGGCGCTCATTGCACTTGGAAGCAGCTCCACGGTTTTCTACCAGGTGCCCGGAACGTTCCCTATTTCCGCTGTAGCGGGCGGCGGATTCAACAATACCAATTCCGCCAAGCGTGGACTTCGGTTTGTACCGCCAATGAACTGCCGCGCGATTGGTATCCGGTTTTGGGTTTCAAACACCGCTGGAGATTATAACGCCGTTCTTTTCGATGACGCAGGCAATGAACTATCTGGAAGCTCCACTGCATATGATGGAGATCAGAATTCCGGTTCCGTTGCAGGAATGACTAATGCGTATTTTGATAATGCGGTGACGTTGACAGCCGGAACGGCGTATCGGGCAGCCATAGAACCAACGTCGGCTACGAACACTCAGATGTCATTGTTTACATTGCCAAGCTCTAACTATTTCACCGCGACCCCGGCGGGATCGAATGCAGTTTACGCTTCTTTCGCAACTGCGACATGGACAGACAGCACTACGCAACTTCCATTTTTGGACGTCATTATCGATCAGGTTGACAACGGATCTGGGTCTGGTGGCGGCGCTGGCGCGTTTTTTGGTGCCTGATGGGAATTAACCTCAAGCTCTCGTCATCAGGGAGCGGGACGCGCAACCTCGCCATCAATATGGGCGGCGGAGCGAATATGCTTGAGCGAAGCCTGTTCTCGTCCAGCACACCGATGCTGCCATATTCATCTTTTTATACGCCGGGCATCGGCAGTCCTGCGATTAGCACATCAGATTATTATCTGATGAATGGTATTTACTTCTCGATGCCTTACGATCTCGACACGATGGGATCGGAGGGCGCGACGATCAAGGCTCGGGAAGGCGCCCGCTATGTCTGGATGATGGCCACAGACCATCCAAATGGAGCTAACTTTCAGGGATCTGGTGATTTCTACGTTGGATATTCTAACGATCCTCAAATATGGCCTAACCCCACGTCATTACGAATGCTACGCAGGCAAGAGCAGACAACAAATGTTGTTGACCAAAACGGAACAACCCAAAACAGTTATTTCGTCTATCAGGCCCCGTACCTAGTTTATAATCCGGACAGCGCGGGCGACAAGTTTTACATCTACGCCGAGGGCCAAGCGAGCGGTTTCCAGCACGAACTTGGCTTGTTTACGACCTCTGATTTTTTGACAACAACTATCCCCAGTCAGGGTCCGGCAATTGCGACAACGACTTTCGGCGGCTGGACTAGTTTTGGACAGCCGCAACGTCTTGGCGTCAATAATTGGGTTGTATATTCATTCGGTAAAATAGACGGGTCTGCCACCAGCGTAGTGTTTTATAAATACACGAGCACCGATGGTTACGCCTGGACGCAGGACTATTCAACACAAGTAGCTGGCGCTGGTCCGTATTTAACTATTTCCGGTCAGAAATATTTACTGACGGGCGAGGCGGGCACAGTCAACGATTACCTCTCTCTTTTGGCGGTAAATTCCAGCAATGTTTCTCTGGGAACATACACGCGTATCAGTACAGCTTTTGGCCCTAGCCAAAGCAATGCTACCGTTTATCCGTGGCAGACTTGGTTACAGAACGCATCGGCTTATCAGGAAGATGGCGTAGCCTCGATTTATGTCACGCGGGGATTTTTCGCTGGCGTTAATAACCAGTTGAACGCTGGGCCGTATCTCGGAAATGTTCCGACCTATTACGATATCTCAGTATCAGGTGTTGCCAGCAATGTAATGACCGTTACGTCGGTCCCCAATGGGGTCCCCCCGATTGCGGTTGGTTTCCGAACCTTGGGGAACGGGACGGTGACTTCGTTTGGCACCGGAACCGGAGGGACCGGAACCTACAACTTATCTGGCGGAGTGAACGTCGGCGCTACAACTCTAACTGTGGTAACCAACGGCGGCCTCTGGCACGATTTCATCGACCAATATTTTTTAATCACCGACGCAACGGCCGCCGCTGGCGCCGCACCTCTCGGGGTAAGAGCCGATTGCGTCGGCGGAACGGTAACGATTTCATGGAATGATTGCCTGCCAAACCGAACCTATAGGGTATATCGCGGAACAACTGTTGGTACCCAGGCGACCCTAATCGGTGATGTGACAGGCGTTTCGATAACTGACGCGCCTACGGCTGGCTCACAGTATTTCTACAAAGTCGTTACCATGCTAAGCGGGGTCGAGCAGAAGAGCCGGATAGTTAACGTCTACGCCAGCAACAATACGCTGATGGTTACCCGGCACGTTAACCGGGTGATTAATGACGGGGGCGACACTTCCAAGATAGATATGACGTTCCTTGCGAGTGTCGACTCGTATCTAACTTCAAGCGACAATTATAAATATCTGATGCACTGGGTTGATGTCAGGTTCGGCATTAAGGTTGATGGAAGTGGCTTCGTCTCCAAGGTCTACTGCTTGGGAACTACGAGGCTCCCTCGCGGCGGTGACTACACTCCAACCACCAGCAACACATTCCCATCGACCAGCAGCAACACGTCTTACAGCGCGACCAGCTTCCGCGGCACGACACCATCATGGATCAATAATGCTTCCAGCGCCCACGGCTACTTCGGCAATGGCCGGGCTAACACCATTCAGCGCAAGAACGAGATCACGCTGATTTGCGCCTATCAACGCCCAAGTGGGACAGGTATCGCCACCCTGTTTGGGACCGGCCAGTTCGCTTCTGGTATGTATCTACAACAGGCTGCTGGCGCGAGTGGCAATATTAGCTTTTCGATGTACGCATCTAATGATCCACCATCCTCAGGGCCCATCACCGCTACCGTGGCATTCGCTTCGGCCACAACGGCGAAGGTGGTCGCTGCTACGTTTGATCGCGTAAACCTGACCATCTATCTTGATGGTGTTGCGGGAACGCCAGTTAGCGCCTCTGCTTATGACAATCCGATCATGATCAACGATACCGTTCTTCGGGGTAAATATGGAGCGACAAACACCACCTCAGTTGTTTTGGCATCGGGAGGTAGGGGAATTCAGACGCTTCTAACGCGGGCATACACTATAGACAACGAGGCCCTGTTCACGGGAGCTTGTTTGGTCGTGTTTGAGAAGGGGCTTGACTCGACAGCAGTCTCCGCAATCACGGCGATGTACGCATGAGCATAAATCTTAAACTGTCCGCTAGTGCGAGCGGGACGAGGAACACTTTCGACAGAACGGTTAATTTCGTCAGCACGTATGGCGGGGCTTCTGGTGGCAGCAAAGCCACCAATGACGCCGCCTTGAGTTCATTCAATACCGCTTATGCTGCCTTCTCTGGGAGAACTCAGCTCCTCATTCCGCCCGGAGATTACGATTTCACGCAAGCCGTTTGGGGGTCTTTAGGCGGCGACAAACTTACAATAACGGCCACTGGCGCCACGCTCCGAGGACAGCTAGGATTTGCGAACTCGGGGCTTTCGAACGACAACACGCACCACGCCAACATCGTAACTGTAAGCGCCGGGGCCAGTACGGTTACGTTGGTGACGGGGGCGCAAACCAGCAGGTTCACGTCCGGCCAGTGGGTGCTTGTGACCGAAGGGGATTTGCAAGGGTTCGGCTACCCGGTCAATCCGTGGAAATTCGAGTATAAGCAGATCCTATCGATTGGATCGGGAACGCTGACGTTTACCGCGCCTCTAGATAAGTCCTACAGCTCGACCTTCCCGAACTACGGCGCGGGCGATGCCACGCATATTTATCAAGGCGGCCCCGCAACTGTTTACGCGATGCTGCCCGCTTGGAACCAAGAGGTCGAACTTGTTGGGGCCTACATGCCGACAACCAGTGACGGTCTGTTCTACGGCAAGACGCGTGTTGCAAAATACACCAATTGTTCGTGGGAAACCTACGGCCCCTGTCCGACAGTGAATGTCCTATACAGAATGCTCCGCTGTGACACTCCGGGCACGGGTGGTATTGAGGTGGACAAGCTCGTCCAACGCATGGAGATTATAGACAGCACGCCTAGCCGAGTAGACTTCCAAAGCCCTTCTGTAAATGACCTGTATGTTACGGGCAGCACATCCTCGGTCAGATTCCGTGGCGGGTGTGGCGATGGAACGGCTTACATCAATGGTCTGGACACCCCAGAGTTTAGATTTGGCCCGACGAGTTACGGTGTCGCCAAGGGCGCAATTTCGGTTATAAATTGCAACAGCGCCAACGCCACATGGAGCCCAGGCTACGAGGCTAACTTCTCCGACTTCACAGAAGCGGGTGGTGGCGTTCTAAGCATCGTCACAGCGGTTCCCATTCCTTGGGCGGTCCCCGGAGCATATTGCGTCCTGACTAATACGGCAGATGCCTTCGCTGTGTCGTTTCAGGTGACAGACGTAACCGCATCAGGCGGGACGACTTCAATCAGCACGACATTGCCCTTTCCGGTGCCCGGCACAATCAACGGGAAAACTTCCCCTTGGATTATTCACCCGCATCCCGGTGCGGATGTAACGGCAACTAACTGCACAGGATCTTCGCTCTTTACCAGCCAGTCTCTTTTGCCGGCCCATAGCCCGCTATTCGGCTGGACGCTCTAGCGATCATGGCCATGACCGCGAGAGCTAATTTCCTGGGAACAAAACGTATTGCTGGGTTGGCATGTCGGGGCGTTCGTCTTGGACCCAGCCGTCAGGGCGGTAGTGGCACAGGTTTTTAAGCTCAATCTCATGGGCCTCTAGAATTTTCTGTTCGGAGTGAAGCCTATAAGCAACCTGCAACGTAGACGGATAGGTCTGCAGAAGCTTGATTAGTTCTTTCACGGTCATTTTGCCACCTCAGTCATCGGTCAAATCCGCGATGCTATCGCCATAGCCATAATGGCAATGAACGTCCCCGCTGTTAAGAGCGCTAGAACCGCCAATGTTTGGTTGGACTCGCGCCGGTACTGTTCGAGCCATTCGCGGTCGGTCTGGAACTTTGGCATAAGCTCTAAGATTTTCTTGAAGTCCTTATCGCTCAGCATTGTCTACCTCGATCTTCGGTCATGTCCGCTTGTGCGCCCTTGCCTCGGCTTCCCTGTCCTTGAAATAACGAATTGTGTTGCGAAGGATTCGCGCGCATTTTCGGGCCTGTTTGCGGCCCTTCCGGTTTTTCATGTAAACAGGATTGCGCGCTTGCATATCGATGCCGGCGATTACCACCCAGCGGCCAAACTCACCCATTGCGGTCTCCATTCGTGTCCGGACCGATATTGTCGAGCGCGGCTTTGGCCTGCATGGCCTCTAGAACGCACTGCGGTTGACCGGCGATGACCTCCAGCGCCTTGCGGTAGCGGGTTCTCTCGGCCGCTAGATAGGCATGGCTGGCGATAATAGATCCAATCGGGTCGTCCCCGCCCCCAACGCCGCATTCGAAAAAGAACTCTGCCACCCGCTTTTCATCGGGGCTGTATGGCTTGGCGTCCAAGTCTCTCATTTGCTCTTTCCTTCTCTACTGATGACCGGCCATCGTGCGCTCGATGACCATAAGGGCGCCGATCGCGTTACTCAGGGCGAGCGCAACAAAGTCGGCCTCTGCTTTGGCGTTGTCGCAGTGGACCTCGCTGATGCTGCAAATCATGTGATAGGTCTTCGGGCCGTAGTCCCAGACCTCATATATGATGTTACCGTCGTCATCGTCGTGCCGCTCGACACGGACCGGGCCGGTGATACTTTTGGGCTGGGGATGCACTGTTTCGTTCTCCTTGCCAGTCCGGGACTAAACGACGCGCCGTCGTATCCTAGCGCTCACATATGCCGCTTCCAGTATGTCGTATGGACAATAGATCAGCAGGTGCATCCATGCGCGCTGATCGGGCGGTTGTTCCAAGGTGCCGGCTATATGGTCCTTGGCCTCGTTTAGAAGGCGCTCGGTCTCCTTGCGCGCGTCAACCGTGGCGCAGGCCTTAGCAAACGATGCTCGGCCCTCGCGGCCCGCCTGCTCAACCTCATCCTTGGTGGGGAACCGATCAAAGAATTCCTGACGTTCGGCCAGAACTTTCTTGCGCTCGTCCTCGGGGAGGATCGTCGTCCAATCAAATTCGGGATTACTCATCATTCTCTCCAATGTTTCGGACAGCCGGCACATGGTAACCTTTCGCTCATCTTCCATAGTAAACTTCCCAGAAATACCAGATGACGAAGGCGGCGAAGGGTATGAAGACGATCCAAAATGGGTCCATGGTCTCACTCTTTCGGACAGCCGGCCGATCCGGCCGTAGCCTCATCGGCGCACGGGTGGCACCAGATTTGACCATCCACCCACGCCATTTCGCCCTTGGTTTCGCATCCGCATCTCTGGCAACGGTCCTCAATAACTTTATCCTTATCAATCTCGGTGCTTTCCATAGCCTATGCCCTATCGGGGGTGTTTTGGTTGGCCGGCCACTACGAAACTACACCACGAACCATCGATAAAAGAAGGTCGCGGAACTCGTCCGGCGTACTGTTGCGGATCTTGGTTTTGTCCTTGCCGCCGACCATCGCCATCATTCCGATGCGGCGGGCTTTCTCGTAGCCGTACTTTGCCAACGCGGTCGGATGCAGACGCTGCTCACAAGCGCCCCAGCGCAGCTCAGGGAGCGCGATCTTGTTGGCATAGAGCCAAGTCCCCTTGCCGGCGAAATGGCCGTAATGGCCCTGGTAGACGCAGCAGGTCCAGCCGCCTTCGAAGTCAGCAGCGACCCAGCCCCCGTCACGGGGCGGGCGATTTAGGTTGAAGGCAGACCAGGCGTGACTATCGGCCGGGTGCTCCAAAACCCCGCCCCAGCGCCGCACTGCGGCCAGCGCAGCCTCGAAACATCCGCCGTCATCGCCAAGCTTGAACTGATGCGGCTTGCGCGTAGAGCCGTGCCAGAACCGCCCCCAGCGCTGGCACGGCGGATGCGCCACGACCGGATGCGGGCCGGCGTACTGCCTGGCGTCACGGCCGATGTCCCAGGCGTCAACATGGGGCAGCCCCGTATAGGTGCCGTTAGCTTCGACGTAGAGGGCGGCAATCATGGTTGCTCTTTCGGTCTGTTTGAAAGTCTGGACTACTCGGCCGCGATCGAAGGTCCGGGCAGCGGAGAGTGTTTCGGCTTGGCTGCCTGCTTGGCGCGGATAAGGTCGATCTTCGCCCAGACCCTCGCGAGTTCGAGCTCGCCGGCTTGATCCAGATTCATGTCATGGCAACTCGCCAGCGCGGAGAGGGTGAGAATGGTGCCCCCGAGCTCCTGCATGGGCTCACCCACGGGGCGCCCAAAGACGTAATCGACAAGCTGGTGCGCTTCTGACTGGGTACAGCCGAGCGACTGGACGAGCTCCAATGACTCCTCCAGGAAGCGGTGGTTGCGCTCAGTCCCGTCTCGGCAGACCTCGTTGGAAAAGCACTCCATAAGCCATGCAAGAACACGACGCTGGAAGGGTGGCGGGTCGTACATCTTCGCTCTCCATAAGACGCCTGATGCGTCGGTTGCTCTTTCGGATAGCGGACGGATTGGCTGTAAGTCATTGCCGGGAGTGAACAATCGCCATCCGGCGCGTTCACCTAGGCAGTCCGCTGTATTGCATCCATCGTCCAGCCCATTGTCTGTCTGCTCAGTCATTTTTGCTCTCACAGACTGCCGGAGAGTCTACGTTGATAATCGCCTTGATATTGACCGGCGCCCATTCCAGCCAGCGACAGACCAAAGCGACCCCGAGCGCAAATGATGCGCCGATAGCCGCAGCCGAAAAGCACGCTC
>Ga0307509_10011301_pt1 | contig 10828 bp, 10 predicted proteins | sample 10_EM_MG_FD_202245 | JGI IMG/M metagenome (GOLD analysis project Ga0307509, IMG submission 202245) | Populus trichocarpa ectomycorrhiza microbial communities from riparian zone in the Pacific Northwest, United States - 10_EM | ecosystem: Host-associated > Plants > Roots > Unclassified | place... | reverse complement strand
GCGGATCTCTCGGCGGACGTGCTACAGCATTTAGATAGGACAACCAGCATGGTATCACAGCCGGTCATCCGGAGAAGGATCCTGAAGGGACGTCGGGAGGATGTGTCCAATGTCGTGGATTTTAGCCAGATCTCGGGAGTCTCACTCGAGATTATATATCGTGAATTGATCCGATATAGCCGACATAACCTGCCCGCAGTGCACCATTTTCCTGAGGACCATGCGATGCTTCGATCACTCCCTGTTGAGCTACTGACACAACTCGAAATACCAGTTCTTGCGTTCCAAGAAGCTGATGTTTACGAGATCCACCGTGCGTGATCCACCGGCGCCCTACACTTTAGAAACCAGGGCAGTTGCAATGATTGGGTTTGGGTACAGGCGGCTACGGAAGAAATGTAGGGTGCGCTGCGGGGTCGTCTACCGGCAAAGCCAGTTGCCGTCTTGAAAATCCGGGACTACAGATCCGATGATACGGTCCGTCGGGTCGCCGGTGTTCAGATGCTGACCCCAGTCAACTCGGGGCGTCTATCGGATCTACATGGCCTTGTTACAGTGCAGATGAAGGAGGATACGCGAGGGTTTACAATAGTTGATATAGGGACAATTCTCGGATTGGCGCACCTGATCCCGGAGGAGGACCGGCGGTGGCTTGTAAATAGCCGGATTGATCTGAGAACATTTAACGAGGTTTATTAAAGAGTCCGGATGAGAGATTCAAGCCTCCGCTATGTGTGAGAATCCTACATCTTGATACTGTATATACTAGAAGATATAGAAGCGACTTTCTTGAAACCCAGATCATTAGTTCACCAGACTAATGAGGCGTGAGATGTGAGACGTGAAAGGTGAGATGTGAAAAAAAAAAGGTGCTGCTGCCCCAGACGCCGGCCGACGTCTGAGGAAGCAGCGAATTAATTGAAGTTGTGATAGCGGGTATGAGGGGCGGGATACATCAGGACGCGGAGAAGAGGCGAGGAGGACGAGATTGAGAGTCTGGGGCAGTCTAGACGTCGGGAGGATGTGACGTTGCGTCAGGACGCAAGGAACGTTGGAACGCAAGTCAGGACGCACAGGACGCAGGGGACGCAGAAAATACGTCGCTTACGTCAGGACGCAACGCCGACGGATCAGACGCAGGATCCGTTTTTGCTGATGTATCCCCCAAGCGTGGTAACAAAAGCAGGAATCATTTCATGGTTGTTGTTAATCGACAACCCAATCTTGGTGATGTGAGTAATCGCTCCGGAACTCACAAGCCGTCCGTCGATGACCGTCAAAGGTCGTGGTTCTTTAAGTTCAAACAAAGGAAAGTTATGGCGCTCGGCGAAAGCCTGGTCAATGAATGCATATCCAGTTGCTCCCGAGTCTATTACAGCATGGGATCCAATCTCGTTATGGTTGTCAACAATCGTACATGCCATTACCAGATGATTAGCTTCAACCCCATTGTCCATGCCGTCAAGAGATAAACCGGATAAAGAAAGTAACGAAAAAGGCGATTCTTGTCTCATGACAGTGCCTTGGACTGTACATGGGACAGTTAGTTTTCCGAGTCTTCGGACTCAGGACGAGAATCTTCAGGAACCACTGGCGGAGGTGCACAAATGGCAGCAGCGTTGGCTCTGAGGTGACTTTGTCTGTTTGGACATTGTCGAGCCATGTGGTTCAAGTTTGCTCCCCCACAGTAGAAGCATTGGCTGCGTCGCATGCGATCTTCACGTTGCGCTTGTGACAGACGGCGTCGTCCAGCCGAAAGGTCCATGGGGCCCGCTTGAGTACCTGTCGCGGTGGTGGTAGTCGTAGGAGGGGCAGCCGGTTTTGGTGTCATTGTCGTGGTCGTGGTAGGTGATCTCCATGTAGAAGATGACCCCTTATGTTCCGCTGTACGGGCACAGATCTTGTTATCCACACGTTTGAGCAATATGATATATTGGTCAAGTTCGTCGGGGGTGTCCAGGGTTACTAGAGCGTCCTTGAGTTCGGCGCTCAATCCTTCGTATAATGAGGTTCGCTTAGCAGCATCGTTCTAAGATACCTCGGCAGCATATTGTTGGAAATCTGCTAAGTAGTCAGAGAAGCTACGGTTCTTTTGACGTAGACTTTGTAGATTCCGTTCGGCGGTCCGGACCCTATCAGGATCGCCGAAGGCGTTTTCGAGTAGGGTGATCAGGGCTTCCACACTAGCTATATTAATGTTTCCTTCATCAATAAGTGGAAGGATTTGTTCGTAAGCTTTCCCTTTCAGGAACCCAACAGTATATGCCAACCGATGTTGGACATCTACAAACTTGTGGGCATCCCCGAGGAACTTGGTACGTAATTGTGCGATGAACGGGCGAAGTTGGTCTTGAGATCCGTCGAATTCTTGTGGCTTGGGGATTGATTCTCGCTTAGGGGGTCGTTCGCCTGCTGGCGGAGCAGGTCCCCCTGCGTTTGCAAGTGCAGCACTTGCAGTTGCCAGGGCAGTGTTCGTGTTGGTCAACCTGGTGTTAAGGGTAACTATGGTGGCTCTGTCGCGCTCTAGGTCAGTCTCGATGGCTCTGTACCTTGCCTCCAGTCCTTGTCCCTCCGTAAGTAATGCATCGCGTTCTTCGGTAAGTGCATCTCGTTCTTCAGCAAGAGCTTCCCTTTCGTTGGTCAGGTTTTGAACACGTTGTTGCAGCTGCTGGAAGCGAGGGTTTTGTTCAAGGGGTGCAGTGGTGCCTTGTCGGGAAATGGAAGGGAGTGCCGGGACCCCATTGAATGAAGTGGCAAGATCGCGCACAGTGCGGAGCTGTTGTCTAATTCGCTCTTCGGGTAGTTGATCACACTCATCGTTCGTAACCGCCGACAATTCGGTCAAGGCAGTCAATGCAGCGGTCGGAAGTTCGACACGTCGAGACATGGTATTGTGTGGGTTGGATCCTCGTTAGACGCTACCTTGTGTAATGGGGTCTTGGCACTGGATGTTAGTCCAAGGCACACAACGACAGGAAGGTCCTAAACGATAACACTCGTTTAGCGTGAGGGTTCGGAGATGACAATCTCAGGTCAAGGCTGATCGTGTAACAATAGATCAGGGTCAGGGTTCGTGGGTTCTTGGCATGGAACTTGGATATCAGAATAGAAGACGTTATATTCTAAAGTACAAGAGTTGTGAAAGAAATACCAGGTAGCGTAAAGAATAAAGGAAATAGGGGGCGAAGCCCCCCCCTTTTATAGAAGGAAATCCTAGCACAGCCTTTGCCGCCCGACTCATACCCCAGTATGAGTCGCATATCCGCGTAACCAAGGGAACACTACAATTTGTCGTAAACCTTACAAAGGAAATCCCTCATAGCAACCGTGTAACAAAAGAAAGAACACCAAAGTTATCCCAACACCTATCTCATCAGGGGACCGTGAGAGAGAGGGGTGGATGGACGATCATCGACAGGGGAAAACACAGAAACCGTGGGCCGACTATGACCACTCGCGCAGTCGTGCAGGTCATTACATCAATTCAAGGCGTTGGACAATAGCCACGGAGGCAGTGCTATACCACGACTAGGCGTAACCGAGGAAGGGTCAACCGATCGGAGGAGGAGCAGTAGGGTGCCAGCCGGAGAGTAGCAGTAGCGTGCCAGCCAGTGAGTAGCAGTAGCGTGCCAGCCGGTGGGGAGCAGTAGGGTGCCAGTCTGGGGTGGGTATAGCAGTAAGGTGCCAGCTTATGGGGCAGTACGGTGCCAGCGGACGGAACCAGGAGGTGGGAGGAGGAAGGATCGCGAGCGGGCTAGCCACAACCAACAAACGGGCCATAGCAAGGGCTTTTGGGACGACGACGAAACCAAACGAGACCGTGATGTTACTAACCGAGGCTTTCCCCATCAGAGGTACAAGCCCAGCAAGCCTAGGCCTACTTCGACCGAGAGTCCGACACCGTAAGGCCGACTGTGAGCGAAGCGAGAAGCTTTCCAACTGTGCAAAACGCTAAGCGAGGTGCAAAGCGAGTGCGGGGTAAGGGGGAGAACCGAACATCATGAGCGGGAGTCAACGACGAACAGGAACAAGAACCCCAAGGATGGGAGGCCGAGGCCATACAGGAGGAGGGAAGATGGCTTAACGTCAACTCCTAGGCAGTAGCCATCGTGGGAGAAGAGAGGTGGGTGGGGGAAAGTGACGATGATTTCCCGTGGTGTTGAGATTTCAATCGCCGGAGGTGGAGGTGAGATGGTTCATGGCCTATCTGTCAGGTTGTTTTTTTCTTTTTTTTTTTTCTTTTTTGTAATCATGCGTTCATTGTTTTTAGGTACAAAAAGCCTCATGCAGCGCTAGCTATGGAGAGAACAAAACCTATAAATCAAAAACAAATAACAAAGGAAAGTCACGGCACCAATTTAAATATCCACTATCGCGCAGGTTTCTCCTCCGCCGGGCCATTGGCCACATATAGTCAGGAAAGCACAAACTAACAGTTTAGTCGTCTAGAAAGGAAAGCCTACATAAGCCAAAGGAGAGAAACCCAACGACCCTATACCTCAGGCAACGAAAAAACACGAAAACCCGGAAGGGGAACCCTGGGGGGTGAGAGAGAGAACGGGGGGGAAGAGGGGGGAAGAGGGGGGAGTGGTGGGTGGGAACATCGTGGGGGGAAATCGCGTGGAGGTGACGCATATGAAGGTGGCGAGTCTTTTCAGTAGCGGGAGGGACGACCAGAGTGGGGCATCGGGACCGACATCAGTAACGCCGTGGAGGAGGCGCGATCTGCTGTGCTGTCTCGAGGGGCAGGATAGGATGGCGTGCTCGAAGGTTTCAGGTTCCAAGCCACAGCGGGGGCAGGAGGCATCGGCATCGGGGGACCTCCAGGTTGGGTGGGCGGCCAGGTAACTCTTTCCGGCTCTCATCTGGTGGATTCTCCCGGCAACGAACTTGCCCAAACCCATGAAAGGCCTCGGGTGTAGCGCGGGAGGGTGCAGGTAGTACCCCGGGGTCGGGAAAAGGGAGGCACACTCCTCGAGGAGTGTCTCTCTTACCCTCATCTTCAGGGCGGAGTAGGTGCTGTCCATCAGCGACTGGGGCAGGAGGACGGGGGTAGGGCACACAAGGTAGGAGTTGATCATGGGCATCCTAGACAGCCCGAGGGTGAAGGGTATTGTCCGGTGAGCCACCGCGTCCACTGGCAGGTGGTTCCTTATCGGTGGGACAGGTCGGGGCGTTTTACAGTGCAGGGGGAGGTATATGGACGATAGGCCTCTGGTTATGGCCCGCAAGGAGTTAGGCGCCCGATAGACCGAGAGCGAAGGGAATGAGGGGTGAAGGCGGGCTGTTGCTGGGTTCAGGCTAGGGGGGGAACAGACCACCCTAAGCGCCACCAGCCTTTGCCGGTGGGCGATCAGGAGGGAGACGGGTGGGAGGCAGGACTCCACCGAGAGTATCCCGGTGGGCGTAGCTGAGAAGCAGTTTGTGGTCCACCTTTGGACCTTGCGCCAGAAAGTATCGAGGCGGGTTGTTGTGCCCACGCTAGGTGTGAACAGATCCGCGCCGTAGAGTAGGATGGGGGCAATCAATGATGTTGGCAATCTGTGGCACAGGTAGGGGGGGAGGCCCGCACCGGGCAGACTGAGGTGGCGAATGAGGGCGAACGCGCCCTGGGCAAGGGCCAGGCGCCACGAGAAATGTGCAGCGGGGTCCAGGGCCGGAGTGAACCAGTACCCGAGCCAGCGAACAGAGTTGCCGGGGTGAAACAGTTCCCCTTTGATTTGAATAGGTAAGACGCACTTCGGCCAGTGCCTCTGGCTGGGTGTCCTCCAATGTATCAATTCTGTTTTTGCTACTCAAAAGGAGATGCCTAGGCGGGACGCCTTTCTTTCAAGCCTGTCAAATAGATCCTGGAGTCGGCGGATGTTGCCACGGTAGGAGAGGGAGGCCACTGTGAGGGCGAAGTCGTCCACATACGAGATCATCAGACCCCGAGGTCCGAGGAATTCCGAAATGTAGTGGCGCAATGTAGAGAAGAAAGAGGTGTGGGGAGATCGGAGAGCCCTGGGGCGCGCCGACATTGACGGGGGCTGGGGTCCCTGGAGCCCCTTGGAAGACTAGGGTGCAGCTTCGTTCACCTAGGAAGGAGGAAACCCAGGAAACTAGGTAGGGGGGTATCCCGCCTTCCCTAAGGATTCGGACCAAAGTTTTGTTGTCGACGTTGTCGAATCCTGCTTTTATGTCCAGAAACAGGGAGGAGACCTTGAAACGGGGCCTCTGCAGGGTTCTGACGTCGTTGGTGAGGGTGAGGCACGCGTCATAGGTGCTGAGCCGAGGGAGCGAACCGCATTGGTTAGGGTGCAACAGCCCTCTGAGCCGGGCTGCCGCGAGTAGGCGGGCTGCTATGATCCTCTCGAGGACCTTTGAAATTGTGCGGATCAGGACAATTATCCTGAAGGAGGAGGGCGATTTGTAGGAGGGCTTCCCTGGCTTGTCAAGTACCACGCCGTTCGAGCCTTTCAGCGATGCGGGGTGGTACCCCAGGAGGACCAGCGGGGCAAGTATATCGAGGAGGATTGAGGGGTTGATTTTGTTGACCTGTTTTCAGGTAGAGTAGAGTATCCTGTCCGGGACTGGGGCCGAGGTCGGGGAGCACTTGGAGAGAGCCGCACCTATCTCGTCTGTCGTTAGGGGGGGTGCCGACTTGTTTGGCCTGAGCCTAGATGGCGGGGAGAAGGGTTCCTTAGGGGGGAAGATGTGGTCCAGAAAGACATTGTTCATTTGTAGTGGGGTCTCGGCCCCTGGGAGGGAGGGGAAGCCCGGCTGGGCACGCCCGTAGGCAAACCTCTTAGCCGTCCAGAGGCTCTGGGGGGTGGCGGCCAGCAGAAAGGAGGACCAGTATTTGGTCTTAGCGGTCTTGATTGCCTTGAAATACCCCGCCTTGGAGGTGCCGGCAACTTCCCGCATGTGTGAGGTGTCGTGCTTTCTGGCCGCCCTAGTGGCCTTGTGATATTCACGACGGAGGACGGACAGGTGGGGGGTCCACCAAGGTTTGGAGTGATGGGAAGGCCTGGAGACTGGCGTGTGCTCCTTGAGGAGAGCTACCAGACGGTTCAGGGATTCTGACATCCATTCGTCCAGTTGCGGGGGGGTGGGGCACGACAGTGCGGCCGGGACCTTGAAACCCTTAACAATCGGGTCCAGGGTCTCCCAGTTGGTGTCTGCCCAACGCGGGCGCGGGGGTTCTTGGTTCAGGGAGGGCGCGGCGAGGGTGATCGTTATGGGTATGTGGTCGGAACCCGTTGAGGGGAGGGAGGCTTCCCAGCTCTTAACCAGGGGAAGGAGGTGGGGGTTTGCAAATGCGAGGTCTATGACCGAAGGGCGAGCTTTGCCCACTAAGGGAAACCTTGTGAACTCACCTGGGGGGTTAAGGAGGGCGAAGCCGGATTCTGCCGCTTTCTCGAAATAGGGAGTCGAGGACGAGATCTCCCGATGTGAGAAGTGCCGTAAAGGGTCCGAGAGGAGGTTGTCGATGTTGAGGTCTCCCAAGACCAGGAGGGGAAACCCAAGATCGGGGAAAAGGACTTCTGGTGAAACGGAGTGAACTCTGTGGTCGGCAGTGTTGGTGGAGTAAGCGTTAATAATCCTGAATGAGTGGAAGGCGGTGCCAAAAAGAGGCTCATTGGAGGAGATGTCGAGGGCGAGTACATCGTCCACCCCCCTAAACCTGGGGAGCACCGTGTAATTGGAAAGAAAAGACATATGAATGTAGGCAGCCACTCGTGGCTTCCTAACCGGGGGAAAGAAGGACTTGAAACCATTAAAGGAAGGAAGGTGAGCCTTGTTGACAGGTGGGTCCTGTAGAAGGACAATCGAGGGGTAGGTGGTCGCTTCTTTGAACGACTCAAACAAGGAAAGAAAAACATTCCAGCTCCCAAGGCAGTTATGTTGAATGATGGAAAGAAATGCAGGGGTAGGGGCCGGCCCTTGACCCGGGGGGGGGGCATGGGTTGATTATTCATTTCCGGGACGAACCCGACGAGTCGAAGGGGCAGGGGAAGGGCTTGGCTCCTCCAGGGGGAGAGGGCCACTGAAACCGTGAGTAGTGCCAGGATGCGTGGAGGGTTTAGCTGGGGGAGGTTGCCTGGGGGTTAGGAGGTCCACCTCAAGGGGACCCGCCCTGGTCAGGAGAGTAGTGGGTGCTGGGCCGCCATCGACCACCAAATCGATGGGGTTCTGACCAGTTGGGGCTGGGGCTGGCGAGTTGGTTCTGGTGGGGACAGGCGGGGGAGGTCGAGCCGCACATTCCCTGAATGTGGCAGTGTGGTCACCACCGCGGTTACAGCAATGGGGGGGCGAGGTCGGAAAACAGGATGGGACTGGCTTATTGTTCCTGCTCCTGGGGCAGGTTGGATTCTGGCATCTGTGAGCCACGCGAGTATGATGAAGCGCACGAATGGGGCACGTGGGGTGGGTGGCGGGGCATCGTTGATGGGCGTGTCCGTATCTCCAGCAGTTCTTACACTGGGAGGTTCTGGAGGAGGAGAAGGCAAGTTCGACCTTGCGTTTCTGAGAGGGGATGACGACCCCTGAAGTGAGGGCCGATACGTTCTGGGGGTTGACGGTGATAACCACCGAAGTGGCCTGCTTGGCTGCCCTAGAATCTCTGCTAGGGTTAAGGTACCTGGCTGAGAGAATCGGGGTCGCTTTATCGTTGAGGATTGCTTGCCGGATATATGGGAAGAGTTCCTCTTCATCTTGGGGGAGGAAACATAGGGGGAGGCCATGAATGGCTAGTTGAACGGCAGTAGGGGCGAGAACGAGGGTGCACCAGGGGTTTTCACCTACTGGGAAGGACTGATTGAGGGCCCTGGTGAGGGAGTCGAAGTAGGGGGCGTACGAGGCGGCGGGGGTGGCCTTGTCCGTAACGGTCAGGGAGACGGAGCCTCGAGGGTTGACAGTAGCGGAGAAGCCAAGGGGGAGGAGGCAGTTTGATTCGCAGAGGACGCGAGCGGCGATGTCAGGAAAAGTAGCAGCAATGGTCAGAGCGTCTGGGTGAGGGGAAGGGGACTGGCGAGGAGCAAAGAAGCGTCGTTGGGCACCTGGGAGGGAGGGCGGCCCCTTTTTAACAGGAAGGGCCGTCGTACTCGCAACAAGTTGGGGGGAAGGAGGCTTCCCAGCTTTGCTTTCGCCCTTGCCACCCGAGCCTGAGCCGGAGGCAGCTTGCGCATAGGAGGGGGATGGGTGGACGTCAGGGTGGAGATGGCCTGGGATGAAGGAGGCCAGGTCATATGCCCCCCTCCGGTATTCCCCGGCTTCGTATGAGTGTGGGTAGAGCCTGGCGTACTTCTCGGGGTCACCGAACGCCTTGCCAAGCCTCGTATCGTAGAATGGTATGAGGTATTTAGGGTCATCAGCCGTGGCTGAGGAAGGTGTGGCTGGTGCCCGGGCCTTCTCTTTTCCCTTCCTTGAAGGGGGGGGGCCGGCAGTTGGGGGGTGTTGGGGCTTCCTCTGCTGGGGTGGGGCCGGTGCTGGGGGGGCAGGGTTAGGGGCTGACACACGATGTGACAGGTCACGTATGGATGCTTGGAGATCGGCGATCCCCGGGGCGGTTTGTTGTTCTTGGGTGTGGGGGAGGTTCGCGAGCTGGGAGGAGATGTCATGGAGCTCCTCCCTGAGGTTCTCGTTTTCCTCGGAGATGGTTGCGACCGCCTGGGTTACCCCGCTCAGCTCATGTGAGACAGTCACCAGGCCCTGGACGAGCTGGGAGAGGAGAACGATCGTGATGGATTCAATGGGGATGGTGCCGGCCTGTGCATCTGGGCTGAGGTCCGGGAAGTCTTGGTTGCTGAGCCGGAGAGCACTTCTCGCCTGAGCAAGTTGCCTCATCATGAACTCGATGGGGTGATCGGTCGAGGGTGTTCCTGAATGCGAAGAGAGGGGGGAGTTGAGGGCTGAGAGCCTGCCGAAGGCTGCGTTCCCTGGGGGGAGGTTGTGAGGGTTCGCCATGGTGACGAGTAGGTGAGGAAAAGTGGGCGAGGGGTTTGATCCGGACGCAAAGTGGGGTAAAGTTGAGATTGTATGTGAAATGTAGGGGGGGGGAAGAAGTTTGCGAGCAGCGTGGCCTATCTGTCAGGTCTTTTTTTTTTTTTTTGTAATCAAATCGTTATTATGTTTAAAGGTACAAAAGACTCATGCAGCGCTAGCTATGGAGATAAAAAACCTATAAGCAAACGTCATCCCGCCCGCTTCGCCTCGTCATGGGAAAAATCAAACACCCCGAGTCCATAGGAAAAGTCACCCCCGCCTAGCACCTAAGATAATATACCCCAGACACGTAAGGAAACAATACATAGAAACGTACAGGTAGAGAGACCCAAACCCTTCAGCAGGCTCCCCAAAACAAAAGAAACCACGGCTGTTCTAAGGCCCTTTCGGGCCCCGGGGGAGAGGATAGATGATCGTCGACACGGGAAAACTCATAGATTGAGGGCCCACCAAAAACCATGATGTACGGTCGGGCAGGTCATTACATCGTTCCCAAGCGTTGGACAAAGCCACGGAGACAGTGCTATACCACGACTAGGCGTAACCGAGGAAGGGCCGAACGATCGGAGGGAGAGGAGAGCGAGCGGAGCCACCGAGCAGAGGGGATGCCAGCCAGGAAGGTGAGCAGTAGGGTGCCAGCCGGTGAGTAGTAGCAGGGTGCCTGCCAGAGGGGGGGGAGCAGCAGGGTGCCAGCCGGGGGAGGAGTTTTTAGCAGTAAGGTGCCAGCTTAAGGGGCAGTACGGTGCCAGCGGACGGAACCGGGAGGGGGGTAGAGGAAGGATCGCGAACGGGCTAGCCACAACCGACAAACGGGCCATAGCAAGGGCTTTTGGGACGACGA
>Ga0307509_10011300_pt1 | contig 10828 bp, 8 predicted proteins | sample 10_EM_MG_FD_202245 | JGI IMG/M metagenome (GOLD analysis project Ga0307509, IMG submission 202245) | Populus trichocarpa ectomycorrhiza microbial communities from riparian zone in the Pacific Northwest, United States - 10_EM | ecosystem: Host-associated > Plants > Roots > Unclassified | place... | reverse complement strand
TGATATTTTATATATATATATATATATATATATATATATATGTTCCCATCTGTTAAATGTATATAATAGTTTCGATGAACACAACATGCTTTATAAAAGCCTTCTTTATCGAGGGTTACCGTGGCCACCAACTAGTTTACTTTTTATTTTTTTTATCTAAAATTTAAAGGCTGCAACAATATTGTCGAAGTGAGTAAAATCTAAATTGTTGCGGTAATTATGTTGCTGTCATTATTGAGTGTTTGTTATGTTGGTGTATTTTTTTCCTTGTCATGCCATGACATTTGCTGTAACAAAGAGAAATGTGTTGTTATTTTTAATAAATTTTTAATTGTGCTATTTTTCCAAATGCGATGTGCTAGTTCTAAAACCATAAGTATGGGTAGGTTGTTCAAGGGAAAGAATGTACATATGAACATTGCAAGCATTATCTTATTTTTCTTTTCTTTTAATTAGTTTTTTTATTTTTTTTTCAATTTTATTCTTGGATGATTTTGAATTTATTTTTATAATCTATTTTGTTTGTTTCTATAACTTGTCTCAACTAAACATACTAGTATTTGATATGTGAATGATACTAGTATTTGATATTTGATTGATGCATGATTTTGCAAGTATTTGTTTTATAATTATGTAATTAAGTAAAATATAGATTAAGAAAATAGAATTATTAAATGACTTAGAGCTTGGGTTTAGGTTAAGCATTGAAGCGTTTAGGTTAAGCATTGAAGCTGGAGTTAATATTATTTTGGAAGTATTTTTTTTTTGAAAAACTAATTCATGTTTTTATTTAACTCAGTAAATTTTAAACTTGATAAGTTGACTGAGTTATGTGGGAAAAAAAATATCGTGAACTTTTTTAAAAACTAAATCATATTTTTTTCTAATTATTTGATTTGTTTTTGGACTCGTCAAGTTGGTTTAGGTTTAGTGTTTTCTAATTAAAAGTGCTATTGAAAATGTTTTAAAATAAATTTTTTATTATTTTTTTATTTTTTAATATTAACTCATTAAAATCATTGAAAGATTAAAAAAATATTTAAATTGGTACTTCTATGATAATATTTATTCACGCAACAGCATGCACGAATGTGCGTATTACTGGAAATTGTACAACAATTGTCATTGTGTGTGTTAATGCAGAACCATTACTTCATTTTTTTAAACGCTTTGTTTGATTTAGAGTCAATTTTAATGATGCCTCTTAATGAAAAGGTTAAATTTAAGACTTGTGAGGTCGATCCAGTGTGGTTTAATGCAGACAATTTTTTTTATTACTTGCCTGTCCAGTCTTTTTATCAATCTATAAGGTTCTGTTCTGTCTTAAAAAAAAATAAAAAAATCAGGGGTGATGATGGACTTTTAGGTACAATTTTTTTTTTTTTAAAATAGAGAATGATTTCTTATTGTCCCTTATTCAAGTCCATTCTTCTTTGATGTCCACAAGATCTATAAGCTCAAAATGGAAGAGCGCTCGTTATCCCATCATGGGGTTTTGAGAGGTTGGTGGTTCAAATCCACTTAGATTTTATTAATTACCTATTTACTTTAGCTTCATATGTTTGGTAGCTTCTGTGCTTTATTAATGACGTAGACTTCTTGTTTAACACAGTTAATGTAAGAAAAGGCTGTTGAAGTGTATACCTATTTCATTTTACTTTGATATTTTCTTCAAAGTAGATCGAATTCCACCTTCCAAGTTGGACATTTGGAGGGAGATACGCACTCCGTTAGTTTTTGGCCGGATTCATTCTGTGCAGCACGGGCATTGCAAGTTCAAATTGCTCAAGGATGTACATACTTTTGTCCTTGAAATGTATTAGGAAAACTAGCTTGGTGGACTCGAAGCAACTTTGCTAGAGGAAGATCCAATTATTATTTAAAGTGAAATTAATTGACTTTTTTATGTACTAATCTATTTTGTTTTTTGTTTTATTTGTCATAGGTCCAAACTATACACTAAATGAACCAGCAATGGGCTTTGGACAACATAAGGTTCGAGCTGCCCGGGGATTGATATGGGTATGGTGACAAAGTCAATGCTTATGTTTTATTTTTTAGGTGTATTAAAAATTTTAGTTTGGTGGACTCGGAGTAGAGTTTGCTAAAGAGAGGCTTAATTGTTATTATAGCCTTTGTTAGTAACTTGAAGTAGTTTAGCCTAAAATAAGTAAAACTAGGTAAAAGTAAAACTATTCTTTAATCACAGTAGTTTTACTTATTTTTTTAATGTGTCTTCCTCTTATCATGTAAGGAGTACAACACCCTATCATTCGACTTATTTTCTTGCGCTCTACATTTCTTGCCTCTTTAGGTCTAATTTTCTATAACAGACTATAAGCAAACATATAAACGACATATAGTTATTGTCCTCTGCCTGGTAATATGGGCCAAAAAAAGGAAATACTGTGACCCTTGGATTTAGGGATTTATAGATATAATGAATGGTGGCATTATATTCAAGGTAAAATACTTTGTCTTGTTAACCGCTCATTGAGCCTAAACAAGTCCCCATATAACAAAAAGGCTCAGTATGCTAAATTGTGACAAAAAAACGTAGGTGCATCACTGGCAAATGGTTGTATTAGAGGGTGTAACCCTTCCAAGAAAAGATACATGGTTGGTCTGTAAAGAAGGGGAATGTGTGGTTGGTCTGCCAAGAGGTAAGGTTGGTCCAAATAGGTTAATAAGCGGTAAGGTCATCCTGACATCCGGTGAAGAAATGAGGTTAGTCTAAACATTTATTACATAGGTGAGGTTTGGCATCCCATTAAGAGGTGAGGTAAGGTATGTCAAGTTTGGGCATCATCAATTTAGGGACACATCTCTCATTAATTTTTTAATTCAAAGTAACTAATTTGGTCAGAGAAACATGTTAAAAAGTGATTTAGAAATTATTAATAACTAGGGGGATGCATCTCTGGTTTTAAAATGAGGTTCACTTGGTTTGAGATAACATGACTTTCTTATACGTGTGATTTGAGATTTGAGTAGACCATGGCCTTGGAGATGCGAGTCACCAAGTTTGAACTATCTGGACATATTGATAAGTCAATGCTTTTTGAATTGATTATAAAGGAATGTTACCTTTATATTTAGGCAATACGAGTGGCCTGTATAATTAGGTAAGGTGGTTTTTTATAGACTGTTTAGTTATTGTGTTAGAAATACATGTTACATTAGCCTATATAGATGTGTCTTTCTTGTTATGTTTGGGCTAGGTTGTCCCTCGATGTCAGTTTTAAAGATTATTATATTTGAGACAGGTGTTGTCTTATCTTGAATTGAGAATGAAGAACATATTATACTTGGGTAAAGGTGTTCTTTTGTCCTGATTGTAAATTCATATAAAGTAAATACTAATTGATGGATATTTTATAGAGATCATCTTTGACAATTAACATGGATGTTTTCCATGGAGACTTTTAGTGGAGATTTATCATGAAGTTATCCTGTGAAGATTGTATGGATATTTATTATGGAGGTTTTTATAAAGATTTATCATGAAGTTTTCATGTGAAGTTTTTCATGAAGATTATGTAGGGAGATTATCATATATAAATGGTTCTGTATTTAGGATGGAAAAAAACTTTGCTCTCGGGTAACGTCACCTTGTACACGAGGGTGGAAAATGCTTTGAGCTTAGGCGAGGTTGTCCTTGTACCTGAAATGAATTTTTTAATAGATATTGTATTGCACCTAAATAGAGAAGAGAGGCTTTAGCACCAAGTAAAGAAAAGAAGTTTTTGCCCATGATAGAGAATCTCGTGGAGAACATGCCATGACAAGTACTCTATGAAGATCATTGTACAAAGACTATTTTATGAATATTATGCGTAGGGATTTACTATAGAGGTCATCGTATGATGACTATTTCATAAAGAAAATTTCATGATAAATACACTTGTAAAAAATTTCATAAAAAGCACTCATTGAGGTAGCTTATTAAAGAATAACATAAGAAGATAATTCTATGAAAACAATTCTATCTGTTTTATACCTTAATATCGTTTTTCATAATCTGTTTCATCTTTATAAGGGTCTTATCAGAAAACAAATATAACTTCATCCACAAGGTTAGATCATGGACCCCATTGGCTTTAGTGGTGACTAGTTCTAAAAAGCTTTCTATCTTCTAACATTTCTTCACTTAATCTTTTCAAGTATGCTATAATGCCCACATTACTTTTCTAGGTGATGGTGACTAACTTAGTATAGCTTTGCTTAGCTAGGATACTCATGTTAAAATAGGTTATGAGCTTTGAATATATATCCTCGAAACTAAAAATAGATCCAGGATCTAAATGGTGATATTGTATCTGGGCTAACCTTTAAAATGTGGTTGGAAAATATTACACATGCCATTCGTGTCTTGTATGATCAATTCTAGATTGTTATGCATGTTTTGTGCATCATAGCCCTTTAAGTTCTTTTTTTGTTGTGATGAAGCCTTTAAAAAATGAGTTTTTAGCACCTGTTTGGCTAATATTAAAACCTTTACCTGGTGGAGGCTATGCACCTCCATATTAGATGGCCCATATAACCACAAATCCAGCTTCTCTTCAGGCTCTTTGTTTTTTTTGTTCAGTATACGAGAGGATGTCCTTAATAAGAAGTGATAATAGTGACTACTTTTATAACTACAATTATATGTTTGTTTGTCTTTTGTGTTTTTCTGATCATGCTTGAAGTATCCACATGAAGAGCGTTTTTTTTTTATGATAAAAACATATTTATAAGGGTTATAGGAGTTGTGGTTCTTTTTTTTTTATTCACTTACACATTATTTTAACTTACTTTTATCTTAAAATAAAGTTGTTTTTTTTTTTTTTTTATCTTAGATTACTTTATCATTTTCAAGAATTAAAGAACATGCATGATAAAAAAAAAATTATAGCCTTTATCACATAATTGACTAATGCTAAGCAAATAATGCTTTAAACTATAAACAAGAAAAAAATTAAATGGAAGGAGAAGATTTACCTCCAATATTGTTAACTCTGATTATTTTGCCTTTTAAGGTATCTCCAAAAGTGACATCTCCTCCATTTATTATAGTAATGCTTGAGAATGATGAGTAATCTTTAGTCATATGTATTGAGCAAGTGCTATCTAAAAACCATTAATCATACTCCCTTGATTCCTACACATAAAAAACAAGTTGAGGTTTTTGGTGCCTTATGTGAATTTTGTTAAGGTCATATTTATTTTGTCTATGTTTTCTTTTAAAGATTTATTTTTATCTTAAGTTGATTTATCTTATTACTATCATAAATCACAATGCAAGCTTTCTTTTCTAAAGTTTCTTTCTCTACAAGTAAGCATACATATTTGTTTTTACAATAACTATATTTTGAATCTAATTTCTTAAATTCATCATATAATGACTTAAGTGTATCTTGCAACTCATTAGAAGTAGGGCGAGATTCATCATCTAAAGATTGTACCTCATTTTCACTTTTGATTTCCATAAAACACATGTTTGCCACATGTTCTTTTTCACCACTTGAGTTTGAATCTAAATCATCACTTCAAGTGGCTTTCATTTCCTTTTTGTGATGATGAATCTTCTTCTTGTTTTGAAGAATTGGACAATTTATTTTGATATGCCTTGTTTTGTTGTATTTGTAGCATCTTAGAAGTTCCCTGCTTGAATCTTCCTTGTTCCCATCTTTTTGAAGTTTGAGAATATTTTATTACCTTGCTTCTTTCTTAGAAAGCTCTGGAATTTCTTTGTAATTAGGGCAATACCCTATTTAATGCCTTCATGATCTTCTTCTTCATCATTATTATTATAATTATCATTATCATCATTTTTAATATGATGAATGATTTTGAATGTCAAATTTTTCTTTGGCTAATCTTCTTGTTCTTGTTTCACTATAGTAATCTCATGAGTTATTAAAGAACTAATGAGCTCCTTTAATAGAAGTTTGGTGAGATCTTTGGCTTCTCGAATTGTCGTTACCTTTGCTTCCCAAGTTTTTGGTGAGACCTAAGAATTTTGCTTACAATTCCCGTATTAATATATGTCCTACAAAGTGCATCTAGACTATTAATTATGGTAGTCATTCTAGTAAACATGGTAGTTATAGACTCACTAGGAAGCATTTTAAACAATTCATATTCGAGAACTAACAAGTCGATTTTAAACTCTTTGACTTGATTAGTTCCTTTATAAGTTACTTCTAAAGTATGTCATATATCTCTAGCATTTTTACATGATGTAATTCTATTGAATTCACTTGGTAAATATAAAAGTTGATTTGTTGTGAAAAGATTTAGACAACAAGAATGTTTGAATTATTTTGATACATATTCACCTATACCAAGAATAACTTTTATATTAATATTAATAGACATTACAACTATTAACAAGGTTAAAATACATCAAATAGATGTAAAAACAACTTTATTAAATTGTAATCTAGATGAAGATGTCTATATGGGACAACTTGAGGGGTTTGTTGTTAATGAACAATAAAAAAAAATCTATAAGCTAGTCAGATCTTTATATGGTCTGAAATAAGCTATGAGTAACTTTACTAATAATATGAATTACACAATAATTGATATTGTTTACTTGGTTAGCAAAATGAGTATCTTTACTAATAATCCGAGTATAGATCATTAGATAGAAATAAAAAATGGTATTTAAATATTTAAGGTACACCTTAGACTATGGACTATACTATCTACCTAATAGTACTAGAAGGGTATAATAATACTATTTGAATATTTGATTTTAAGTATTCAAAATCCATTAATGGATATGTTTTTATAATTGGGGAAACAGTTGTATCATGAAAATTCTCTAAGCTGATATGTATCGCAAAAACCATGATTGAATTAAAGTTTATTGCTCTTGATAAAGCTAAAGAGGAAGCCAAATGATTTAAGATTTTTTTTAGGATATTCTATAATGGGTTAAACCAGTGCCAACAATTTATATCCATTGTGATAGTGAATCTATAATTGAAAGGCCACAAAGTAGTATGTATAAATGAAAGTTTAAACATATACATTATAGGCATAATATTGTTAAATATTTTCTCTCAAATAGAATTGCTTCCATTAACTATGTAAAGTCAAAGAAAAATATTATGGATTCACTAACTGAAGGTTTATCGAGAGAGTTTGTGTATAATTCATTGATACAAATTCGTTTAAAGCCTTTAAAGATGAAAGAGTATAATGATGGTAACCATACATAGTTGACTGGAGATCTTAAGATATTCAAATAAAAAACTAAGTCATATAATATTTTCAATATCACCTAGAAATTATTATTTTTTGCCTATTCATATGATGAAAATGGTGTTAGCTGTAACATTATAAAGGATAAGTTGTGCTTTTAATGATTTTAATATCTTGACATACCAATTAGACTACAACATAATAATTTTAATAAAAAATATAGCAAAAAGGTGGCTATTTCTTTAAGAATTTTAAAAAGGGTTAAATTCTTTAAATCACCTATGAAACCAAAAGTTGTTTAGGATTAAAATGAACACAACAATGAATACCTAAAGAATCTCCAAGTGGAGAATTACGTGAGTATTATTGTCTTGGTTTGTATAAAAAATTAAATAGTTCAAAACATCGTGTTCACTATTTAGCATGTAAATCCGATAATATTTCACTAAAGAAGGTTCAAAACAAAAGGTTATCTCTTCTGATATAGTGACATACCAAATTAGTATTTATCTATAAATTATTTGAGTCTTCGTACTGATCAAAATTTTTTTATTCATATGGGGGGATTGTTGGAATTGATTTATAAAACATATAATGGACCTTTTAAAGGCCAAATCATATGTGAGATCCACTCACATTTAAGGTTAAAACCATGTTGCATTTTGTAATACAACATGAGTATTTTAACATTGAGATATTAACATGTTTTAAAATCTAATTAAAGATGAATAAGAAATTGTTCTAAAAGAACCTTTGGATAACAAAAATCTTAACTAAAATTGCTTTGTTGATTGGACAATGTGCTATGGGCTTATGAGTTTGGGCTTGAATTTAGTTAAAGAAAAATATTTGTTATTAAGTCCATATTTGATCAGTAATTTCTTTTAGTCTCTAAAATATCTTAATACATAAACCAATACATTAATAATATAATGAGAATGAATGCTATTATGAGTAATTCATGAACTATGAACATTCATCATAGTTAATAAAAAAATTATTAATTATAAAGATTAATTAATTATGAGCATTAATGTTTTTGTTTCCAAGTCCTATAAATAGGTGTATTGGATGAGTGAGAAAAAATCTAAAAAATTTCTCGAGTTATTTTATCTCTTTGTTGTTGTTTTTTTCAAAGACTTGTTCTTCTATTCTTTCTTTTTACTTTAAAACTTATATTCAGTCTTTGTAGAGAGAAATTGAGTATTATTGCTTTGAGTTTGCTGGACTTTATTTAAGAGTGCATTTAAATAAAAAGGAGTTGTTTGAATCTTTGGAGGTTTATTGAATAAAGTTGTTGTGAACCAAATGAGAAACAATAAAGTCTTAAGAATAAATAATTAATTACTAAAACTGACAAAAATTCAAATTGAATATCTTCTAAGGACTTTAATAAGTACTCTAAACTAGTTTTGTTTAAGTATAATTTTAATATTTGTTTAGGTTGCATACTAGGAATGTTTTTCTTTTTTCTTTTTGCAAGTTTATATACTTGCATAATGTACATGCTATATTTTTATAATGATTGCATGATTATCATGGTTTTTTTTTTTAATGTTTGCATGATTATAAACTAAACATAATTTTCTTACTTGTCTAATCTTCACTTATGAATTTTTTGAACAACACAAGAGACTAATCTTGATTATCTCTAAAGATAATTCTCATTTGACCAGTCTTGTTTAATGGTTCTCAGTAACATTAACATTGCACCTAATTTTACTATTAGGAAGAGGATACCATCAAGCACAAGAATTAGAAATGAGTAAAATATCATCTTTGATTCTCTTGTATCAAATTTCATAGATTAAAAGGGAGCCCCAAGAAAGCCTAAGAAAGGAAAAGGAAGAATTTTTTTGCAAGTTTCTGTCATACTTTTTTTTTCCAACTACTAGGTTCTTGATTTCTACCTATATAGAAAGGCAAGCAAAAAACACTTAGCATGAAGGGTTAAAACTAATTAGATCTAATACTTTCATTATTCAGATTTGATAAAAATAAATAAATCAATCAATCAAACAAATCGATATAAAGATTAAAGAGAAAGGGAAAAAAAATCATAGAATAAAAAAGCCAACAAAGCTGGCAAAAAAGTAAAAAAAATACCATTGTTTTAGAGAACACTTGTTTACTGGTCTATATTATGTTGCAAATCGGATCAAGATGTTTTTGAACATAAACAAAAATCACAGGTAACAAGGAATTATTTGATGTTGTTATTAAATCCGATCAAATGGGTCAATATTAAAATATTATAATCTGACTTTTTGCTTAGCCCGAGTTCAAAATTAACCTACATAAGAGTTTTCCTGACGTGATCTAGTCGACTTGATTGACCTGAAAACAACTTAGACGACCAATAAAAAGCTTGGTTTAGCTTAAAAAAAACTGAAGATGGTGTTTTTTTTTAATATTATTGGATCGACTTGGACTTCTCTGTTTAATCCGTCAAACCTGCGACCTAGATCGTAAACGCCACTGAGTTTAAGAACTTCATTTTTTTAACTATTTTTTACTTAATGAAATGACAACAAAAATAGACATTCACACGTTTGAGCACCAATCAAATTTCGTTTGTTTGAGACTGTGGTAACCTCATATATAACAAATCGAAACAAATTATAAAAACTAATTAAAAATCAACCAAATATTGAAGGATGAAATTAAAAAAAAAAGATAAAAAAAGGATTCAATCGAAGAAAAAAAAAGGTGAAATTTTTAAAAGAACAAAAAAGAACCAACTGCTTAACTAATTATAAGAACAGTAAAGGAGCTAGGAAACCAGCTCTTTTAGTTATAAGTATAAATTGAAATGATTTAAAAAAAAAACTTTTAATTTTGAATTAATATTTAAAAGTTTTTTTTAGTAAAAATGTATTCATACATTTTAGAAATATGTTTGATGAAAGAAATTAAAAAAAAAAAGAATTGAAGAAGAAAGATAGTATAAATCAATGTTCATAAATCAAAAGTTAAAAGAATCACTTGACGAAAGCAAATCAAAACTTAATTTTATTTAAGTCAAACCATTTCTATTCAAATATATTCATCACTTATCTTGGATTAAAAATAAGTTAAAAAATAACTTAAGTTGGACCAAACAAACCTTATTCATCATATGACATAACAGCGAAACACTAGAAGGTCTCTTTCTAAGAAAAATAAACTTATTCATAACGAACTATAAAAAAAAATACCAACACAACAATGCCATGTCATTTATAAATCTATTCTTTTAGAGGGGTTAAAATGAATATAAGTATAATATTACAAGGGTAATTTTAAGTAAATAGTCATACGTGCCCCCACATAAATTTCGCTCTTATAATCAGCCGGTTGAATTTTATAAAATATGTTGAATGATGAACCTTCCCTCCATAACTCACAAACAAAAAAGACACCAAGAAAGCCGAAGAGGGTATTTGAGAAAATAACATAAGTTTTTTTTTTTATTTTAAAATATATTAAAATAATTTTTTTTTATATAGTACATCAAAATAATTTAAAAAAAAATAAAAAAATATTTTTTAATAAAAAAAACATTTTTAATGTCTTACCAAACATCCCAAGACAGGCCGACAGGGAGGATCTTTTATCTGCATGTCACTTGGTCAAATATTGTTACCGTGTT
>Ga0307509_10011299_pt1 | contig 10828 bp, 9 predicted proteins | sample 10_EM_MG_FD_202245 | JGI IMG/M metagenome (GOLD analysis project Ga0307509, IMG submission 202245) | Populus trichocarpa ectomycorrhiza microbial communities from riparian zone in the Pacific Northwest, United States - 10_EM | ecosystem: Host-associated > Plants > Roots > Unclassified | place... | reverse complement strand
TCAGCTCGACGATCAGGTCCATCACCGCCTTCTGCGTGGTGACGTCGAGCCCGGTGGTCGGCTCGTCCGCGATCAGAAGCTGCGGATTGCAGGCCAGCGCCAGCGCGATGACGACACGCTGGCACATGCCGCCCGACAATTCGAACGGATAGGCGTGATAGCGTTCGCGCGGACGTGCGATCCTGACCTGCTCCAGCGCCTCGATGGCCTTTTCGCCGCGATCACCCACCGTCGTCTGCTGCACATGCTGGCGCAGCACATCCTCGATCTGATCGCCTACCTTGCGGATCGGGTTGAGCGCGGCGCGCGGGTTCTGGAAGATCATCGAGACTTCGCGGCCGCGCAGGTCGCGCATCTCGGCTTCGCTCGCGGCCTTCACGTCGATCCCGGAGAACATCACCGAGCCTTCGGCAATCCTTCCGGCGCGGTCGAGAATGCGCATCACGGCATAGGAGGTCACCGACTTGCCGGAGCCGGATTCGCCGACGATGCCGAGCGTCTCACCCTTGGCCACGGAGATGTCGACATGCTGCACGGCTTTGACAATGCCGCGCCGGGTCGAGAATTCGACGGTGAGGTCACTGACGTCGAGCAAAGGCTGGGCGGTCATGCCCGCCTCCGAAAAAATCTCGAAAACAACCCCATGCAAAGTAGAATGGGGCCGATTCGGCCGGTTCCCGCATCCGACCTGCGCGAGCAGACCGGATGAGCAGCAAGCCATTGAGACTGTTCGAACATTTACGTCCTCCGCTGCGGATCGACGATGTCGCGCAGGCCGTCCCCGAGCAGATTGAAGCAGAACACCGCGGTCATCAGCGCCAGGCCCGGAAACAGCGCGATCCACCATTCGCCCGACACCATGAAGGAGGCGCCTTCGGCGACCATGATACCCCACTCGGCGGTCGGCGGCCGCACGCCGAGGCCGATGAAGGATAGGCCGGCGGCATTCAGGATGGCATAGCCCATGGTCAGCGACATCTGCACGATCATGATCGGCATGATGTTGGGCAGGATGTGCCCTAGGAGAATCCGGAACTCGCCATTGCCGGACAGCCGCGCCGCCTGCACGAAGCCGGCATTGCGCCGGACATTGGCTTCGGCGCGGGCGACGCGCGCGTAGAGCGGGAAATTGACGATCGCGGTGGCGATGATGATGTTCTGCACGGTGTTGCCGAGCGCGGCGACGATGCCCATCGCCAGCACGAACAACGGAAACGCCATGATGGTGTCGGCGATGCGCCCGACGATGCGGTCGGTCCAGCCGCCGAAATAGCCGGCGGCGATGCCGGCCAGGCCGCCCATCAGGAATACCAGCACCACCGAGGCCACCGCGATGAAGGTATCGAGCCGGGTCGCGACGATGACGCGGCTGAAGATGTCGCGCCCCAGTTGGTCGGTGCCGAACCAGTGCGCCGCCGAGGGCGGCTTCAGCGCCGCCGCGGTATCGGATGCCAGCGGATCATGGGGCACGACGGTGGGACCGAGCAGCGCGGCAAGGACGATGACGATCAACAGCGCGAAGGCGAACGCCGTGACGCGGTTTTCGCCGAGTACGTAGCGGGTATGCTCGAAGACCGCGGTCAGTCCCGAGGTGCGGGCGGAGGTCACCGGTTCGACTGATGGCGCGACGCTGCTCATGTCGGATACCTTACCCTTCCAGCCTGACGCGCGGATCGATCACGCCATAGAGAATATCGATCACGAGGTTGAGCAGGACGTACATGACGGCCATGGTGAGCACGAAGCCCTGCACCGGCGCGAAATCCGACGCGATCAGCGCTTCCACCGCGTAGGAGCCGATGCCGGGCCAGGCGAACACCTTCTCCACCAGCACGTTGGCGCCGAGCAGGAACGAGAACACCATGCTGAGCGTGGTGATGACCGGCAGCATGGCATTGCGGAAGGCATAGGTGACGATCACAGTCGCCGGCGACAGCCCCGAGGCACGCGCAGTGCGTACGAAGTCCGACGCCAGCACCGACAGCATCGAGGCGCGCGTCATGCGCGCGATCGGCGCCAGCGAGAAGATCGCAAGCGTCGCCGCCGGCAGAATCAGCTGGCTCAACGCGGAACGAAACGCCTCGCCATCGCGCGCGATCAGCGTATCGATCAGGTAGAAGCCAGTGACGGTCGGCGGCGCGCTGTAGAACACATCGAGGCGGCCGAGCGGCGCGGGCGACCAGCCCAGCCGGAAATAGAAGACATAGACCAGCACCAGGCCGGTGAAGAACACCGGCAATGAGACGCCCGCCGTCGTCGTTACCCGGCAGAGATGATCGACCCAGGAGCCCGGGCGGGTGGCGGCGAGCACGCCGAGCGGAATGGCGATGACGATCGACACCAGAAGTCCGATCAAGGTCAGTTCGGCTGATGCCGGCAGGCGGTTGCGGATTTCGCTCGCGACCGGCTGCCCCGTTGTTAGAGAGTTGCCAAAATCGCCATGGGCGAGATCGGCGGTGTAGCGGAAGAACTGCTCGATCAGCGGCCTGTCGAGACCGAGTTTCTTGCGGATCTGCTCGACCGCTTCCTTGGTGGCGGCGGGCCCGGCGAAATAGGCGGCGGGATCGCCGGGCAATGCGCGGGTGAGGAGAAAGGTCACGATCACCACGCCGATCAGCGAAGGAATCGCAAACATCAGCCGCTTGCCGATCAGGCTCAGCATGTGATGCTCGCTCCGTGAGCTTGAGATGCCGCCACGCGGCGCGGTCGGCTCCCTCCCCCCTTGTGGGGGAGGGCTGGGGAGAGGGGTGAGCCGAGAAAGCGGTGCCCGTGGCTACCCCTCTCCCTGCCCCTCCCCCACAAGGGGGGAGGGAATGAGACGGCCGTGCCTCCCTCACCCAACGCAAAGGCCGATGTCCCGCGCGCGTCCGTCACAACGTCACCCCTTCACCAGCGCGCGATAGTCGAGCCGGCGGTGGAACCAGTACTGATAGCCCGAGATGTTCTTCTGCATCGCGACGTTGACATAGGGCTGATACAGCGGAATGCGCGGGATATCGCTGAAGGCGAGATCGACGAAGCCCCTGACGTCGGCATCATAGGTCGCCGTGTCGCCGCTCGCCGCGGCGGCACGCGCGCCGTCGATGAACTTGTCCATCTCCGGCGACTTGTAGCTCATGGTGTTGAAGACGGAATTGTTGCCGTGATAGCACCAGTAGAAGAAGTATTCGGGGTAATCGAGCCATCCCGAGAACACGTTGGTGTAGAGCGGCATCTCCTTCTTGTTCAATTCGGTGCGCCAGTTCGCGCCCGGCACCTTGTTGATGGTGGTCCTGATGCCGATCTGGCCCAGGCTCTCCTGCACCAGCACGCACAGCGGCTCGTTGACGGTGGCGAAGTTGAGGTCGAAGGACAGGGTAGTCTCGAAGCCGTTGGCGAAGCCGGCTTCGGCCAGCAGCGTCTTGGCCTTGGCGATGTCGGTGTCGTATTTGGTCGGCTGCGGCCAGGCGACCTCGGTCGGCCGGTCGGACTTGGCGCCGAACATCGGATTGCCGAGCCCGAACAGCACCGCGTCCATGATCTTCTGATAGGGAATCGCGTGGGCGACCGCCTGCCGCACCTTCGGATTGTCGAACGGCGGCTTGGTGACGTTCATGCCGATATACTGGATGCCGTTCGAGAACGGCAGCGACACCACGTTGAGCTTGCCGTTGGCCTTCATCTCCTGGAAGTCCTTGAACGGCAGTTCGTAGGAAATGTCGGCATCGCCGCGCTCCAGCAGCGCCCGGCGGTTGCCGGCCTGCGGCACCATGCGCCAGATCACGCGCCTGATCTTGGGCAGCGGACCCGACACCCACTCGTCATTGCGCTCCATCACCACTTCGGTGCCGGCGGTCCACTTCGTCACCTTGTAGGCGCCGCCGCCTGCCGTCTGCTGCTTGGTGTATTCGAGGCCCCACGGATCCTTCTCGGAGGCGTTCTTCTTGACCAGTTCGGAATTGACCACGCAGGGCACGATGACGGCGAGATCGGGAATGGTCAGCCGGTCCTTCTTCAGGAAGTCGACCCGCACCGTATGGTCATCGACGATGACGAACTGCTCGGGCTTGGTCAGCGAGCCCGCGCTCATCTGGAAGGTCGGGAAACCGCCGACGCTGACCGCGCGGTCCAGCGACCACTTCACGTCCTTGGCGGTGACCGGTGTGCCGTCGTGGAATTTCGCGTTCTTGCGCAGCTTGAAGGTCGCCGACATGTCACCGATGGTCATGTCCTCGGCGAGCTCGGGCTTGAACTTGTCGCGATCGTAATACGGCACGCCGCCCGGGCCGCTCTTCATCTCGTGGCTGATCAGCCGGTCGTAGCAATTCCACGACACCTCATAGCCCGGCACGTTGGTGCCGACGCCGTGAATATCGAGATTGTTGGGGCCGCCTTCGGAGACGATCAGCAAGGTTTCCGACCGGGCATCGGCCCTGGCGGACGAGATGATCGCGGGCGCAGGCACCATGGCGCCCGCGGCCAATCCCGAGACCGTTTTGAGGAAATCGCGGCGTTTCATGATTGGCTCCGAGCACAGGAAGGCGGGCGTTGGAGCAAGCTTCGCAAGGTTCGTGCCAAGCCCTGACGGGGCCTGAGGACGAATCTAAGCGCATGATATCGCGTTAGAATATCGCACGCCGGTGATCGGCAATACGTCTGAGCGATTGCATACAAAGGGGCGCACCTGCATACAATATAAGCATTTTCGTCGACCGCCGCTTTCTTGCGCGAGGCAGCGACTGCCCCACACATCTTGTCCGAAGCGGTATAATTCCACGATCAGCAGGGAGCGGCCACATGGGGTACGAGGCGATCAATTTCGGCCAGAAGTTCGGACTGTTCGTCGAGCAGTGGCAGCCGAAGGTCATAGCCGAGATGAACGACTACCAGTTCAAGATCGCGAAGTTGCAGGGCGACTTCATCTGGCATGATCACAAGGATACGGACGAGACTTTCGTCGTGCTGGATGGCGTTCTGCGAATCGATTTTCGCGATGGCGCAGTCCAGATCGCGGCGGGCGAAATGTTCGTCGTCCCGAAAGGCGTCGAGCACAAGCCCTATGCCGAGCACGAGGTCAAACTGCTGCTGATCGAGCCGCGAGGCGTGCTCAATACCGGGGATCGGGGTGGCGATCGCACGGCCCAGAATGATGTCTGGATTTGAAGGGAGTTTTCTGATCATCCGCGCCAGCGTGCTCGGACATGCCGCCGAGCTGATCTAGTGTTCTGACTCCAACAATTGTTTCCGTCATTCCGGGGCCTGCGCAGCAGGAACCCGGAATCTCGCGGCCATCACCTCTGGATTCCGGGTTCGCGCCAAGTGGCGCGCCCCGGAATGACGGGGGTACGAAGCGTCAGAAACACAACACTAGGGCGTGTACTCATGAAGGCACAGACGTCGGCTTTTGATGGTCAAACGGAAGTGTCAGATCAGCCAGCGCGTTACCGCTAGTCACCCAACTCGGATGTGACGACACCACGTGTTCTTGCTACGCCGCGCCGGTTAGGCCACAGCTTTCGCAACCGCATCCAGCAAGTCATGACGCGCGAACGGCTTGCGCAAATAGGCGATGCAGCCGGCGTGCACCGCCTCATTGTGCGTGGCCTCGTCATCGTTCGCCGTCATGAAGATGACCGGGCACTTCGATCCCGATGCCACAAGCCGGCGCTGCAGCTCGATCCCCGAAATTCCGCCGAGGTGGATGTCGAGCAGCAGGCAGGTTGCCGTCTGCGCGCTGCCGCTTTCGAGCAACGCCTCCGCGGAGGCGAATGTCCGGCTTTCGATGCCGCTGTGCGCCAACAGCCGTGCCACGCCCTTCAGAAAGCCCGCATTGTCATCGACCACGATCACGACTGTCGGCTGCGCTGCCATATCCGTGTCCAGCTCCGGTGCCGCTATGTGCCCAGCGTGTGGCCGCCCCTTGATCTGGATCAAGGAAATCCAGCCCGCTGTGAACATACAGGCGACGTCGAGAGCGGCGCCCGAATTGAAGGGCTAGCCGGAAAATATAGGCTCGTGCTGAGCTCTTCTCGATTTGATCCGAAACGGCTTCCGCGTACGCGGCGATATCTTGATCTGTTCGACTACTTACATGAAGGGCAGACGGCCCAAATGTCGGTCCAGTGTAAAACGACGATTACGATGGCCGGTCAAGTTGACTGTCGCCGCACAAACCAGCCAGTATACTCATTTTATGCAACGCGCTAAACTGCCTCCGACCACAAGCGCATGAACCTGTCGCTTCCACAGGCGGTCGTAATGAGCATGACGGGCGCGATAGGGAATGACTCAGACAGATCAGTTCCCTGGCTGTCCGATTTGCGCCCGACGGCATTTCAGACCAGGTCAGCCGTCGCCGTTGCGGCATTAGTGCTTGTAGCTTTCATAGCTATCGCGCCTTTCTCCGGCAGGCCGCTGGGGGCGCTGAACATATTCTTTCCGCTGCTCGATGCGATCGTTTTCGTCACCGACCTGGTAACAGCAGTTCTGTTATTTTCACAGTTTACCATTTCCGGCTCACGACCACTTCTGGCCCTTGCAAACGGGTATCTTTTCACCGGGCTTATTGTGGTCCCACACGCGCTGACTTTTACCGGCGCCTTTTCACCAACGGGACTTCTCGGTGCGAATATTCAAACCGGTTCCTGGCTATTCATCTTTTGGCATATCGGTTTTGCTGCAGCCTTGCTGGGGTACGCCTTGCTTGCCATCAAAAACCGTGCGCAACCGCTGCTGCCGGGGCGAGCACAATCCGTAATTCGCTGGAGCGTGGTGGGTGTAATTGCCTTGACGTGCAGCCTTACATGGCTCGCCACAGCCGGGACGTATCTCCTGCCGCCCATCATCCTCGATGCGAACAGAATCAGCCCTTTGGTGGTTTATCCGATTTGGCTGACAATATTGATCTCAGCGACGGCCTTCGCAGTACTGGCCTCGCGGCGGCGCTCGGTGCTTGATCAATGGCTCATGGTCGTCGCCTTTGTCTACATTGGCGAACTAGCCTTCAGTGGCTTGCTTGCCAGCGTCCGCTTCAGTCTGGGCTTTTATGCCGGAAGGGTGTTTTCGATCATCGCAGCCAGTATCGTTCTGATTATCCTGTTGGCGGAGACCACGCGACTATATGTGCTCCTGGCACGGTCCCACGCGAAACTGCAGCGCGAGCAAGACAACAAGCTGATGAATTTTGAGGCGATCGTGGCTGTGATTAGCCACGAACTAAAGCAGCCTTTGGCACTGATCGAACTGAACAGTGGCTCGGCGCAACTGATACTCGACCGGACCCCGTTGGACGTTGGCGAAATACGGGCGATCATGGACGAAACAACGGATGCGGCTCGACGCATCAACGAAACCCTGGACGGTTTCCGTTCTCTGTTTGGCAGGATCGAGCAGAAGCGACGCCTGGTAAATATGAACGACGTCATTCTCGACGTCTTGAAATTGTCGCGGACGGAGTTGAGCGATCACCGTATCCTGGCACGAACGGAGCTGGCAGCGGAGCTGCCGGCCATCTACGGCAACGGAAGTCAGCTACATCAACTCATCTACAATTTGGTCCACAACGCAATCGAAGCAATGTCGGAGGTGGCGAGTCGAGACGGAATGCTGGAAATTAGAACGGGCATTCTTGACCGCAGTGCCATTATTGTCGAAGTGCTGGACAACGGGCCCGGGATCGATCCTCGACAGCTAGCTAATGTATTCGAGGCATTCGTGACGACGAAGCCGCACGGGATTGGGCTGGGTCTGGCAATTTGCCGGAAGATCGTCGAGCGTCATAACGGTCAGATTTCGGCGTCCTCGGTGAGGCCTCACGGCACCAGATTTCGAATTCAACTGAGTTCGAGCGGTTTGGTGTAACATGACGGCTTTCTCCTTGGCTATCCCTGCCCTGCTCAACGTCTGCTTCTGGCACTTTACGATTTTTGGTTGCACCGCAGAAATCGGTCGCAATCGGGCCAATGCGGACCTCGCGCCGAGCTCGGCGGCAAATGACCTGTAGCGATTGACCCAGGCTGTGTGAAAACTCAAGAGTTCGAAGCGCGACGAGAACGATATTCTTGATTTCGATTTCAAAATTGAATGCGGTTGCGATGTGGGCACATGAAAAGGCCTTGAACGAGTAACCGTTCTATCGCGATTGATCGCCTTTGCGTTTTCACACGGCCTGGACCCATAAGAGACATCGGTCGTCAAAAATGCTATTGGCGGATGCAAAAGGAAAATCATCTGCAGGAAATGCATCGACGTGTCAGCAGAGCAACCCGATTGGAAACCCATGACTGACAGCGAGAAAAACCTGCTCATTGCTCTCATCTCAATGGTCGAGCAATATCTATGGAAGTATGACGATGTAGTAGACAGCTCCGCTATGTCTGCCGGGCAAGACGCGATCGAGGCTCTTGCTCACTTCGGATTGATGGAGGTCGTCGACACGCGATTTGGGCGATGGACTGACGCGGGCAAGAGGTTTCGTCGAGAGGAAGCCGGGATAAGCGACCCTGAGCCGGTGGACCATCCGGGCCGGATTAAACTGGTTGGAAAGTCAGAGCCGGAAACCTGATCCAGAGGCGCTTGCAACGTCGACTCGTGGCACGAAGCGTAAGTGCCGGCACGCAGGGGGTGTTTCCGAAGCTGGGGGTAGACCGGCTGTGCCATCAGCCTGCCGGCCACAGCAGCCCTTGAGCCAAGGCGGACATTCGCAGTCGCAGCGCGGTGACAGGAATCGAGTTCGGACTGCATCCACATATCGTGAACCGAGTTCCCTTTTCAATGACAACCGATCCGGTTCCAGCGCATTCCCTTAACTCCTCAGCCAGTTGCCACGCCTCGTTGTGGAAATCGGGCATATGCGGCTACTCGGCGATGGAGTTGAACACTGCTGCATTTGAGAGGCTGTCGCCGAAAGCCGAGTCTTTGTCGTTCGAAGCTCTGGCAGGACACGTGTTGGATGCGACCATTAGATGGTCAACAGTCGCGCGAGAATCTGAGTATGTCAGATGATAGTATCCTCTATTGGGGTTTGCTTCCGTGGTTAATAGAAAAGGGTCCTTCCTTAATAAATGCTGGAGCACATGCCGCTTCTCCAGCAGGAGCTAAGGCTGTTTCTCCAGCAAGTAAGCTTCGCAGCGGACTGCGATCTGAGGGAATGCTGGTCAAAGAGAATGAGAAAATTTATTGGTTCGAGAACGACGTTACGGGGTCTGAAATACAGGCTTCTCGGGCGATGAATTTGTTTGTCAGCGTCGTAGGCCGCACGTTGACCCCGTTCGAAACGGGCCTGGTTCTTTCAAAACCCATCAATGGCAGCATAACCATCAATCCTGTAAGTGTGCTGGTGGCCAACCCTGATGTCCCTCCGGGAATGGCCCTTCTAAACGCTATACGCCTCGTGGTGGGTTATTTCGTCAGGCACAGGGAAAACGCATCGCGCTTTGCGTATGGCGATGTGATCGGAACCGATATTTTCTATGACATCGACGGAAACATTTTGCGCAGAGTATCAGATACTCGCAAGAGTGAACCCGGGCTAGAGACTCCATGGTTGGACCCCATCGATCTTGTCGGCGGTCTGGCTGCCGATCTTGCAAAGCTAGGCGCAAAAGCGTTCTTTCGCACGATCGCGTTCTTGTTTGAAAAAGAAGCTACGGTTGATCTGGCAGAGATAGCGGGGAAGCGAGCTGGGAAGTTCTTTGAGGTTTTGTCGCAGGAGGACCTGAAGGAAATTTGGGGCGGCATGCCGGCACGTCCGGGGTTTGAACCTAAAATCAGGGCCGACCAACTCGACAAGCCTATCAAGAACCGCCTAGGCGTCGCAACCCGCCTGCTCGACAGCGAGGAGCGGAAAGGGGTGGTAGCGGTCGTCGGTGCTCTTGAGCGTGTGAGCCAGACTAGTGCGAGCACGGCTGAAGAAATTATGCACGCCGTTCAGCGGGAGGTCGGAGACCGACGGGTGCAAGCGTTAGTAGGAAAACTCAGAGGGTGGACTGAGATTGACGTTCTGAAAGGCAATCCGGGTGCGAGCAACACGATGCGCGTGCTCTATAAAGTGAAGAATGATGAGTGGAGTGTCAGACTTTTAGACATGCATGGGGGCGGCTTTTCGATGTAGGGCAGCAGCGCCACGTCACCACTGAATTTCGTCGATCAAGGCCTTTTTGGCCCAACTGGGCCGATCTCCATTTCCTTGCTAGGGACGAGTTTCAAAACCGCTGTCTCGAACCTCGTCAAAATTTCCGGTCGAACCGTGGGGCTGATGCTGGCGAAAAATTTCGCAGTCACATGCGCCAAGGACGCTCATTAGAAACTTCCATTGGGACGCCGGCTGCCTTCGTCCTGGCCGCTCTCGGGCTAATACGCCCTGCGCTACTGATTTCGACCGCGCCACGTGGCGGACGGCTACCCGATCAGAGGATTGTTCATGCGCCGGCCTCCCAGGATTTGCTGCTCCAAGGCCCCGCGTCAGCGGCTCTCTTGTCACGTCGGAATGTCCGCATCTGGCACTTTACGAGTTTTGGTTGCACCGCAGAAATCGGTCGCGATCGGGCGAATGCGGACCTCGCGCCCAGCTCAGCGGCAAATGACCTGTAGCGAATGACCCAACTGAGACATTGGCGGTCCACTGCGCAACGGTTTTGAAGCCGGTTTCAGCCCTATCCGAATATTCGTTTTAGCCGCTAAGGCTGGTGGAAGGGCTGCGCGCTCAACGTTTCGGGTTGCGCCCGCGGATGTGGTCAAAGCCTTGCTTGATTGCGGCGAAGCGCGCTTCGATCATCGGCTCAAATTCGAGGTCGGTGAAGATATATGGCAAGTCCTTTTCGACGCCTTCGCGGACGAGTTCACCGACATA